>OLYJ01000600.1_pt1 | contig 12082 bp, 9 predicted proteins | sample 1674121 | NCBI WGS metagenome assembly OLYJ01 (sample SAMEA103958146, study PRJEB25191) | human gut metagenome | reverse complement strand
GCGCCTTTTCCCTTCTGGCGTCCGCTCATTCCACTTAGCGTAGCGCTGCTACGCTGCGTTCCATTCACGTTAGCCAGAATGAAAAATTCGCCGCGCATCTTGGCGCATTCTTATCTGGGAATAGTATGAATCATAAATTACCATTTTCATTATAACGCAAACATCAGTAATTTGCAAGCATTTCCATTTCAGACGATGAAGAAATTTCCTTTTTTTCTGCGGATGAATTGCCGCCCCATATTCGTTCTTTCATTAGCATACCAATGCGAAAGGAGTATTCTTTATGAAGAACTGTATTTCCCGTTTCTGCCTGCTTGCCTTGCTTCTCCTGATGACCATCGTCCCTGTCCGCGCGGAAATTATCGGGCAGACGACGGAGAACGAGTACATCCACCGCCTGATTGCGGACAACGGGCAGGAACTCTGCTTCGTGTCCGGCGAGAAAGACCCGTGCCTTTCCTATACGGATGTCAACTTCGACGGCATCAACGATGTGGTGATACTGACACAGCGCGGCGCGAGCAATTTTGTCTACCAGTTTTTCATTTTTGATGGCGAACAGTATGTTCTCTGTCCGCTGACGTTCACGAATTACGACCTTGATGCGGAACGCAAGATTGTAAGGAGTTCTGTGAACGGCGGCTTGGCGGGCGGCATTCACAGAGAAACGCTGTACCGTTTTGAGGGGACGGAGGCGGTGCTGCTGCGCTGGGCGGTTGGCGAGGAGAAAGAGGACTGGACGTTCGACGCGGATGGTTATACCGTCCGGCACTACAATGATGTGCTGACCCTGCAGGTCTGGGAATATGACCCGGATATGGACGGCATCCTGATTTTTGAACAGGATGTATCTACTGAAGATGAAAATGCGCTGAGGGAAGCGTTTCAAGCGGAAAATGACGCGCTCTGGTCGGGCATCCGCTAAGGCACCACCGCATTTGTGCGGTGTTACCTTAAAAAGTTAGTCACATCGAACGAAACCGCTTGACAATCCGCCGCGCTGGTGCTATCATTCAGATACCCTGATGGGGTATATTGCATTCATCGAAAGGATGAGGGCTGATGACAAAAACGACGCTGAAAATTGATGGCATGATGTGCGGCATGTGCGAGAGCCATGTCAACGACGCAATCCGCAAGGCTTTCCCGGCGGTCAAGAAGGTGACTTCCTCCCACGGCAAGGGTGAAACGGTGGTCATTTCCGAAGATCCGCTGGACGAAGCGCAGGTGAAAGCTGCGATTGCCGCGACGGGCTATGATTTCAAGGGCATGTCAAGCGAGCCGTATCAGAAGAAGCGTTTCCTTTTCTTCTGATGGTTTCATTCGCACAACAAAAAGCAGGGCTGTCTCCGGCGTGGAGGTAGTCCTGCTTTTCTATCATTGTATTATTGGTTTTGATGCGCAGGGATTTCGTCTCTGCGGAGGAGAACAAAGGGTTTTCCACTCGCCTGTTGGAAACCTTCGGGGTCACTTCCACTGCTTGATGTGCTTCATATGCTTCATCACCAGCGTGGCGCTCACGCCGGTCAGCGCGCCGAAGAGAATGCCGCTGAGCATCAGGACAGCCATGTAGTACGCCAATTGCGACGTGTGGAGGATAATCATCGCCATCACGATTTGCCCGACGTTGTGCATCACGCCGCCGACAATGCTGACCGTGACCGGGTGCATCCACTTCATGCGCGAAAGAAGGCACATGCTTGCCAGCGACAGCACGCCGCCGGCCAGTGCGTACGGCAGCGCCGCTACGCCGCCCAAAAACAGCGAGGACAGCACCACTTTCAGCAGCATCAGCACCCACGCCGTCGGCAGGGACAGCATGTAGACCGCGAAAATCAGCACGCCGTTGCTTAAACCCAGCTTGATGCCCGGTACGCCCAGCAGCGGCGGAAACAGGCTCTCCACCCAGCCCAGCACCAGCATCAGCGTCAGCAGCACACTGCACAGCGCAAGCTGCTTTGTGGTGATTCGCTGCTTATTCATTTGCTGCGTCCTCCTGCACGGTCGTCAGCCAGTCCATCAATTCGTCGCGGCTGTACAGCTGGAGCGTCACCTGATTCGGCAGACAGATAATCATGTTGCCCAGAATGCGCTCACCTTTGTTTTCCAGCGTCACTTCGCCCTGCTCCACGCAATCCTGATTGTCGCAGTTCGCCTCGTGCATGTCGATGCTTGTCGGGGTGACATGGACGATGTTGATGCAGTCGCCGTGGCGGAGGCGATAATAGCCCTCTTCGGTCAGCGGAATCGGCTGATACGTTTTGTCACCGACGGTGACGACGAGGAATGCTTTCACCTGCGACAGGTCGGGGGTGGCGGTGGCTTCGGGGGCGTCCGTGACTTCCGGCGCGGCAGCCACTTCCGGTGCCGCGGTGATTTCGGGGGTCGCCGCTGCCTCTGGTGTGCTGGTCGCAAGCTCTGTCGGCGCCTCGGTCGGCGCATCTGTTGCGGTCAGGGGCAGCAAAGGCGCATTGGCGTCTACATTCGCGGGTGCGTTCCTCCGCAGCACAACCATCAGCACCGCCACAATCAGCAGCAGCGCTGCCACAATCAGCACATTGCACCACAGGCCATTCCGCTTCGCCTTGGGATTCGTTTCCTTCTTCATACCCGTTCCGCACAATCCTTTCGTTATTGAGTATCCCCATCATACAACGCCGAGTCGGATTCGTCAAGGGGCGCGCGCAGGTGTTACAAACTTGTCACAAAGCGGCGAATCCATCCCGATGTCAGCAGGCACTTTTGCCCGTTTTATTGGAAGCGGAACGCATTAGTCCGCGCCGCCCCATGACAACGAAACCGACAATATCCGCAATCAGCCAGCCCGCCGGAATTGCCAGCCAAATCGCCATCATGCCGAAATGCGGCGCGAAGGCGTAGGACAGCATAACGCGCAGCCCAAGCGAAAGCACCGTCAGGACGATGCTCATGCCCGCCTGCTCCAAACCGCGGAAAATGGCATAAAGCAGGAACAGGAAGCCGATGCCGATGTAGCACAGCCCCTCGGTGCGCAGGTACGTTACGCCGATGGAAAGAGACTCCGCCGATGCATTCTCGAGGAACACAAGCAGCAGCGGCTCGGCGAAAATCGCCACGAGCGCGGAAACAATCAGGCAGAAGCCGCCGGAAAGCAGGAACGCAGAGCGGATGCCGTGGCGGAGACGCTGCGGCTGATTTGCCCCCTGATTCTGGGCGACGAAGGTCGCGAAGCCGTTGCCGAAGTCCTGCGCGGGGCTGTACGCCAGCGAGTCAATCTTCACGCCGGCAGTGAATGCCGCCATCGCTGCCAGACCGAAGCTGTTCACGAGACTCTGCACACACAGGATGCCGAAATTCATGATGGACTGCTGAATGCTGGTCATGGCAGAGACGGAGAAGATGCGCCCAAACAGTGCGCGGTCGGGGCGCAGGTCGTGCTGCGAGGGCGTCAGCGCCGGAACACGGAAGAGCACATAACCTAAGCACAGGAAACCGGACAGAACTTGCGAAATAAGCGTCGCGACGGCAGCGCCCGCCACACCCCACGGCAGCGCCGCCACGAACAGAAAGTCCAGCGCGACGTTCGTCAGCGACGAAATCAGCAGAAAAATCAGCGGCGCGGTTGAATTGCCGACGGCGCGGAGCATACACGCCCCGAAGTTATACAGGAACGTCGGGATGATGCCGATGAACACAATCAAGAGGTAGCAGGAAAGATCGCCCTGCGCTTCGGGCGGAATGCGCAGGAGCGCCATCATGACGGGCAGAAGCGCATAGGACAGGACGGTCAGCAGCGCCGATACGCCCGCAATCAGCACAAACGCATTGCCGACCGCCTTGCGCACGCCGGCATCGTCTTTCTGCCCGAAAAGCTGGCTGACAACAACGCTGCTGCCCATGCACAGCCCGGTGACGATGCTCGTGAGCAGAATCATGACGGAAAACGCGCTGCCGACGGCGGCAAGGGCGATTTCACCGCAGTATCGCCCGACGACGAAGGTATCCACAAGGTCATAAAGCTGCTGGAGCAGATTGCCCGCCATCAGCGGCAGAGAAAAACGGAGCAGTCCGCGGAAAATCGAACCATGGGTCAAGTCAACATTCATAATGAGGGAATTCTCCTTTCGTTGCACAGGATAGTATAGGCGAAAAAACGGGAAACGTCAAGCATGGCGCAAAGGCAGAGAAATCAAGGGAAAGAACGAAAATACACAAAAAAAACAATTTCCGTGCGAAAACGATTTCACGGCGTTATATCAAGGAATTGCTGTGAAAGTGGGGAATTTTGCAGGAAGATTGGTCAAAAATTGCAAGCGGCAGATACTTGACAAGGAAGCGGCAATTCCCCTATAATAGATGCAACGTATCATTTGCATCGCGTCATTTGATACGAAATGAATTGGAGGGGTTAGACCATGAAGAAGATTCTCTCTCTGGTCCTGTCTGCGTGCATGATGCTGAGTGCGGCTGCGCTGGCAGAAGGCACGTTCACGCCTGCTGATTCCTACGATGTCGGTGAGCGCGTGTACAACGCGGGCACTGTCACGCTGGAAAAGAGCGAGGGGAGCGCGCAGACGGTTTCTACCGATCAGTATGTCGGCGAAGCTGGCAAGGACTACACCGATGAAAAGGTGTACACCTACAACAGCTACACCCCCGGCATTAACTCTTCTCTGAACTGGGACCCGCTCTCCTGGGAAACGAACGAAGACACTGATATTTTGAACAATGTCAGCTCTGGTTTCTACACCTTCGTTCTGAATTCCGAAAAGAATGGCTACTCCGTCATGCCCGAACTGGCTGCTGAAATGCCGGTGGACGTGACCGCTGAGTATGTCGGTCAGTACGGCGTGAAGGAAGGCGAGACCGCCAAGGCTTGGCGTATCGCGCTGAACAAGCTCGCCAAGTGGGAAGATGGCACCCCCATCACCGCTGATGACTATGTGTACTCTATGCAGCAGCTGCTCAACCCGAAGATGCTGAATCGCCGCGCTGACAGCTACTATGCTGGCGAGTTCGTCATCTACAACGCGAAGAACTACCTCTACGCGGGCAAGACGACCTATGACCTGATTGCAGACACTGCCGAGAACCTCATTGCCGCCGGCACCGATGTGTACCTCGACATGAGCGCTTGGGGCATGGTTGGCGCGCTGGACGCGGAGGGCAATCCCGCGCCGCAGTATGTGAACATTGCGGACGACACGATGTACCGCGATGCTTCTGTTGAAGACGAAACCGCTGCCGAAGCGTGGGTCTCCGCAAAGTACCTGTTTGACAACTACTTTGCCGCGGGTCAGCAGTATGAGTCCATGCAGGCTCAGTACCTGTACACCGCCAGCGTTGCGGATGCCGCAACGTGGGACGAAGTTGGCTTCAAGAAGGTTGACGATTACACCGTTGACTTCATCCTGGCCAACCCCGTGAACGAAGCGAACTTCTATGTGCCCTACAACCTGTCTTCCTCCTACCTGGTCTACAAGCCCGTTTACGAAGCCTGCAAGACCTTCTACAAGGACGGCAAGGAAGTTGCCACCGAGGAAGAAGCGGACGAAGTGAAGACCAAGTACGGCCGTTCCGTAGAGAACACGGTTTCCTACGGCCCGTACAAGCTGTCTTCCTTCGAACTGGACAAGGAATACACCCTGACCCGCAATGACAACTGGTATGGCTATCATGACGGCAACCACGTCGGCCAGTATCAGACGGACATCTACAAGGTGACCTGCATTGCTGACCACGCGACCCAGGTGCTGGCGTTCGAAAAGGGCGAGATTGATGACATCGCTCTGCAGGCGGACGACCTGAAGAAGTACGGCAACAGCAAGTACATCAAGTACGGCCCGAACAACGGCTACACCACCAAGCTGACCATGAACACCGACTATGAGAAGCTGCTGTCTCACGGCACCAATAGTCAGGTTCTGGTGATCCCGGAATTCCGTCAGGCGATTTCTTACTCCTATGACCGTAAGGAATTTGCTTCCTCCTTCACCGCGGCTGGCACGGCTGGCTTTGGCCTGATCAACGAACTGTACTGCTATGACCCCTTCACCGGCGCGCTGTATCGTGACAGCGAACCCGCGAAGGCAGTCCTCTGCCGTCTGTTCGACCTGACCTGGGGCGAGGGCGGCGACTACGACACCCTCGACGAAGCGTACGAAGCCATGACCGGCTACGAGGTCGAAAAGGCGCGCGCGCTGATGGCGGTTGCGTATGACAAGGCTGTTGCTGCTGGCATCTACGATGGCACCAGCGACATCAAGATTGACCTGCGCGTGTACCAGAGCGACGCTATCTACGTCAACATGTTCAACTACCTGAACGCCGCGCTGAAGAACGCTTGCGTTGGCACGCCGTTTGAAGGCAAGGTCGAAATGACCATGACCGTGGACACCGACTACTACGAAACCATGCAGTCCGGCAACGCGGACATGATCTTCACCACTTGGGGCGGCGCGACGATGGCTCCCTTCGGCGTGTTCGGCAACTGCTACACCGACGATGCGTACGGCAACGGCAACCAGAACGAATACGGCTATGACACCACCACCATCGACATTGTTTACAATGTGGAAGGCGTTGGCGAAATCACCGACACCCTGCAGAACTGGGCGAACTGGTGCAACAGCCAGAAAGTTCCGTCCATCGAGGAAAAGCTGGGCAAGTTCGCTGATTACACCTACGACACTCGTCTGCAGTTTGCGACCGCTGTCGAAGGCGCGTTCATGAACTGGTATCCCTGCTCCTCCATCTACTACCGCAACAGCGCGAGCATGAACTCCCAGAAGGTGAACACCGTTGTTGATACCTACGTCACGCTGATCGGCTTCGGCGGCATCCAGTACATGACGTACAACTACGATGACGCTGAGTGGGCGGACTACATCGCCAACAACACCCTGGAATACTAATTCAAGGCGCACATTTGCCGTGATTCTCTGAAACTCGGCACGGGCATGGGGGCCTTTTGACCCCCATGCCCGATGTGCGTGTTAAAAACCGGTTGATTTTCGGGCGTTTCTTAAGGGGACGCTATGATTCCAAAGAGAAAAGTACAGAATAGTGATTCCTTAAGAAATGCCCAATAGGGATTCAATCCAGTCAGGCAAGCCCAGTCCGCGGTGATGCGCATCTCCAGCCGCATCCTCCGCGACCCCGTCACGGGTGGGGCGACGCACTCTGACGGCCGGAAGCAGAGGGGCAGCAGGGTTTCCCGCCCCTTCCGCTCAATATGAAAAACGGAGGTAACGTGGAATGTCCAAAAATGGTATGACACGATACATCATCAAGCGTGTCCTGTACATGTTCCTGGTGCTGTTCATCATCATGACCATGTGCTTTATCCTGATTAAGCTGCTGCCGCTGCCCGCCGTCCGCGAAATGGGCCGCGACATCAACCTTGTGCTCGCCAAGCGCGAAAAGATGGGCTACAACAAGCCGATCATGGTGCAGTACTTCCTGTACCTGAAGAGCATCCTGACCGAATGGGACTGGGGCGTCGGCGAGCAGATGTATGAAGGCATGGGTGTTTGGGCTGTCATGATGCAGAAGCTGCCCTACACGGTGCTGGTCAACCTGTATTCTATCCTGATTGCGATTCCGCTGGGTCTTGCTTTCGGCATCTATGCGGCGCTGAAGAAGAACAAGTGGCAGGATAACTTCATTTCCACCATGGTCATGGTCTTCATCTCGGTGCCAAGCTATGTGTACGCCTTCCTGGTGCAGTACTTCCTGTGCTTCAAGCTCGGCTGGTTCCCCTTGCAGGCGGCAAGTTTGTCACAGGCAGGCGGGTCACTGTTCAGCTGGACGATGTTCGTATCGCTGATTCCGGCAGTGCTGTCGCTGGGCTTCGGCGTTGTGGCAGGCTTGACGCGCTACACCCGTGCGGAGCTGAGCGAGGTGCTGACCGGTGACTACATGCTGCTGGCGCGCACGAAAGGTCTGACCAAGGCACAGGCAATTTCCCGTCACGCGCTGCGCAACGCAATGGTCGTCATCCTGCCGATGATTATTGGTGAATTCATCGGTATTCTGGGCGGCTCGATGATTATCGAAAACATCTTCGGCATTCCCGGCATCGGCAACCTGTACATCAACTCCATCAATGTCCGCGATTATAATTTCTTCATGGCGCTGAACGTGTTCTATACGGCAATCGGCCTGGTTTCGGGCATTGTCATTGACATCAGCTACGGGTTTATTGACCCGCGCATCAGAATGGGGTCGAAGAAATGATGGAAAAGAATCTGTATCCGGAAATCCCGAAGGAAAAGTTTGCGTTTATTCACAAGGATGAGCGCATCCATGACGAAAAGCTGCAGACCAAGTCCATCAGCTATCTGGGCGACGCGTGGCTGCGCTTCCGCAAGAACAAGTCCTCCGTTGTGGCGTTCTGCCTGATTGTGTTCCTGCTGCTGTTTGCCATCATCACGCCGTTTGTCTCGCCGTACACGGTGCAGTTCCGCGACGGCTACTACAAGTCGGTGCTGCCGAAGAACACGCTGTTTGAAAACGCGGGTTTCTGGGATGGCGCGCGCAAGGAAAAGGTCAGCGAAATCGGCTACCATTACTATAACGCCATCGGTCAGGAAACGGGCGTGCCGGTCGTGAAGAAGGAATACGACCACTACACCGATGCCAATGGCGTGACGTACTACAACCTGCGCGTGGATTCCTACGCGCTGGTCGGCTTCGCGTATGTCAACCTGAGCGAAACGGAATACAACAACCTGATGGCGTATCAGAACGAGAATGACATTCAGGTCATCTACCCGCTGCAGAAGACTCACAATTCGCAGTACATGATGGGCAACGGCGGCGCGAACTTCTGGTACCAGCTCAAGGACGAGAGCGTGAACACCAACGGTGATCCGGCGCTGGATGAAAACGGCAGCCTGATTCCGAACTACCTCACGTCCGACAACCCGAACAAGGCGAACTACAACAGCAAGCGCATTGCCGGCGACGACGGCGCGGATGGGCAGTGGTACACCTACGCCCAGAAGAACCAGACGGGCTACCGCGTGCGTGTGCACTATCTGGAGTACTTCCGCTATATCAACGGCTATGAACCCACGTTCATTTTCGGCACGAACAACTACGGGCAGGATATTTTCACCTGCTTGGCAGTCGGCGCGCGCCTGAGCTTCCTGCTGTCCATCGTCGTGGCGAGCATCAACTTCATCCTCGGCGTACTGTACGGCTCTATTGAGGGCTACTACGGCGGCGCGGTTGACATGGTGATGGAGCGTATCTCCGACGTGCTGAACAGCGTGCCGTTCATGGTCGTCGCGACCCTGTTCCAGCTGCACTTGGCGGAGAAGGTGGGCGTGCTGCCATCCCTGCTGTTCGCCTTCGTGCTGACCGGCTGGGTCGGTACGGCGGCGCGTGTGCGTACGCAGTTCTACCGCTTCAAGGGTCAGGAATACGTCCTGGCAGCGCGCACGCTGGGCGCATCCGACGCTCGCCTGATTTTCAAGCACATCTTCCCGAACAGCCTGGGTACCATCGTGACCGGCGCGGTCATGACCATCCCCGGTGTCATTTTCTCCGAATCCATGCTCAGCTACCTGCACATCATCAATCTGGAAACGTCGTCGCTGACCTCCATCGGCACGCTGCTTTCCGGCGGTCAGGCGTACTTGAGCACCTATCCCCACATCATCATGTTCCCGGCAATCTTCATCGCCATTTTGGAAATTGCTTTCAACCTGTTTGGTAATGGCCTGCGCGACGCGCTGAATCCTTCGTTGAGAGGAGCGGACGACTGATATGGCAAAGCTGGAAGTCCGAAACTTGACCATCTCCTTCCGCACAAACAACGGTGCGGTTCGCGCAGTGCGCGATATTTCCTTCAATCTGGAGGAAGGCGAAACGCTCGCCATCGCCGGTGAATCCGGTTCCGGCAAGTCCGTCACCACCCGTGCTATCATGGGCATTCTGGCGGGCAACGCCATGGTGGATGCGGGCGAAATCATCTACGACGGCAAGGATTTGCTGAAGATTCCGGAAGAAGAGTTCCACACCCTGCGCGGCCACAAGCTGGCCATGGTGTTCCAAGACCCGCTGAGTGCCCTGAACCCCATCATGCGCATCGGCAAGCAGCTGACGGAAGCCATGCTGCTGAACAACAAGGAACGCCGCCGCGATGGCAAGGAACGCTTCAACAGCCTGCTGGCGCAGCTCGAAAAGACGATGGTGGCGGATGCCGAGGCGCGCGGACAGGGCGCACAGGCGCGCGAAGCCATCCACGCCAAAACGAAGCAGTTCGACCACTTTGCTTCCGTCGGGCTGAAGATGGAATATACCTATAAGGAAGCGATGGAATCCATCGTTGAGTGCATGGACGGCATGGACGAAATCGACAATGCCATCCTGACGAGCAAGGACAAGGATGTCCGCGAAATCTGCGGCCGCATCCGCAAGTCCCTGAAGCATATCTTCGACCCGTACACCTTCGATGAGAATGACCCGGAAATCGCGAAGTGGCATACGGCGCTGGAAGGCTTCCAGAAGAACTACACGCGCCGCCGCGAAAGCGAAATGCGCGCGCTGATGGCGGACATGACCGCTAAGCTGGGCGCGATGGTGAATGCGCAGGAGCCGAACTTCTTCTGCATCGGCTATCTGGCGGCGAGTGGCAAAACGCCCGACCCGAAAAAGCAGTCCATCACCGAGCTGAACCAGATGGCGCGCGAAACGCTCGACCGCGAGTTCATGATTGACTTCTTGCAGGACATTGCTCACGCGCTCCAGTACTCCAGCCAGCAGGCGGCGAAATCGCAGCAGGCGGCGGTGGATGCGCTCCGCAGCGCCTTGAAGGTCTATCAGCAAAAGCCGCTGAACGAGGGCGAATGCAAGGAAGCGCTGCACAAATCGGCTGCGGCGGTTGAAGCAGCCATCGACAAGCTGCAGCTGGATAAGGACAATCAGGCGTACGTCTACCGTTCGGGCGCACAGTCCTACATCGACCGCTATGCCCGCTCCAAGACGCACAATCCGAAGGAAGAAAAGCGCTACGCCCGCGAGCAGAAGAAGTTTGAGGCGCAGAAGGCGAAGGGCAAGAATCCGCCGTCCGTCATCCCGAAAAACCTGATTGACGCGGATATGGCGCAGCACAACCTCTGCGAAATGACCCGGAGCCTGCTGAAGCACTTTGAGGAACTCATCGCGGCGAGCGAGACGAAGGACTTTGACGTGCTGGCGGTGGAAATGGTGGACTACATGAAGGCGCGCGCGCAGGATTATGCCTTCAAGCTCACCAAGGGCATGGCACGCCACCGCGCCATCGAATTGATGAAGGAAGTCGGTATTCCGGAGCCGCACAAGCGCTTCTATCAGTATCCCTTTGAGTTCTCCGGCGGTATGCGTCAGCGCATTGTTATCGCTATTGCGCTGTCCGCGAACCCGGATATCCTCATCTGCGATGAACCGACAACCGCATTGGACGTGACCATTCAGGCGCAGATTCTGGAACTGATTAACCGCCTGAAGAAGGAACGCCGCCTGTCGGTCATCTTCATCACGCACGACCTTGGCGTTGTGGCGAACATGGCGGACCGCATTGCCATCATGTACGCCGGCAAGATTGTCGAGTATGGCACGGCGGATGATGTGTTCTACGACCCGCGCCACCCGTATACATGGGCGCTGCTGTCCTCCATGCCGGACTTGGAGACGCGCGAGAAACTGGAAGCTATCCCCGGTACGCCGCCGGATATGATTCTGCCGCCGAAGGGCGATGCTTTCGCCGCGCGCAACAAGTACGCAATGGAAATCGACTTTGAGGAACAGCCGCCGATGTTCCATGTCAGCGAGACGCATATGGCGGCGACGTGGCTGCTGCATCCGAATGCGCCGAAGGTAAATCCGCCGGCGATTGTGGTGGAACGCATTGAACGCATGAAGAAGGAGCAGGCCGAACGAGAGGCAGCAGAAGCCTTGCAGAACGCGAAGAAAGGAGCCGCCGAAGCATGAAAATCGCAAAGGGAATCGCCTCGGTGCTGAAAACGATTGGGCTGGTGGTTATGGCCATCGCCATCGTAATGAGCATCTATGTTGTGGCGAATGACGGCGCGGGATGGTCTACGCTATCGGGGGC
>OLYJ01000599.1_pt1 | contig 12091 bp, 9 predicted proteins | sample 1674121 | NCBI WGS metagenome assembly OLYJ01 (sample SAMEA103958146, study PRJEB25191) | human gut metagenome | reverse complement strand
CTTATCCATAGCTTTAAGCATTGCTGTAATAACAACAAGCTTCACTATGGTCATTGGTATTATCTGAACAAAAAGGCGTGAAACAAGGGTAGAAAAATAGAATGCAAAGAAATCTGTTTCATTACCTTTATAAAGTATTGTCAACCATAATGGTGTAATAAACAAGCTAAAAACAAATTCTGATATAAGTACCGAAATTAAAATTCTTATAAAGCTATCACTCTTTTTAAGAAGCAATCCAAATATAGCACCTACCAGCATAGCTGAAATCGTAATCGGCGGAAACCATATTCCAACAGGGCGAAACATCACTCCTATAATATCGCCTATTCCTGCTACTTCTGCAGCACCTACCGCACCATAAAGTCTTGCGGCGATAACTACTGGAACAAATGAAAAGCCTATTTTGATATTCCACACCTGAAATGTAAGAAATTGTGAAATTACAAACTGGGCAGCAATAAGAATTGCAAATACTGCCATTGTTTGTGTTGATAGCTTAGCTTTGCCACTTTTTGTTTCATTCAATTTGTTTTTGAACATAAAAAAACCTCCTTATTTTTACAGAATCGCTGTAATGAAATAAGAAGATTACTTCTTTACATTATTAAACAGCGGGATGCAGACTGCGTACCGCAAGAAATTCTTTTCGTTCATACGACAACTCCCCGTTCGTATGACACTTAACGCACACAATCTTACTCTGTAGCTAATACTATACACCCTCAAATACATTTTGTAAAGGAAATCTTCTGGCAATGGTTTTATATTTTATATGACACTTGAAATTGTGTTTTTTCGAATACTTGCTATTATCGCAAAAAAGGTATATAATAAAGATTAGGCAAATTTTATAGCACACAAACTATAATATGCAAATTTCTTAGAAGAAGGGATTCTTTATGACTAAAATTGATATTTTTTCAGGCTTTCTCGGTGCAGGAAAAACTACACTTATCAAAAAGCTTATCGAAGAAGCCTTTAAGGGCGAAAAGCTCGTTTTAATTGAGAATGAGTTCGGCGAAATCGGCATTGACGGCGGTTTCCTCAAGGAGGCTGGCGTGCAGATTAACGAAATGAATTCTGGCTGTATCTGCTGTTCTCTTGTTGGTGATTTTGAAAAGGCTCTCGGCAAGGTTCTTGAGGACTACGCTCCTGACAGAATCATCATTGAACCATCAGGCGTTGGTAAGCTTTCAGATGTTATTAAGGCTGTTCAGGCTGTCGTAACAGATAAGGTTTGCCTTAACGGTTTTGTTACAGTTGCAGATGCTACAAAGTGCAAGATGTATATTAAGAATTTTGGTGAGTTCTATCTTAACCAAATCGAATATGCAAGCACTATCGTTCTCAGCAGAACTCAAAATCTTTCACAGGAAAAGCTTGATGCCGCTCTCGCCCTTATTCGTGAGCATAATAGCAAAGCAAGAGTTGTTACAACTCCATGGAGCGAAATCTCTGGTAAAAACATTCTTACAGCAATCGAGGGTGACAACTCCTTCACAGAAGACCTCCTCAAAGAAGCTGAAGTTTGCCCAACCTGCGGACATCATCACCATGACGGTGAACATTGCGACCATGACCACGATGAGCATGACCATGAGCATTGCCACCACGACCACGATGAGCATGACCACGAGCATTGCTGTCATGACCATAACGGACATCATCACCATGCTGATGAAGTATTCACAAGCTGGGGCAAGGAAACTGCAAAGCACTTCACAAAGGAAGAAATTGAAAAAATTCTCTCTGCTTTGAATGATACTGAAAAGTATGGTTTCATACTTCGTGCAAAGGGCATTGTTGCAGGTGAAAACGGTGAATGGATTCACTTTGACTTCGTTCCTAAGGAATCAAATGTAAGAAATGGTTCTGCTGACTATACTGGCAGGCTTTGTGTTATCGGTTCTAAACTTAATGAGGCTGCTCTTGCTGAACTTTTCGATTGCTAAGAGATTCTCCCGAAAGGATTTGATTAAATGACTATACCTGTTTATCTGTTTTTGGGATTTCTTGAGGGCGGAAAAACTAAGTTCATTCAAGAATCTATGTCTGACAAACGCTTTCACGATGGCGACAGAACACTTATTGTTGTTTGTGAAGAGGGTATCGAGGAATTCGATACATCTAAATTCCATGGTGGAAATGTTACAATAGCAGTTATAGAGGACGAAGCCGAGCTTAATGCCAAGCACCTCGAGGAACTTCGCAAAAAGTGCAGAGCTGAAAGAGTTCTTATCGAATATAACGGTATGTGGCTTATTCAACAGCTTGCCGAAGCACTTCCTAAGAACTGGCAAATCTATCAAACAATGATGATGCTTGATGCTACAACATTTGATATTTATAATGCTAATATGCGTCAGCTTATGATAGATAAATTCTCCGCCGCAGAAATGATTGCAATAAATCGTTGTGAGCCTGGTGTTGATAAGGCTAAATTCCATAATGCAGTTCGTGCATTGAATCGCCGAGCAAGTATTGTTTTTGAATATAAAGATGGTTCTATCGAGCCAGACGACATCAAAGACGAATTACCATTTGACCTTAAAGCACCTATTGTTGAGATTAAGGACGAGGATTTCGGTATACTTTATCTTGACGCTATGGACGAGCCTGATAAGTATGATGGTAAGATTATCAGCTATACGGGCATTGTCGCAAAATCCCCTAAGCTTCCTAAAAATACCTTTATCGCAGGACGCTTCTGTATGACCTGCTGTGCTGAGGATATAAATTATATTGGTTTTGTCTGCAACTCAAATACTGACCTCAAGCTTAAAAATAAAGGTTGGTATAAGGTTAAAGCTAAGATTAAGGTTGAGAATAATTCAGCTTATCAAGGTGTTGGCCCTGTGTTATATATTCTTGCAGTTGAACCGGGCAAAAAACCTGACGAAGAGCTTGTTTACTTCACCTAAGGAGCGATTCAGATATGATATGCGACGATATGCCGCTCTTACTATGGTTTCAGTGTGATAATCCATTTTCTGAAAGCGAAGGAAATTTTCGCTATTGTCTTTCACCAAAGGATAATGACGAAAAAGGACGCACTCTACTTTTAGAAATTTGGACTGGAAAGTTTTGCAAGGAAAAAAGCGAAATTTTGCATAGTCAGGAATTTTCCATGAGCGATGAAGGAATCCAAGAGGCAATCACTGTTATCAAAGAAAAATTAAATACTATCGCTTAAAATTTTAATCCGCCTTTGGTATAAATATCAAAGGCGGATTTTTATATAAAACTAAAAATCAATTAACTCCTTCAGCTCTCGATATTTGAATTTCAGCAGCAAATATATACCTCTTAGCGTAATTCTGCTGACAACAAAACTTCATTTATATATAATAATATCAAAAGAAAGGAGGTTTTAAAATTGAAGGTTCGGATTGAAATAATCGACACAAATAAACCTTATGCGGTTATATATACAAATAAAATTACACCAGAGGTTCAACAGGCGGTTTCATTACTTGATACTAAATCAGAACTTATCACCGCAAATGATGATGAAAAAATCATTATTATTCAACCCACAGAAATTTATATGATTCGTATTGAAAATTCAGAAACTATTATTTATTGCGAAAGCCATAAGTACCGCTCTAAGAAAAGGCTTTATGAGCTTTTATCATTACTTGGCAAAGATTTTATGCAAATCTCAAAAAGTGCAGTAATAAATCTTAAACAAATTGATTTTGTTGAACCATCATTCAGCGGTATGATGAAACTTTTTCTAAAAAACAAACAAAGCGAATATATCTCAAGAAAATATTTGTCTGAATTTAAGAAATGTCTTGGTTTATGAAAGGAGTTTTATTTATGAAAAAATTTTTAGGAAGAACTTTTTTAGGAATTGCTTGGGGCTGCACTATAAACTGCCTTGTTATGCTTATAATATCATTTTCAGAAGGCAAAATTTATTTTACTGCAAACGAATATCTCAAACAGCTTATCTGTTCAGCGGTTGTCGGAATAGCATTTGCATTGCCAACTTTGATATACGAAAATGAAAAGCTTTCACAAGGAATAAAGTGTCTTATTCACCTTGGCATCGGCTTTATTATTTATTTTATTACTGCCTTTATTGCTGGTTGGCTTCCAATTAGTTTAGGCATAGGAATAGTTATAAGCTCTGTTTTAATTATGATTGCACTATCATTTGTAATTTACTTTTTCTTTTGGCTTTATTATAAAAATGAAGCTAAAAAGATAAATCAAAAAATAAAAAACCATTAAAATAAGTCTTAAATTTTTTTAATTTATGTCATATTAAAAATCCTATCTATATTAAAGCAATAAATTGCCCAATAGATAGGATTTTCTTATATATAAACTAACTTTCCTGCATTGGTGGAGTAAAATTCTCTATTGCCTCTCTAAGCTTTGGGTGATGAATTATAAAATGAATTGCCGGAGATTTTCCCTTAGAAATCATAACCCACTGCCCTTGATGTATTATTATCTGCAAGTTGCGGAAAGTATGTGCAGATGTCTGCTTAAAAATATAATTTGGGTGTTTTTCTGCATACTTCAGGCTTTGCTTTAAATGTTCAAGATAGTCTTTGTATGTATACAGTATATCATTTTCGTAAAACATTCCGGAAAGAGAGAGCGACATAGGATAGTTTTCAAATTCTTCTTTAGTTATATAAGGAATTTCGTCCTCAATGATATTATTTTTAAGAATTTGCCCTGCAATATTTCTTTGTTGTTCAGCACAAGACATTATATTCTGTTTATCTGCTTCCGAAAGAGAATGTTTTTCTAAAAACTTCTTTAAATAATTCTCCTCCATAGTATAAAGTGGTAGTGAAGATAAAATACTTCTTCTCTTTCCTTCTGTGTGAACATCTGAAAATAAAAAAGCATTCAATGCACTTACACTATCCTCTCTATAAATATCCATAAGGGAATGTGCATTGCTTAACAGTTCGTTTGCTCTCTTATTATAATAGGCAACCTCGTCCTTAGATTTTGTAAGGTAATATTTTCCGTCACTATGATAACCAGAAATAGCCTCACCGGATAATGCAACTGTTCCTGATACTTTAAGGAAATGCAAAAAAACACTATTCTGTATACCTTTTATATAATATGGCGAAATCTGACCTGTCATATACATAGGTATATAGCTTTCAAGCCCGAGCATCATTTCTGAAAACGGTCTATCAACATTATGTATCATATTTAAGTGCAAGCCTTTTTTTAGCATCATAGCCATACCAAACATCCATTTTTTAGGAAAATCTGCATCCTTAGCCATACTTTCCATTGGCATATCACTATACATTATAACTTGTTCCATAGATTTAGAAAGAACTGTCGCCTTGAGAAAATCAAGCTCACTCTGCATCATATTTTTTAAACCAAAATAGCTTTTTGATTTCGGAAGCTGAAACGGCAATGTTGGTACTTTTAATTCATCAAAATGTATCGCTTTAATATATTCATTTAAATCAAATTCATTTAGCTTATCTAAAAAGTTTGATATGTTATTATCACTCTTACCTTTTCCATCTATAAGCCATTCTTTTATCTTTTCAAAACGCTTTGAACTATCGGAAAGTTCTTCTTTTGAACATTCCAAAAGTTCAGAAAGTATTTTTATCTGAGAATCGTTCTCTACTTCTTTCGCAACACAGCATGCAACATCCTCTGCAAATTTAACAGGCTCAGCAGGCTGACGAGAACCACTCTTTATTCTGAATATTGTTGAAGAATCATAGTTTATATATTTACAAAGCTTTGATACATTTATATTCATTATTGAAATCAATGTATTAAAATTTTTTCTTAATTGCTCTCTATCTGCTGTACTTACATCATCACATTCAAGAAAAGAATCTATAACTGATTTTTTTGTTATATTAGGTTGTTTATTTTCTGCTAATATAACAATAGCTTCACAAAGTCTTTCCAAAGCCTCACTATTAATTTCAGGCACACGCTCACCTGAGCGATAGCGACTGATAGTAGAGGGTGATAAACCCGAAACCTTACATAAATCCTTAGCAGTACAATTTATAATTTCTATATAATCATTAAGTCTTTCATTAAATTCCATCTTATAAACCCCACACTTCTATATAATATTATACACCCCGTGTTAAACTATAAAAATTATTTTCCAAATTGGAAAGTGACATTATGGAAATAATTCACTACACTATAATATCTTATAGTATAATAAAAGTGTAAAAATTTCAAGCCTATGGAGGTGCATTTTAGCTATGGTAACTAAAGCCTAAACTAAACAAAGCTAAAATAAATTATTTAGTAAAGCGAGGTTGAGAAAATATGAAAAAAACATCAATCAAAAAAACAAGCCAAGTGCTATCCGTTGTACTGTCATCCTGTATGCTGCTATCAGCTACCACAGCGGCTTCGGCTACCACAACTGAGCCCCTTTCTGACAACAGGCAGACTCTTGCAGTTCAATCACAAAAAACTGATGTAGACACAACTATTGCTTTTAAACCAGGTTGGACTTGGATAGATATAAGTCCTGGCAATAAATTAAACAGAGCCAATGACCATTACGGCTATGGTGATTTAACACTTGATTCAGACCAACAATATGAAATTATAAATGAATTTTGGGTTCGTGACGATGGCAAAGTAAACTCTTCATCAGGCAAACATGAATACGATATATTTGAATCTGGCCGCAGCTACACTTATGGTATGGAACTTAAAGCAAAAGACGGATATAAGTTCAATAAAACTGCCAAATATCTGATTAAAGACTCTTGGCATTTTGAAGATATAGATGATGCAATTTGCACTGTTTCTGAAGATGAAAGTATTCTTACCATAAAGAATATGCACACAACGACATTTGAATCTCTTGACAATTACAAAGTAATTGATACGATAGAAGTCAACAATGCTACTTTGACATTCAATGTGGGTGATACTCCTAAATTCACAGGCAAAGAACCCGAAAACAGTAAATATAGTATTGTAGAATATTGGCGTGATAATGTCAATGGTGAAGGTATATGTACAAGTCCATTCTTCAATCAGGCTTTTGAAAAACATATTGAGAAATTCAAGTCAGGCGTCAACTACGAATACAGTATATATTTTAGAATAGATGGAGACGCATGGGAAGAAGGTTATCGCTTAGCTGATAGTGTTACGATTAAAATTAACGGAAAAGACATAGATTTCAATATTGAAGATATTGATTATAACGCTAGTGTCGAAGCTTGGACTTCCAATCTTATCTCTATGACGCCAACAGAAGTTACTCAAGACAATAAGGTAGATACCAATATCAGAATTACAAACACAATGCTTGATATTTACCCAGGAAACACACCGAGAGGTCCTCTTTCAGACGGCACTGACGCTCATGGCTATGGTGCAAAAACAAATTCAGAGCAATATGAGCTTACAGATGAATTCTGGGTTCGTGATGATGGTAAGGTAAATTATTACAGTGACCCATACGGTAGTGAAGGAAAAAACGAATATGGTACTTTTGAAGTCGGCCATAGCTATACCTATGGCATAGAGCTTAAAGCAAAAAGCGGATATATATTCGACAAAAATGCTGAATATAAAGTAAATGTGGACGGCACAGATATGACTGGTACAACTTCTGTTGTTTCAGAGGACGGCAAAACTCTTACCATAAAGAATATCAAAACAGAAGAGTTTAAAGCTCCAAGTGCTGATAAAGAAATTAACACAGTAGAAATTAATAATGCAACCCTCAACTTTAAGGTTGGAGATGTTCCCGTATTTACAGGAAAAATTGATAATGATATGTATTATATCGACCATGAAAGATGGGATGGCTCAGACAACACCGGCTGGACATCATCTGAATACTGGAATCAAAGATATGGCGATTTTGAAGGAAGCTGGGGTATGCCTATTACAGCCTTTGCTGCTAACACAGAATATACCTACGGCGTTTATCTGAAGCTGACGAAAAATGCATATAAAGAAGGTTATCGTTTCAGCAAAGATGCTAATAAGTTTAAGTTAATATTAAACGGTCAGACTATCAATTTTAGTAACCCTGAAAATGATATAAGCACTGACGATTATGATGGCTTCTTCGTATGGTTTAGCAATGTTCTCGTAATGACGCCAACAGAAAACACTGACCCAGATAACCCATCTAATCCTGAAAATCCAAACAAACCTGGTGAACCATCTACACCTGATAACCCAAGCAATCCTGGCGAACCAGCTACACCTGATAACCCATCTGCCCCGAGCATTCCTAATAATTCTTCCAATCAAAATGGAAAAGTTCCTCAAACTGGTGCAGACAATATGATTATATGGTTTACACTTGGTTTAATCTCAAGTACCTCTATTATTGCAATAGCAATGTATAGAAAAAGAAAAAAATCCTCTAAGTAATTTGATATAACTTTCCCCGAGTTAAGGGCAGGAGGGTAGAAAAATATTCCAGTGGAATGTTTTTCGTAGGGAACTCTATCAAGGGTTTTCTATTCAACTAATGTTACTGATAAGAAAAATAAAAGAGGTGAACTTAGTGACCTAATCTGCCCCAGATTGTGCAGACAGTACAAAAAGTGTACTTAAGATAGAAAATTAAATTTTAAGAAACAAACTGATTTCGTTTTTCAAGCGGAGTCAGTTTTGTTTTTGTTTGAATACGGTAATTGTTGTAGAAGTTGATGTATTCTGTGGATACACTCGGTTTTGAGTATGAAAAAGAAATTTTCAGCTAAAGCACAATATTTGCTACTTGATATTCAATAGATAACTCCACTTCCTTTTTGTGAGCAAGAGAAAATCCCATATTAACCTGTTTTCTATTTCTAATCGCTTATATATCTGTAACTTCTTGATATAAAAAATCCCCCTATGGTAGTTTCCTTTATTCCACCATAGAGGGTATCTTTTTCTATTTTCCGTTTTTTACAGACTTGTCCATAGCCTACCTCTTTAGAAACAAAGAGATGTTAAGGACTTTGTCATTAACAATCACAAGGACTCCGTCCACCGATTCTACAAGCTTTTTATTTTAGAACCTGTCTTAGATTATCAGCCAGAAATGGCAGAATTGATGTCATCTCTCATACGGATAGCTTCTCGTCTTGCGGCGGCTGCAAAATCCTTTTCGTCACAGCCTTCTTTTTTGTATGCACACATAATTCCACGAGAAGAATTGATAATAGCACCAATACCATTTGAATCAAATGCAGGAGCAACATCTTTTGCACCGCCACCTTGTGCACCATATCCAGGTACAAGGAAGAAGGTGTGGGGCATAGATTTTCTCAATTCTCCGAGCTGTGCAGGATATGTTGCACCTACAACAGAGCCTACTGCTGAATATCCATATTTACCGACAAGCTCTGAGCCCCAGTTTTCGCACATTTCGCCCATAGTTGCATATACAGACTTGCCGTCTGCAAGCTCTCTGTCTTGAAGTTCGCCTGATGATGGATTAGATGTTTTGACAAGTACGAAAATTCCCTTGTCAGAATCTTCACAAATCTTGAGCAATGGCTTAATGCCGTCTGTTCCGAGATAACCATTAACAGTAAGTGCATCTGCACCAAAAGCCTCAAACTTAACACCCTCAACATCTGTTTTGCCAAGGTGAGCAGTTGCATAAGCCTCCATAGTTGTGCCTATGTCGTTTCTCTTGCCGTCTGTAATTACGAACATACCTTTTTCTTTAGCATATGAGATAGTTTCATATAGAGCCTTAACGCCATAGAAACCATACATTTCATAGTAAGCTGCCTGTGGCTTTATAGCAGGAACTATATCGCAAAGAGCATCAATAAGAGCCTTGTTGAATGTGAGGAGAGCATCTGCTGCACCCTCAAGATTCTTGCCATATTTTGCATAGGATTCCTCTTTAATGTATACAGGAATATAATCAAGCTTTGGGTCAAGTCCTGCTACTGTCGGATTTTTAGTTTCAATAATTTTAGCGATAAGTCTGTCAAATGACATTGTAATCAGCCTCCGTTTAATTTTATTCTGCAGTGTATACTATTCTGCCACCACAAATTGTATATTTAACACGAGATTTAAGAGTTTTACCCTTAAATGGTGTGTTTTTTGATTTTCCGTGCAGTTTATTTTCATCAACTACCCATTCTTCATTAGAGTCAAAGAGCATAATATCAGCAGGTGAACCAACTGTTAGTGAGCCAGCATTTATTCCAAGAATTTCTGCAGGGGTTGTTGACATAAGCTTTATAAGCTTTTCGAGCGACATAATACCAGTGCTTACAAGAGCGGTATATGAAGCCGAGAAAGAAGTTTCCATACCAATACTTCCGTTAGGTGACTTCTCAAAATCAGCTTTTTCTTCTGGAGTATGTGGTGCATGGTCTGTTGAGATTGCATCGAGAGTGCCATCAAGAAGTCCGTCTATGATAGCTTGCCTGTCTGTTTCTGTTCTAAGAGGAGGGTTCATTCTGAAATCTGCATCACGCTTGAGAAGTTCATTTTCTGTAAAGGTAAAGTAATGTGGGCAGGTTTCTGCGGTAACACGAACACCACGAGCCTTTGCATCACGAACAAGTGCAACAGAAGTAGCTGTGCTGACATGGCATATATGAATAGCAGTTCCATATGCAGCAGCTATTGCAATTTCTCTTGCTGTACCAGTATCCTCAGCGGCGGCAGGTATGCCTTTTATACCAAGCAGTTTAGAAACCTTGCCTTCGTTAATTTTTCCGCCGTCTGCAAGAAATAAATCTTCGCAGTGTGCAGTAACTGTAAGACCAAGCTCATCAGCAAGTTGCATAGCCTCTGCCATAAATTTTGTATTTACAACAGGTCTGCCATCATCAGAGAGAGCAATAATTCCCGCCTCTTTAAGTGCAGGAATATCAGTCATTTCCTCACTTTTTAAGCCCTTAGTAATCGCTCCGACAACATAAACTCTTGCGTCTGCATTTTTTGCTTTATCAAGAATATACTTTACAGTTTCTGGAGTATCAACAGCAGGCTTTGTGTTTGGCATGGCAAGTAAGCTTGTTACACCGCCAGCCGCTGCACTTTTACACCCAGTCATAATATCTTCTTTATCAGTAAAGCCTGGGTCACGAAGATGTACATGCATATCTACAAGACCTGGAGCGGCATAAAGACCTGAACCATCAATGGTTTTGCAATCGACAGTAAAATTTTTACCAAGCTTTGATATAACGCCGTCCTCAATCATAATATCGCTTATGCAGTTAAGGGATTGTGAAGGGTCGATGATATGCACATTTTTAATGAGCAGTTTATCCATTGGAAATCAAACCTTTCTTGAAATTTTATCAGCCAAGCTGATATAAGTTTATTTCTTCTCGGAATTATTGATTTCATCTGTTGTCTGCTGTGCCTTAGTCTGTGACTGTGAAAGGCTTTCAGGGTCGTTTTTTCCGAAAAGTTTTTCAAAGCGAGATTCTGTTTTTAGAGCAGGAATTGTGCTTTGAGGGGTTCTGTTGTGAACATTTTCTTCATCATTTTGAATAGGCTTTTCAAAAACAACGCTATCATCTTTTGGCTCGTTATTAGCATTGGTTTGTTTATTGTCGGAACTCTCATTATTTTCTGTTGAATTTTTAACACCAAAGAGCTTTTCAAAACGGGATTCTGTTTTATCAAGGCTTTCGCTGTTTTCAGAAGATGAATCGTTTTTGCCAAAAAGTTTTTCGTATCTTGAATATATATCACTTTCTGTTGTAGTTTCCTTTATTGGAGCAGATGGAGCTTTTTTAACAGGCTCTGCAGGATTAGCAGTAGGCTGTGGCTTTTCAACGGGTTCTACAGGCGCAACAATAGGCTGTGGCTTTTCAACAAGCTTTGCAGGTGCAATTACTGGCTTTGGAGTATTGTCGATAGGCTTAGTGCTTGCATTTATTTTATTTTCATGCTCAAAAGCATCTTCATCAATTTCAGGAACAACAGCCTTTTTAATTCTTCCGAGGAAGCTTTTTAAAGACTTATCTTTAGTGTCATGAGTATCAGGTTCGGTAATTTCAGCTTTCTTATCCTCAACTACTGGAGCAGACTCTATAGTTTCAGCTTTCTTATCCTCAACTACTGGAGCAGACTCAATTTTTTCAGAGGTTTCTTCCTC
>OLYJ01000591.1_pt1 | contig 12213 bp, 7 predicted proteins | sample 1674121 | NCBI WGS metagenome assembly OLYJ01 (sample SAMEA103958146, study PRJEB25191) | human gut metagenome | reverse complement strand
ATCAAACCTAAAGTACGGATCGTCAGTTCTATCGTATTTCCTTCAATGCTGCCTGAGGGAAGTTCCACGTTTTCATTGTCGACTGCATTTTTCACGTCTACGGGAGTGATACCGTAACCGGACATCTTGATCGGATCGAGCCACAGACGCATGGAGTAGCGCTTTTCACCCCAAATGGATACACTGCTCACATCAGATATTGTCTGAAGTTGCTCTTTTACAGTGAGGTCGGCTATTTCACTCAGTTCCAGCAGCGATCGCCGTTCGCTTTGGAGAGCTACCATCAGGATCGGCGTAGCGTCGGCGTCGGCCTTGGTCACCGTCGGCGGGTCGCAGTCGCGGGGCAGGTAACGCTGCGCGCGCGACACCTTGTCGCGCACGTCGTTGGCGGCCGTTTCAAGGTCTACCGAAAGTTCGAATTCGACCGTGATGCGGCTCTGGCCCTGACTGCTGACGCTCGACATCGACCGGATGCCGGGAATGCCGTTGATATTCTGTTCGAGGGGTTCGGTGATCTGATTCTCGATCACATCGGCGTTGGCGCCCGGATAGGAGCACGTCACCGAGATGATCGGATTGTCCACGCTCGGAAACTCCCGCACGCCCAGATAGCTGTATCCGATAAAGCCGAATAACAGAATGATGATCGTCAGTACCGTGGACAATACGGGACGCCGGATGCTGAGTTCGGAAATATTCATACGGCGGCGGGATTATTCGACGACGTCGAGTTTGACGGGCAGATCGGTCCGCAGCTGCAGCGTGCCGGAGGTAATCAGCGTGTCGCCCACGTTCAGCCCCTCGATAATCTGAATGCTGGACTCGGTCCGCAGGCCGGTCTTCACCTCGACGGCCTGCGCCTTTCCGCCTTTGTAGAGATATACCTTGTCCACGCCCATCTCCGGCACGATGGCTTCGGTCGGCACGGCTATGGCGTCGGGAATGTCGTGCAGGCGGATTTTCACGGTCACGAAACGTCCCGGCAGCAGCGTTCCCCGCGTATTGGGATAGAGCGCCCGCACGGCCAGCGTGCGCGTGGCGATATCCACCTTCGATTCCTGCGCGTAGACCTCCGCCCGGAAGGTCTCGTTCCGGCCTTCGACCGTAAACGAAAGCGGCGTTCCCGGCCTGATCTGGCTGGCATAACGCTCCGGCACGAAGAGGTCGATCTTGAGCGGCGAAATCTTCGTCAGCTTGGCCACCACCACGCTGGGCGAGGCGTAGGCGCCCTCGCTGACGTTTCGCAGACCGATAATTCCGTCGAACGGCGCACGCAGCTCCGTCAGCGCGATATTGGCCTTGACGATGTCGATATCGGCGTTGAGCATCGCCAGCTCCGTACTGGCCTGCTCGTAGGCCTCCTGACTGACGGCGTCCTTTTCGAGCAGCGCGCTCTGGCGGTAAACCCGGTCCTCGGCCAGCTTGAGCTGCGCTTCGTAGCGCGACAGCTGCGCCAGCAGCGGTTTGTCGTTGACCTTGGCCAGCAGCTCGCCCTTGCGGACGATCGGCCGCTGGTTGACGCAGGTGCCCTGGTTGGAGCGCATGAACTTGATTATATCGTAATGGTCGAGAATGTTCTCGTCGCTGAGAATCTCGATCTGCTCAGCATCGACCTTTGTGACGCGGCCGGAGTGCTTTGCAAGCACGACAACGCCGGAGTCGACAGCCGCTTTATATTCCATACCGGTGCCGACTATAGGGCTCTCGGTCTTGAGCAGCGGAACCGCCTGCTTCTGCATGTTCGATCCCATGAGGGCTCGGTTTGCGTCGTCGTTCTCGAGGAACGGAATCATCGAAGTTGCGACGGAGACGACCATCTTCGGAGAGACGTCCATATAGTCGACCTTCATGCGGTCGATCTCAAGGAAGCCGTCCCTGTGTCTTGCGTTGACTCTCTCATGGACGAACATTCCGTTCTCGTCGAGCGGCTCGTTCGCCTGGGCGACAATGTAATCGTCCTCGACATCGGCTGTCATATACTCAACTTCGTCGGTGACGCGACCGGTGGCCTTGTCGACCTTTCTGAACGGAGCCTCGATGAAGCCGTATTCATTTATGCGCGCGAAAGTTGCAAGGTAGGAGATAAGTCCGACGTTGGAACCTTCGGGAGTCTCGATGGGGCACATTCTGCCGTAATGCGAGTAGTGAACGTCTCGGACTTCGAATCCTGCACGGTCTCTTGAAAGACCGCCGGGGCCGAGGGCGGAAAGACGGCGCTTATGAGTCAGCTCTGCAAGGGGGTTGATCTGATCCATGAACTGCGACAGCGGGGAAGAACCGAAGAACTCCTTTATCGCCATCATGACAGGACGGATGTTGATAAGAGCCTGAGGAGTGATGTTCTCCTCCTTCTCCTGAGCCTGGAGAGTCATTCTCTCGCGGACAACTCTCTCCATTCTCGACAGACCGATTCTGAACTGATTCTGGAGCAGCTCGCCCACGCAGCGGATACGTCTGTTGCCGAGGTGGTCGATGTCGTCCGTTGTGCCTATCTTGTTCGCAAGGCAGTTGATATAGTTTATCGAAGAGAAGATATCGTCGATTATGATGTGGTTCGGGATAAGGTCGTCGTGGCGGAGTCTGAGCTGCTCGAGAAAAGCCTCTTTGTCGTCGCCGCACTCGTCGACTATCTCGGTGATTATCTGGAAGCGAACCTTTTCGTTGATGCCGGCTTCAAGAAGCTCTTCCTTGGTCACTCCCTCGGGCACATAGTCCATGGGATCGACCATGCCGTTGGAGATGATCTTGACCTTCTTGCCCTCAACATCGGCGACGGCGACCATAACGCCTGCGCGCTCGATCTCCTTAGCCTTCGCCTTGGTAACAACCTCGCCTGCCTCGGCAAGAATCTCACCGGTCAGCGGAGCGATAACGGGCTCGGCAAGCTTGCAGCCTGCAAGGCGGGCGGCAATGGCGAGCTTCTTATTATATTTGTATCTGCCGACGCGCGAGATATCGTATCTGCGCGGATCGAAGAAGAGATTGTCGAGCAGCTGCTGGGCGGACTCAAGGGTCACGGGCTCGCCGGGACGCAGACGCTTGAAGACTTCCATGAGCGCTTCGCCCTGGTTCTTCGTCTCGTCTCTCTCGATGGTGGCTTCGATTCTCTCATCGTTGCCGAAGAACTCGCGGATCTCATCGTCCGTACCGAGTCCGAGTGCTCTGATGAAAGTGGTGATGAATATCTTTCTGTTCTTGTCTATTCTTACATAATAGACGTCGTTTATGTCCGTCTCATACTCAAGCCATGCGCCGCGGTTGGGGTTGATTGTGCTTGAGAACAGCTCGATACCGGTCTTGTCGTGGGTCATATCGAAATATACGCCCGGCGAACGGACGAGCTGGGAGACGATGACTCTCTCTGCGCCGTTGATAACAAAGGTGCCGCTGTCGGTCATGATGGGGAACTCACCCATAAAAACCTCGGACTCCTTTATTGCACCCGTCTCCTTGTTGAGCAGACGCACAGTGACGCGCATGGGTGCTGCATAGGTAGCGTCGCGCTCCTTGCACTCCTGCACGGTGTGTTTAGTCTTCTCGTCAATGCGATAGTCTATAAAGGTCAGCACCCAGTTGCCGGTGTAGTCGGTGATTTCCGCTATGTCGCGGAACACCTCCTTGAGTCCGGTGTCGAGAAACCATTTGTACGAGTTCTTCTGAACCTCGATGAGATTGGGCATCTCCATGACTTCTTCGATCTTGCCGAAGCTCATGCGCGTGGTCGTTCCTTTTTTGACGGGCTTAACATTCAGCATAGGCCAATTCACTCCGTTCTTTTTTCATCCGTTTCGTGTTATCACCATCAATTGACAGAAGCAGATATCCCATTTTTCGGGGCTATACACTTTTGTCAATTGACGGCTCGCGCAAGCTCTTTTGAAGAGCGTTGAAATGCAATAATGAAGCGGTTTTCCGCGTTTCGGGAAAGCTGTAACAAGCCCTTAGCCGAAAAGGCCGGGCACACAACGCTCCATTATAATTGTGCAGTTTTACATTTTACACTGCTAACCACATTTTGTCAAGAGGAGATACGGCTTTTTTCAGAGCAAATTCAAACTTTTTACAATATCCGTCACAATCCCGCTCTCTTGGCTCTTATCGGCGCGGAATTTGTGCAATTCTGACCGCCCGCAGACTAAATATAAGGTATTATATAAGCAAAAATCGGCGGGGCTGAATATTACAATTTAAAATACCGATAATATTCCATGATTTCGCATATCGTTTTTGACTTAAAAGCCGATGTGTGATATAATATCTGCAATTTTCAGTTTGTCGGAGGAAGAGCATGACCGGTATTGTTGATGTCGGCGGCGGAATGCGCGGAGTTTTTTCCGCAGGCATTTATGACCGTTTTATTGAAGAGGGAATAAACTTCGACCTGTGCATAGGCGTCTCGGCGGGCAGCGCGAATCTCATCTCTTATGCCGCCGGACACCATGACCGAGTCAAGCGTTTTTATGTGAACTACGCTCAGCGCAAGCAGTATATGAGCTTCGACAATTTCATACACAGCGGCTCATATATCGGACTTGATTATATTTACTCCACTATTTCAAACTCCGACGGCGAAGATCCGCTGAACTATGATGCTTTTACAGCGAACCACACGGATTTCATAACCGTAGTCACCGACGGCGAGACGGGAGAGCCGATATACTTCCCTAAAAACAGCATAAAGCGCGACGACCTGACGGTCATAAAAGCCTCATGCTGCCTGCCTGCGGTGTGCAAGCCGATAGTTATCGACGGCAAGGACTGCTTCGACGGCGGGATCTCCGACCCTATCCCCTTTCAGAAGGCGTTTGACATGGGCTGCGACAAAGTTATAGTTGTCATCTCAAAGCCCGTTGACTTCCGCAAATCTCCGCAGAAGCACATGCAGATAATCAAAGCCGCGCTGAAAAAATATCCGAAAGTCTTTGACCGCCTCGCCGTAAGGCATGAGGTATACAACCGCCAGCTCGAAGAGGCAATAAAGCTTCAGGAGCAGGGCAAAGTGATTATCTTAGCTCCGCAGGACTGCTACGGCGTGAACACGCTGACCCGCGAGCCCGCCGCCCTCGAAAAGCTCTACGAAGAGGGTCGCCGCTGCGCGGACGAGCACCTCAGCGAGATAAAAGCTCCTGGCGAAAAAACCGCATAATAAATTCTGCCGCATTTAGCGCAGACCAAAGAGCAAAAGATAAAAAGGTCATAATTCACGGCTGACAACGCGGATTATGACCTTTATTTTTTCGTGCTGTGTCCGATAACGCAACACACGGATTCAATATGACGCGCAACGCAAAGATTGCATTTCACAGATTTGATAAAAGTTTCGGTTTGCTGTGCCGTAAAAGCATCAAAAGATAAAAAATTCAGAAATTCCAGAAAAAACTTTACTTTTTAGCGGAAACGGTGTTAAAATAGAGAAAATTCACGCGGCGCAGACCGCGGCACAGGGGATGATATCTTGGACAAGATAGATGTTAAGATAATCGAATGTCTCAAGAAAAACGCAAGAGAAAACGCTTCGGTAATCGGCTCGCAGGTTAACATGTCCGTCTCGGCCGTTATCGAGCGCATAAAGAAGCTCGAAGCCAACGGCATAATCAAGCAGTACACCGTCGTGCTCGACAGCAAGAAGCTCGGCATGGACATCACCGCGTTCATCTCGGTGAGCATGGAGCATCCGAAGTACAACAACAATTTCAACGAATTCGTCAAGACCCACAAGCAGATAACCGAGTGTCACTACATCACCGGCGACTTCGACTTTCTTCTCAAAGTCAACACCGAATCGACCGGCGGACTTGAATCGCTGCTCAACGAGATAAAGAGCGCGGGCGGCGTTTCGCTGACAAAGACGCTCGTCGTTCTCTCGACTGTCAAAGAGGACTACTCTGTAAATCTCGAATAAAATATCAGCACAAAAGACCTGCTCTCTATTCTCTATATAGAAAGCAGGTCTTGTTTTTTTATTTTATCAATCAAGCGGCATCTTTGGGAACAGCATTATTTTAAACCACTCGACCGAGCGCCAGAAAAATTGATCTATCTTCTGCGACGCCTGCGCGTGCGATGAGAATTTGTCTTTCTTTACGAGCGTTCCGTCTTTCTCGACCATCTCAATGAACACCGGGTGCGCCGGAGAGCCGCTGTTGGGCGAATGTATCGCCATAAGAAGCCTGCCGTCGTTTGCAGTGAATATCATCCCGTGGCCGCCGTCAGGGTCATCGCTTTTGCGCCTCTGATAGAGCGGGATGCTGTTGAAGTGCCAGCTACCGCGGAGCTGACCGCTCAAGGAGAAGAGCGAGCCGACCGAATAGCCGAGCTTCGATCCGCTCGACCAGAGCATTATGAGCGTCCCCTGCTGCGTTTTATACAGAAACGGTCCGTCAGTTATGTTACTCGCCCAAATGCAGTCGTCGGCGCGGAACAGGGTCTCCGGCTCGGTGACAAAATGTGTCAGGTCGGGGCTGAGCTGAGCAAAGGATATGTCCCCCACCCCGTCGGGCATACTGGTCCACTCATGGACAAAAATCATATACGGCACTCCGTTCTCAACATAGAGCGTACCGTCGATACTGTCCCAATCGTGCGGGGTGACGTGTCCGTCGCTTATCTCTTCAAAAGGTCCCAACGGGCTTGACGAGCGAAACACAGATGTTCCTCTATGTCCGGTCGATGCGCTGCCATATGACGCCAGAAGATAGTAGCTGCCGTTATAATAATGACATTCGGGCGCCCAGAAGCAGTTCACTCCGTCGAAGCCGTCCTTCGCCTCAAAGACATTGATGGGACCGTACCATGTCTCAAGGTCGAGACTGACATAGCAGCCGTAGCCCTCAACGGTCGATGCGCCAGTGCCGTACATATAATATATGCCGCCGTTGACCAGAACAAACGGATCGCGGATAACGACATCGCGTACATTGACGCTGTGCGATGTATCTATACCAAGAGCCCTCAGGTCGTCGGTGCTTCTGTTTTCCTGCGCATATGCGCCCGGGACAATAATACTCATGACCATAACAACCGCCGCCAATGCCGATAAAAACCGTTTCATTTTGCAGCTCCTCTCCTCTGTTTTTTCAAGTATATCATATATATTATTTGCTTTTCAATATAAAAACGCCCCAAAGACAAATTCTTCGGAGCGCGTTTTTTTACATCAGCTGTTCTATAACCGCCGAATAGAGGCTCTCGGGGTCAGCGAGGATTTTATCCCGGACGCTCTGTGCCTGCTCCATGTCCGCGACATAGAGGGTCAGCGTCATAAGGTCGTTGAAAGTGAATCTGACATTGCACCCGTTTTCGAGCGGGATTATCTCGACCGGCGTCTCTTTCATGCGGCGTTCTTGCTTGAGAAGCTCTTCTGCGGTCGCGAGCGCCTTGTCGCGCACGGCGCGCGGCAGTTCGTCCTCGATATTCGCCGCCGTCTTTCCCGCTGCGGTGAGGCTCAGCAGTTCGTCGTCATCGCTCTTGTCAACTTCAACGCTCCCGCCCTCGATAAGGCTTTCGAGCGCCTGGCTCGCTTCAAAGTAGTTCGCCAGTCCCTCGCGCTGAATGACCTCCATCAGCTGGCGGCGCGACAGTCCCCGCTCGGTGTTCTTGAGCAGGAAAGCTATCAGCACTTTTATTTCATTACGGTTGCGCAGTCCGCCCGGCTCAACGCCCGCGGAAAATGCATCGTATCCGTCCATAGGGTCTCCTGTTTCGTTTGAGATTCTCTTACTTTTTCTTGCTGAAATCTATCGGGGCAATGGGTTTGCCGTAATAGCCGGTCGTCTTGAACTCATCGCTGATGAAGTTCTCGCGGCTCCACGCTCTGCCCCAGATGTTCGCCCAGCCTTCGCAGTAGAGTTTATAATATGATACACCGTCCTCTTTGCGCATTCTGACGAATTTGGGGACGTTGCACCAGATAAACGACGGTATCGCTATCACAAAAGCCCAGAAGGGGCCGAGCAGAAGCGACTGGATCGTGTGGCCGTACTCGTGCATGCGTGTGTCGTGGACTCTGTCCGCCGGGCGGTCGGGATTCATGAAAATGAATATTCCGAGCGACACGCCGCCGAAATTATCGTGCGGGACATATGTAACAAACGCGTTGTTGAAGCGCTCGTGCTTATACTTTTTTCTCAGCGCGAGAAAGCCTATTCCGCCGACAAGGTTCTGCGGCAGAGCCCAGGTGAACTGGACTAAATAGAAAAGAAATTTTTTCATTATTATCCACTCCTTGCAAATCTTTATACATTATACCACACAAAACGCGATGTGTAAAATCTTTTTACCACTCGTCGTTTTCGTCGGCGAGCACGGCATAGGCGCAGCGCACACCGTCGACTCCGGCGGACACTATTCCGCCCGCATATCCAGCGCCCTCGCCGCAGGGGTAAAGCCCGCGGATATTCGACTGATATATCTCATCGCGCAGAATGCGCACGGGCGAAGACGAGCGGGTCTCGGGCGCCGTGAACACGGCTTCGGGCATAGCGAAGCCCTTGAGCATTCTGTCCATCTTCAAAAGCGCGTCTGCATATGTATCCGTCACTTTCTTAGGCAGTATCTTTCTCAGGTCGCTCATCACAACGCCTGTCGGGCAGCTCGGATGAACCGCGCCGAGGCGGGTCGAGGGTCTGTCCGCAAGGAAATCGCCGACAAGCTGCGCCGGGGCGGTGTAATCGCTGCCGCCCGCAAGAAACGCCGCGTGTTCGATTTTTCTCTGCATATCCATTCCGGCGAGCGGATGGTCGCTGCCGAAATTCTCCGGCTCGATGCCGACGAGCAGTGCGCTGTTAGAATTCTCCGCGTCGCGCCCGTACTCGCTCATGCCGTTGACGACTATTCCGCCCTCTTCGCTCGCCGCGTTGACCACCGTGCCACCGGGGCACATACAAAATGTATAAGCTCCGCGCCCGTGTTCCGGGTGGCAGGCGAGCTTATAGTCCGCCGCGCCGAGCGCGGGATGCCCGGCAAAGTCGCCGTACTGCGCGCGGTCGATGAACTCGCGAGGATGCTCTATTCGCGCGCCTACCGAAAACGGCTTCTGCATCATCTTGACCCCGTGGGCATAGAGCGTTCTCACGGTGTCGCGCGCCGAATGTCCGGTGCAGAGCAGGACGGTATCGGTCTCGATATCCTCAAAATGTCCGTCATGCTCGGTCTTCACGCCGTGGATATAGCCGTTCGCGACTATTATATCCGTCATTTTGCAGTTGAATCTGATTTCGCCGCCGAGCGAGATTATCTCTTTTCTGATATTGCGGACAACCTCGGCAAGACGGTCGGTGCCGATATGCGGCTTTGCCGACCAGCGTATCTCCTCGGGCGCGCCGTGGTTTGCAAGCTCGTCTATGACAAAGCGGCAGAGCGGGTCTTTTATGCCCGTTGTGAGCTTGCCGTCCGAAAAAGTTCCTGCGCCGCCCTCGCCGAACTGAACGTTCGATTCGGGATTGAGTCTGCGCTCGCGCCAGAAGGTCTGAACATCTTTCTGCCTGTCTTCGATATGCGAACCGCGCTCGAGAATGAGCGGCTTGAAGCCCGCCCGGGCGAGAGCAAGCCCCGAAAACATGCCTGCGGGGCCGAATCCGACTATAACAGGGCGCAGTTCGCTCGTGCGCTTTACCTCCGGGGGGGTAAAGTCAACTTTCTTTACCGTTTCAACACCAGAGCCGCAACGCTTGAGAATCGCGTTTTCGTCGCCGTCAACATCAACTTCTACATTATACACAAAGAAAATGTTGTCCTTTTTGCGCGAATCGACCGCTTTTTTCGTCACTCTCAGTGTGCGTATTCTGTTTTCGTCAAGGCGAAGAGCTTTACCGGCCGCGCGCCTGAGATCGTGTTCGTCCGCAGTCAGCGGAAGCTTTATCTGATTTATTTTAAGCATACTTTTTCTCCGTTAAATAGATTTTGCCGCGCTCTCCCCTGCGAGCAGACCTGAAGCCCACGCCCATTGGAGATTGAAGCCACCGCAGCCGCCGTCAACATCGAGAAGCTCCCCGGCACAGAAAAGTCCGGGCACTTTCTTCGACTCAAGCGTTTCGCGGTCGAACTCATTTATATTGACTCCGCCGCGCGTGACCTGCGCATTTGAAAAGCCTTTGGTGCCGTCAAATGTTATTTTGAAGTTTTTCGCCGTGCGTGCGAGATTCAGCAGCGCATTTCTGCCGAGCGACTGCGTGTCCGACTTTGAATCAACACCCGCCGTCTTTATAACCGCCGCTCCGACGGCGCGTGGCAGAATGCCTATCAGCATATCCTCGCATTTCCCGCCGAGTCCCGACAAGAAATCAGCTATCTCCCGCTCACCCATCGACGGAATTAAGTCGAGCGACGCGCTGACTGGCGAACGCTTCGCCGCCTTTGCTATGTCCGCGCTTATCTCCATCGCGGCTATGCCGGAAAGCCCGTAGTCAGTGAAGAGCAGCTCACCGCGCGAGGTTCGCCCCGCGGCGTTTATCACCGCATCGTGGACGCGCATGCCCTTGAGCTGCCTCAGCTGCTTGTCCGGCGAGGTCAGCTGGACGAGCGAGGGGTAAAGTTCGGTCACTGTGTGCCCGAGCGATGAGAGGAGCTTATACCCGCTCCCGTCCGAGCCCTGCGACGGCGACGCACAGCCGCCCGTGCAGATTATAATCTCCCGCGCTCTGTACCGCCCGTTTATCAAAAAGCCATCGGCGGTTTTCTTTATACCCTCGCACTTGTCCTCGCATATGCTTTTCACCCCGAGGCGTTCCGCCTCAAAGCGCAGGCAGTCGAGCACGCCTGACGCGGTGTTGCTCATCGGATAGACCCTGCCGCAGCTGTCGCTGTAGGTCAAAAGCCCGATGCTTTTAAAAAATTGCAGAACCCGCTGCTCGTCGTATTTCTCGAACACCGAATCGGCAAATTCGCGGTTGGTGTAGCCGTGCGACCGGGCGTTGAGATTCGTCAGATTGCATCTGCCGTTTCCCGTGGCGAGTATTTTCTTGCCGACACGGGGCAGACGCTCGAGCATGGCGACGCGAAGCCGCGGCAGTGTGCGTTTTGCGCTTATCGCCGCCGCAAGCCCCGACGCTCCCGCGCCGACTATCAATATGTCAAAGCTTTCTTTCATATCAATTTCCTTTGCTTTATATCAGAAGAGCGATGCGATACACCGCAAAGCTCACTGTCCACGCTGTTATAAATTCAAAAATCAAAACTTTTAAAGTGCTCTTTGTCCCAAGCTCACGCCGAAGAGCCGCGACCGCCGCAACGCACGGCATACTAAGCAGAGAGAAGCTCATAAACGCGCACGCCGCCTGCGGAGAAATTATATCTCTCACGCTCTGCGCCGAGCCTATTAAAATACCGAGTGTGCTGACCGTCGTCTCCCTCGCGACAAGCCCGCTGATAAGAGCCACGCAGCACCGCCAGTCGCTGAGCCCGAGCGGAGAGAATATAAACGAGATCGCACCGCCTATCCTGCCGAGCATGCTGAATTTTGCGTCGGCGGCATGATGCATGGAGAAATCAAAATAACCGAGCGCCCAGATAACGACGCTCGCCGGGAATAGCACCGCGCCCGCTTTTTTCAAGAATTCGCGCAGCCTGTCGCGCACATAGCGAAGCGCCGAGCGCACGGACGGCATACGGTACTCGGGCAGTTCAAAGATAAACGGCGGTTCGTCGCCCTTGAAAACCCATCTTTTGAGTATCAGCGAACCTGCGCAGGCGCAGGCTATGCCGAGCGAATAAATCAAAATCACGGCGACCCAGCGCACATCCGGGAAGAACGCCGAGATAAACATGGCATAGACGGGCATTTTCGCGCTGCACGACATGAACGGTATAACCGCCGCGCAGATTTTCTTTTCGCGCCCCGCGTGCAGAGTGCGCGTGCTCATCAGCGCGGGCACGGAGCAGCCGAATCCCATGAACAGCGGGACGAACGACTTGCCGCCGAGGCCGAGCAAGCGCAGCGGATAATCCGCGATAAACGCGCCGCGCGCCATATATCCGCAGTCCTCGAGCAGACCCAAAAAGAAGAACAGCAGGGCTATCTGCGGCAAAAACGAGCACACCGAGCCGAGACCAGCGAGGATTCCCCCGCAGACGAGATCTTTTACCCATTCTGAAGCTCCGAGCGAACCGAGCAGGCGCATCAGGGCATCGGCAAGAGTGCCGTTTATAAACGAATCCGCCAGCTCGCCGAGTCTCGTGCCGAGCGAGCCGAAGGTGAGATAAAACACAGTCAATACC
>OLYJ01000590.1_pt1 | contig 12217 bp, 13 predicted proteins | sample 1674121 | NCBI WGS metagenome assembly OLYJ01 (sample SAMEA103958146, study PRJEB25191) | human gut metagenome | reverse complement strand
TCTTCCTCTATCCCCAAAAACTGAAAAGTTGCCTAAATTAACTACACCTGAACTTATTTGAGAAACGATACTCTCAATTACAGAAAGATTATTTGATAACAAAAAATCTTTACTCAAAAATGGCTCAATTATGGATAGATACTTTGGTGATACATAGGGTTCATTTGTTGTTAAAAATTCATCCATTTTATTTTGATTTTTTATAATACCTTTTATTCTATTAAAGTCTGAAATATTTACTTTTAGTTTAACTTCTATTTCTAAATTATCCAAACTATTAAAATTGTTATCTATTAAATTGTAGAGATTAATATCTAAAATATTAGATATTTTAAATAACATATTAATATCAGGAACAGTCCTGTTACATTCATAACTAGATATGGTTTTATCTGACACATATAATAATTCTGCAAACTCTTGTTGGGTTAGTCCTTTTTTTATTCTCTGCTCTTTTATTTTTTGACCAAGATTATTCATTATATCTCCCCTTACAAGTATATTTTATCACATAAAATATGTTTTTTTCTCTATGATATGTAGAATTACAATGTTTCATATTCTTTTACTTTATTAAATTATTTTCAAATTTATTTTCTTTATCTAATTCTTTTAAACTTTTATCTGGTGTCGGAAGTTCTTCTGGCATTGTTCCACCAAGTTTCTTAATTGTATTTCTAATTTCTTTTCCAACTTCATAATGAGTTTCATTGGCTTCATTTTCTAAACTAATATTTTCATTTCTTAATTTTTGTTCAGTTTGAGATATTCTAAATAAATTTGCTATTAATTCATCGCTTCCCATATTATCTAAAATATCTTCCCTATATCTAAGTTTTTTCCTTTTAGCAATATCATTCGCTGTTTCTCCATTATATAAACCTTTATATCCTGAGTTATGGAACTTATCAAAATTTTTAACACCTGCATTTCTAGCAGCAATATTTAAAGAATAATTACCTTTTCTAGTTAAATCTCTTTGATAAAATCTTTTTTCATCTTCAGTAAGTTCACTATACGCTTTTTCATTTAGTTCCTGTTTTCTTGTCTGAATAGCGAAATAGGTCTGTCCTAGAGCTATTATTTGTTTTTTAGGATTACCATTCATTACGATTAAATAACAAGCATATCTGGATAATTTATAATCTAGAACTTTTCTTTTTGCCTTAGAACCTATACAAACCATTTTGCGATTCAACGCAAAATGGTCATCTATATTGCGTTTACTCTCTTTACATGCAACTTTAGCTCTTTCAATTAAATCATTTATACTTCTCCATTGATTGTATCCTAACACATTTTGTAATTCTCTTGCTAACCAATATTCATTTCCATTTTCATCTATATGTTTTATATCTTCAAATAACTTTTCTGTATACTCTTTTATTTCATTCATCTTCTCATTATCCTTTCTATGGGACACATGTTTCAATTTTTAATTTGTCATTCTTTATTTTAAACATAATACTTCCTTGCTTGTCTGTTCTATATATTTTTGTATTTTCTAATCTATTTAATACCTCTTTATTTGGGTGTCCATATTTATTGTTTTTACCTACACTAATAATTGAATATTTAGGAACAATATTATTTATAAATTCTTCTGATGAACTTGTCCCACTACCATGATGTCCAACTTTTAAAACATCTATATCTTTTAAATTATATTTTTCTATTATATCTTTTTCTACTTCTGCCCCTGCATCTCCCATAAATAGGAATTTATGATTATTTAGTTTGGTATAAATAACAGATGAATTATCATTCTCATTACCATAATCAACTTTATTCAAAAAATACAGTTTATTGTTATCAATATTTAATTCTTTAATACAGGAATAATAAGGTATTTTCTTTTCATCTAATACTTTAATTAAATCTTGTTCAAGTTCATTAAATTCACCACAATTAAATATAACATTCTCTACTTTAAAGTTTTCCACTAATTTTATTGCTTCTCCCATATGATCAAAGTCTCCATGTGGTGACTATCGTTTATGCACACGAATTAAAAGACTTTATTTATAAAGAAAAAGAACTATCAAAACGATAATTCTAAAAAATTATCTATTTATTAAAATTACTTCTCTATCTGATTCTTTCAATAATGAAAAATCTTTCTTTTCTTCAGTGAATAATCGTTCTATTCTTACAATCCTATTATGAGTAAATGTTTCATGAAGTACTATTGCTACATCTTCGTCATCATAATAATAGTCTTCATTCAAATAATATGGATCAAAAATATAAGCAAAATTATCATCGATTTTTGTTATTAACACATAATGTTCAACACTCTGCCAACATCTTGCAATTATAACTCCATTATTATCTACTGTTTTCTTCATATCAAACAAGTTAACTTTATCTTTACTTAATACTCTACAACTTATATTAAAATTTTTATTTTCATTGGCATATTTTACAAAATATCTTGCAAGTAACTCTGCATGTTTTCTGGAAGTTCCACCTTTGCCAATGCTCCCATCTTCACCTTCTACATCCAATGTATATTTATAAACTGCTTTTATAAGCGAAACTGGTACGTCTTATCTATCGTATAAATAGGCCAGCGCATTTATAAACGCAGTGGTTCCACAATCGTACTCCGTATTTTGATATCTTAATGGTATTTTCATTTTATCATCTCCTATAATTATTATATCATACTAATTCATATTCCCTAGCAATAATCCTATCATCAGAACAATATTTAATTACATACTCATTGTCTTGTTTACAAATAATTATTCCTACTGTATTATTTTCTTCAAACGTTTTTATATTCTTATCAATATAATTCATATAAGTCATAATTTGTCCAGTGTGTTCTTTCTTTAACTCAGTTACTTTTAATTCTATAACTATGTAGCATTTATATTTAATATTATATAGAAGTAAATCAATGTAATTGTATGTGTTACCTACTTTAATTTTATATTCATTGCCAACATAAGTAAATTTAGTGCCTAACTGATTTAAAAAATCATCCAGATTATTTAATATTAATTGTTTTAACGCATATTCTGATAGTTCCTCATTTAATTCATTAGTTTGTATAATTATAGGATTTGGTATTAAATCATTAACTTTTAATTGTTCTTTAGTAATTAGTTTATTCTTAGTTTCTTCACTTAATCTATCATATTCTTGAGTTTTTATTCGTTCTTGTAATTGTCTTCTTGTTAAATTTTTCTTCTCACATATATCAATATAGTACATAATTGCATCTATGTTTTTAACTGTTAATAATTCTCTGAAATGGCTCCAACTCAATTTGGAACCCAGTGGGTTCCATTTTATGCTTGAAAAAATTTCATAAAATTGTCTCATGTATCTAAGATTTCTTTCATTATATTTTTTACCAACTTCAATCATTAGATTTTCAGAATATTGTTTAATTATATTTTTACCATATTCTTTACCTGCTTCACTTAAAAGTTTCCCAGTCTCAAAATATACACTAACTTTATGTCTATCTTTTGAATAGTCTTTTGCTCTATCATATATTTCACTTTTTATTAGTTTTTCTTTTATCTCATTATAATAATTCATCTTACTCCTTTCTATGGTATACATGTTTCTATTTTTAACCTATCATTATTTATCTTAAACATTATGCTTCCATATTGATCCGTTCTATAAACTTTACTGTCTTGTAAATTATCTAATACACTATCATTTGGATGACCATACCGATTATTCTTACCAACACTAATTATTGAATATTTGGGATTTATTTCATTTATAAATTCAATACTTGAGCTCGTTTTACTTCCATGGTGTCCTACTTTTAAAACATCTATATCTGGTAAATTATACTTATTTAATATTTCTTTTTCAGTAGTAATTGATGCATCTCCCATAAACATAAATTTATAGCCATTAAGTTCTGTATAAATCACATTACTATTGTCATTTTCATTATCAAATTCTTTTGTTTGTAAAAAATATAATTTGTTTTTATCAATATTTAATTCTTTAATACATGAATAATATTTAATTTTCTTTTTATCTAAAACCTTAATTAGTTCTTTCTCTAAATCATTATATTCTCCACAATTAAATATGACTTTTTCTATCTTTATATTATTAACTAAATTAATTGCTTCTCCCATATGGTCGTAATCCCCGTGAGTTAATATTAGATAATCTAGTTTTTTTACATTTATACTTTTTAAATATGTAATGATGGTTTTGGCGGTTTCATATTGGTAATTGCCACCGGTATCAATTAAAATGTTTAATTTATTGTGAGGATATCTGATAAATGTGCTATCGCCTTGAGCTACATCCAAAAATATTATATAAAAGTTATTATCTAAATATATTTTAATTTGACTATAAAATATAATTATTGGAATAATGAAAATAAATTTTTTATTTTTAATCGATAATAACAATATTATGTAGTAAATTATTATTAATAGATAACTAGGTTTGGGAAATATAATTTTGGTAATTGTTATGGTACTAAAAATAAGCGATATTTTTTCTAAAAAGGTAGTTATTGTAGCTAAAATAATATCTAAGTGGGGAACTATAAGACAGATAAAGGAAAGAGGAAGAACAATGTAGGAGATTATTGGGATAAAAATAAAATTTATAATGATACTAATAATATTTATTTCATAAAAGTTATAAATTAATATGGGAAAACTAGCTAAGGTAGATATAATGGAGGTAATTAGTAATTTTAAAAAATAATTATGAATATTTTTAATTTTATAACTAGTTAAAATGAGAAAATAGCTAACTAGATATGATAGTTGAAAGCCTAGATTGACTAAATAAAAGGGATTTATTACTAAGATTATGATTAAATTTAAATACATTAGATCAATTGTTTTAATCTTTAGATTGTAGATTTTGTTTATGCTAAGAAGAATGTACATAATGCCACTTCTTAAAATCGATGGTGTAAAATTTAAAAATAGCATATATATTAGTGTCATAACAATGCAAATTATATAACTAGTAACTATACGATGGGTTAGTTTTTTTAAAATTAAAAATATGGTGCCAATTAGAAGTGATAAATGAAGCCCTGAGATAGATAATAGATGAGAAAGTCCATTATTTTGGTAAGAACTTAATACTTCTTCTTCTAGAAAATCTTTTTGTCCTAAGATGAAGGTTTTTATGTAAGGACTGCTTTTTTTGATATTTGAATCAATATAATTATTTATCTTATCATTATATTCCTTATTAAATTTAAATCCCATAATATAATAATCATCATAATTAACCCCCGTAAATAATTCCTTATACTTATTAATAGTAATACCATCATCATATTCTATATTATATACTTGATAATATTCCTCTTCTAAAAATACCGGTATATCATCTTCATCACCACGACTTAAAAAAGAATAAACAAAAGCTAAATTAAACAAAATAAAAATAATTGTATATGTATATTTTTTCAAATATTATCACCTACAATTATTATTAACTAATTACTAACTATCATACTTTCCTTTTAAATTTATTGTCAAAATTTGTTCATCGATTACTAAAGTACCCTCATTAATACTTTGAAAATAAACATAACCATTACCTGAAGCATTAAAGGAAATTCCAATTAAATTTAATAAATTACTGGCTTCTTTATAAGAATATCCAATTAAATTAGGCATCTTCTTAGTATAACTATCAGTTAGTAGAAATACCTTATCATTACTATAAACCATATTATTACCAAGAGGATATTGATTAATTATTTTATTTCCATCCCCGATTACCATTATATCTAAATCCATCTTAGAAAGTCCTTTTATTACATCATCTTTATTTTTATTTATATAATTATCAAGAACATAACTTTTTTTAATATTATTGTTATTAGCAGATATATCCATATACTTAGCTACATTAGTAATAACCGTTTTAACAGCATTAGCTAAATAACGATTACTATTTGGTTTTTGTGAAGCTGCATAAATAATAATCTCTGGATCTTCATAAGGAAACATTCCTGCAAAAGAATAAATCCAATCATCAGTATATTTACCTAATTTATAGTTATATATTTGAGCAGTACCAGTCTTACCTATTACATTATAATCACTTAAATAATAAGATGAACCTGTACATAAAGAAGAATCATTACAAATTACACTATGAAGTAAATCTTTTATCTGTTCAATAGTACTAGCACTAGCAACTTTTGATACAACCTCTTTTTTATTTTCCAAAATAACTTCTTTCGTATTACTATCTACAATTTTAGAAACAATATAAGGTTTTAACATCTCTCCACTATTGGCAATACTGGTTAAAGCTTGTACAAATTGTATTGGTGTTACCGTAATACCTTGACCATATCCAGCAGTAGCAGCCTCTATATCATAAGTAAAATCAATATTTCCCTTTAATTCCTTATTCATAGTAAAACCAGTAGTTTTACCAAATCCATATCTTTCCAAACATTCTCTTAAGTCTTTTTTAGTAATAAAATTTTGAAGCATATTAACAATTCCAATATTAGAGCTCATAGCAAAACCATAATCATAACTTATTGTTCCCCATCCTTTTTTATTCCAGTCATTAATAATACTTACCTTTGTCTTATCAATTTGGTCTACATATTTATAAGAACCAGAAACATAAGTTTCAGCCCCATCATAAGTTCCCTTATCGATCGCACACATATACGTAAACGTCTTCATCGTAGACCCAGGTTCATAAGCATAAGAAACAAAGGGATTTAAATAAGAAGTTAAATTCCTTAAATTAGGATCAAACGACGGTGTAGAAGAATTACCTAAAATAGCCCCTGTCTTAGCATCGACCACCATCATAAAAAGCCATTCATCCTCACCCTTTAAAGAAGCTTCCTTAACAGCATTCTCTACAAATAACTGAATATTATTATCGATAGTTAAATAAATATCCGCTCCATCAGAAGCCTCTTCAATATATTCTCTCCCATTAGGTATCTTGTAACCATTTTTATCTTTCTCATAAGAGATATATCCTTCTTTACCAGTCAATATATCATTGTAATATCCTTCTATTCCAAGTTCACCAACGATCCACTCATTATTATCATCATCAGTTTTTTTAACCGTATAACCCAAAGTATAAGATGCAAAATCACCATTTGGATAATATCTTTTCGTACTCTTTATAAAATCTATTCCAGGAAGTTCCAATTTCTTAATGTTTTCCATTTCCAATTGACTTAAATTTCTTCCTCCCGGCCCAAGTTCTACTTGATATACATTTTTCTTATTTAAAAGTGCCAAAACATCTTCATATTCCATATTAATTAAAGGAGCGAGCAACGATGCTGTCTTTTCCTTATCGACCACATGCAAAGGTACTTTACTATTCTCACTTCTAGATTCACTTAAATATGCAATAACCGTATAACTAGCTACATCCTGTGCTAAAACATTTCCCTTACTATCATATATACTACCACGTTCAGGTAAAATTAATTCTTCTTTTATATTCCTATTAGTAATAAAATCTTTAATAGTAATATTACCGACTTTATAATTAAAAGTACATAAATATATAAGCCTTAATATAAATATCCCAAACAAAAAAAAGACAAAAACAAATAAAACCTTGTTACTCTTTATCTTATTTGTATTTATCTTTTTGCTCATCATATCCCTCTATTCCGTAATTGTTTTTATATTATCATTATTATAAGCCAACCCCATTGATTCGGCAATAGTTTGAATATTTTCTAAAGAAATCATCTCATTAATAACCATAACTAAACTTTGATTAGTTTCTTTTTGTTCATCTAAATTATTTTTTAATTTTTCCACTTCATAATTAACTTTAGATAACATTGTTTGACCAAAAATAGTTCCAATCACCAAAAAAACAATAATCATCAAACTAAACTTATATAAAAATCTCTCCACCTTAGTAAACATCTTTTTCTTTTTATTCTTTTTCATTATTGTCACCTAATTCTTTCTATCACCCTAAGTTTAGCACTCCTAGCCCTATTATTCTCACTTATCTCTTCCTTACTAGGAGTAAACTTGCCAACCACTTTAAATTTAGGCAAATATTCTTCTGGTATATATGGTAAATTAGCCACATTGCTATCTACTTCACTATATCTTTTAAACGTATTAGCAACTATCCTATCCTCTAACGAATGAAAGGTAATAACACATATCCTACCATTTACCTTAAGTAAATCCAAAGCTTGTTCCAAAGCACTTTTTAAAACATTAAGCTCATCATTTACTTCTATTCTAATAGCTTGAAAAGTTCTCTTAGCAGGATGCGTATCCCTCATCGCCTTATAAGGCATACTACTTTTAATAATATCAACAAGTTCCAAAGTTGTTTCAATATCCTTATTTTTTCTATATTTAACAATATTTCTTGCTATACTCTTAGCATACTTTTCTTCACCATAATTATAAATAATTCTAGCCAAATCATCTTCATCATAATCATTAACTACCTCATACGCACTAAGTTTGTTATTGCGATCCATCCTCATATCCAACCTAGCATCATTATGATAACTAAATCCTCTATAAGCTTCATCTAACTGTGGACTAGATACCCCCAAATCAAAAAGTATTCCATCAACACAGCTTACATTCTGTTCCATCAAACGCTTACGCATATTAACAAAATTATCTTTAATAATAAGAAAATTATCATAAGATTTACTTAATCTCTCATAAGAACTAGATATAGCTTCCTCATCTTGATCAAAGGCGAAAAGAAACCCCTTTTTAATTTCTTTTAAAATAGAAGAAGAATGACCCCCAAAGCCTAGAGTAGCATCAACATAAATACCATCTTCTTTAATATTCATATTAGCAATTACTTCGTTTAATAAAACACTCTTATGCATAATTACATCTCAAAATCCATACTAAATAAATTCTCAGCAATATCTGATAAATTATCTTTATTGTCATCCATTAAGTTGTTAAAGTCTTCTAAAGCCCAAATTTCTAGGCGATCATTAACCCCTATAATCGCACATTCTTTTTTTATTTTTGCATATTCTATTAAAGAAGTATTAATATTGATTCTCCCTTGCTTATCAAATTCACAAATAGTGGCGCCCGATAAGAAAAATCTCATAAATGTTCTAGCATCTTTTTTAGTAAATGGAAGATTTTTAAGTTTATCAACGATTTTTTCCCAATTGCTTAAAGAATAAATAAATAAACATCCATCTAATCCTCTGGTTAAAACGAACTTATCGCCAATCTCATCGCGGAATTTCGCTGGAATAATTAATCTATTCTTATCATCGATATTATGATGAAATTCACCAATCAGCATCGTTTATCCCCCACTTTCTTCCATTTGCAACCACTGTATACCACTATTTTACTATCAAGAATGGTATTTGTAAATAGTTTTTTTATAATTTTACAAAAAAAAATATTTATTTTACTAAAACATTTTTAACTTTATTTTTTAACTTGTTATAGCGCTTTCTCACTTTTTTTGATATACTATAAAATGTAGGTGTGTGATAAAATGAAACAAAAAAACATAAAAAAAGAATTACTAACTTTATTAAAAACCTTATCATTAGCGTTTTTATTACTAACTTTTTCCTCTATTCTTTTTTCAATTTTTGATATTGATTTAGAAAAAATTGATAAAAGTAATAAAGTAATATTAATGCTTACTTCGGATATAACTTTCCTTATCATTATCTTTTTTGCTTACAAGAAAAAAATTATTGAAGATTTTAAAAGCTTTTTTAACAAAAATTTTGCTAATAACATCGAAACTTCATTTAAATATTGGCTAATTGGTTTTATAGTTATGATTGTAAGTAACTTGATAATTATAGCATTTACAAATGCCGGACTAGCAAACAATGAAGAAGCCGTTAGATCATTAATAGATAACTACCCAATGTATATGATATTCTCAGTGGTATTATACGCCCCATTTACAGAAGAATTAATCTTTCGTCTTGGTTTTAGAGAAGTATTTAAATCAAAATACTTATATATCTTTATCAGTGGCTTCATCTTTGGCTCTCTCCACGTCATTTCTTCACTTGATTCTATCTCCTCATTGCTTCATCTAATCCCCTATTGTGCCTTAGGATTTACCTTTGCCTCTTTATATGTAAAAACAAACAATATCTTCTCAAGTATATCAATGCATATGCTCCATAATACCTTAGCCATAGTTGTATATTTAATAGGGAGTGTTTTATAATGAAAAAAATAAAAACAATAATTATTATTTTAATTTCTATAATTCTCATAATAATATATGCAAGATTTATCGCCACATCTGGTCTAATTACCAAAGAATATACTATTTACTCAGATAAACTTCCCTATTCCTATAACGGTCTTAAAATAGTTCACTTTTCTGACTTACATTACGGTAGTGTTATTACCAGTAAAAGATTAAAACAAATAGTTGATGAAATAAATCTTATTAATCCAGATATTGTTATATTCACCGGCGATTTACTTGATAAATCACTAAAAACAGATGATAAAATAGTAGAAACTATAAGCAAACAATTAAAAAGTATCTCTGCCAAATACGGCAAATATACCATAATGGGTAATCACGATTACGAAGAAAATAAAAGCAAAATAGAAAAAATATATAAAAATAGCAACTTTACTTTATTAAATAACCAATACGATATAATCATCAATAAAGAAAAAGACAAAATATATCTAGGAGGAATAGATGATACCCTTTTAGGTAACCCAGATATCAAGTCCACTACTAGTTACCTAAAAGAAAATAATGATACCTATAGCATTGTATTAGTTCATGAACCAGATTACAGTACTAATATTCTAAAAGAACAAGAAGTTGATCTTATATTATCCGGTCACTCACATAACGGTCAAGTAAGAATTCCTATTATAGGAGCTTTATATACTCCAAATGGATCTAAAAAATACTATAAAAATTATTACACAATCAACAATACAGAATTATATATATCAAGTGGAATTGGTAATACTGACTTAAATCTCCGACTTTTTAATAGACCATCTATTAACTTTTATCGAATAAACACTAAAAAAGATAGTTAAAAATATTAAAAACTATCTTTTTTTTACTCTTCTTTTTACATCAACTGGCATATTCTTCTTTATATCATTAATAACATATTCCCTTTGTTCAAATAAAGTAAGTTCCCTAGCTTCATTTTCTACCTTTATTATATAACATATATCATTAGCATCAATATAATAATATATTCTTCCCGTTTCCTTATATCTACAAAAAGGAATTTCTAACATGTCTTTATTTATCTTATAAGCAGTTACCATAGTAGGTTTTTCTAAAAAAACATCATCTTCTAACACATTTAAGTTTTCCAAAGCATCAAGTTTTAAAAAAGTCCTCAAATACGATTCTTTATTAGCCATATATTTAACCCCATTCATTAAAGAAATAAATGCATTAACTATTGGAATAAGAGAAATTAATTTATCTAATTTTAAAGATGAATTACTCTTTTTATTTTCATCATCCTCCATACATTCATCTGTTATTCCATCAAGCTTAAATTTATAACCCAATTTAGCAGCATCTCTCATCATAAGCAAATCAAAAAACAAATCCAAAGAAACTTTCAAAACAAAAGAACAAGAAAATAAAACTATAAATTCACCCATATATAATCCCTCCAACAAATTAAATCTATTGTATAATAAAACATATATTTTGTAAATAAATTATTCAAACAAAAACCCTTGAATTATCAAGGGCTTTCGTGCTTTTTTATGGGCAATTTTTAAGGTTGAGTTTCAATCAAACTTTTTTACGTCTAATGGGACTCGAACTTAAGACAATTTAATATACAATGGTTATTTTAGACTGATATTCTATTCATTTAGATTATCGGTCTTTTTTATTATGCTATTAAATTGAATTTTTGATTATAAAATCACATTTGTGCATTTTTGCGTTTTTTTCGTGCGTTTTTGCTTTTTATATTGATTTTTTGATTTGAATTTGATAGAAAATAATTGAGATATTATAAATTGTAATATCTAACAATTTTCCGGTCTGAAATTTGTTGATAACAGAGAACCTCAAAATTCTTCTTATTTTTTATGTAACAAAATGATAAAACAGTCATATATATATGGACGTTTATTATATAAGCGATTCGGCTAAGAAGAGTTATAGTATATTATTATACTATTTTTTTAATTTGATATTGGTATGGAAAGTAGGTGTGAAATATTTAATAATTGATTTAAAT
>OLYJ01000570.1_pt1 | contig 12446 bp, 7 predicted proteins | sample 1674121 | NCBI WGS metagenome assembly OLYJ01 (sample SAMEA103958146, study PRJEB25191) | human gut metagenome | reverse complement strand
TGATATATTGTTTCTTCTAAGCACTCTCTCTATCTTTCTGCTTTCTTCTAATGTTACATCAGAACGCAATAAACGTTCATTAGTTCCGACTTCTGACATACTGCTGCACCTCTTTACTAACGTCTGTTATATTAGTATGTTATCACATTTTTAATGTAAAATCTACTTTAGAAAATTAAAAAATCGGTCTGAACACTTGTCCAGACCGAATAAACATTTAAAGAATATCAATTAAGCGATTGTGTAAATCCATCCCTTAGGAGCTTCAATCTTGCCCATCTGGATACCTGTTAATGTATCATAGAGCTTCTGGATTGTAGGACCCATCTTCTCCATTCCGCTTGGGAAGCAGATTTCCTTACCATGGTCGTTAATCTTTCCAACAGGTGAGATAACTGCAGCTGTACCACAAAGACCACACTCTGCAAAATCCTTAACTTCATCAAAGAGAACTTCTCTTTCTTCAACCTCTAATCCAAGATATTCCTTAGCAACAACCATTAATGAACGGCGTGTGATTGATGGAAGAATTGAATTAGACTTTGGTGTTACGAACTTACCATCTTTAGTGATGAATATGAAGTTAGCGCCACCTGTCTCCTCAACCTTAGTTCTTGTTGCTGGGTCAAGGTACATGTTCTCTGCATATCCTTCTTCATGTGCTGTCATAATAGCATGTAAGCTCATTGCATAGTTAAGTCCAGCCTTGATATGTCCTGTTCCGTGTGGTGCTGCTCTATCAAAATCTGAAACTTTGATAGTAATAGGCTTAGCACCGCCCTTGAAGTAAGGACCTACTGGAGTTGTAAGTACTCTGAACTGATATTCATCAGCAGGCTTAACTCCGATAACAGGGTTACTTCCGAACATGTATGGACGGACATAAAGTGTAGCACCTGAACCAAAAGGTGGTACCCATGCTGCATTAGCTTCTACTGTCTTAGCAACTGCCTCTACCCACTTATCTTCTGGGTAAACTGGCATTTCAAGTCTCTCACATGAATCTTTCATTCTTGCTGCATTCAAATCTGGGCGGAACATAACAATGTGACCATCCTCTGTTGTATAAGCCTTAAGACCTTCAAAACATGTCTGTGCATACTGAAGGACTCCTGCACACTCGTTAATGACAACCTTGTCATCCTCTGTAAGTGTTCCGTTATCCCATGCGCCATCTTTATAGTTGGCTACGAATCTCTTGTCAGTCTTGATGTAACCAAAGCCAAGGCTTGACCAATCAATATTCTTCTTTTCCATTGTTAGTACTTCCTTTCATCTAAAGATACCAATGTAAAAAATGTTTTACACGATTTTGAGCATATTTTACGCTCTTAAAAATGTCATGTCAACATTTCATTACTCATCTCCGGTAATTTCTGTGTAATATTTAGCATAATCGGTTCTTTCTGCCTTAGTAAATGCAATTGCTGTTCTTGGATGCTGATTAGTCTGACCAGTAAGCATGTACTGTACATCACATCCCCATACAACACCTGATGCCTTAAGTGGAACCATATGCTTTTCAATAAACTCAAGCACTGGAACTATATTAAACTTAGGATTTCTTAAGAACCCTAATAATAATTCTGAATAGCAGTTACCTGCACCTCTTCCCATTCCGCTTACTGTTGCATCAAGAAGGCTTACGCCGATTGAGCATGCCTCGATTGTATTGGCAAATGCAAGCTGCTGGTTGTTATGTGCATGAATACCAACGCTCTTTCCATACTTCTCTGCTATCTTAATGTATTTGTCAGCAAGTCTTCTTACCTGCTCCGGGTATAATGAACCATAGCTGTCAACAAGGTATATATACTGTGCCTTGCTCTGTGATACAAGAAGCTCTAATGCAAGGTCTAACTCATTCTCACCTGCTGTTGATATCGCCATAATATTTACTGTAACCTCATATCCCATATCTGAACAGTAGTTAGCCATCTCAATAGCTGCCGGAATTGTATTAATATATGTTGCAACTCTCACCATATCAACAACTGACTCTGACTTAGGTGGAATATCTCTCTTCATATTAGTTCTTCCGACATCAGCCATAACTGATATCTTAAGTGGTGTATCATTCTCGCCAACAATAGCTCTGATATCTTCTTCCTTACAGAACTTCCACTTTCCGAATTCTTTCTCATCAAATATATCCTTATCAGCCTTATATCCAAATTCCATATAATCAACGCCTGCTGCCACATTAGCTTCATAAAGATCTTTAACAAACTCATCAGTGAATTCAAAATTATTCACAAGACCTCCATCTCTTAATGTACAGTCCATAACCTTGATGTCTGGTCTGTATGAAGTCAAATTACCCCTGTTTTCTGCCATAACCTGTTTCCTCCTGTAAAATTTCTCCCTGAAATTGTTTCCTTTTGGAATTGTACCCCTTTGGGATTGTTCCCTCTTGAGATTGTTTCGCTTTAAACCGTTACGCTTTAAAGCGTTAAACTGTTTTGAATTATAACACATCTTTCGAGGTTGTCAACTGTTAATGTAAGATTTTCAGCTTTGGCCTACTAATCTTTCATAACACTTTGCTTTAGTAGGTCTTTTTCCTCATTCTTGCTTACATAAGCTGACATATCATGCGTAAAAGACCTACTAACTCACCTATCTCTGCCTGTTTAGTAGGTCAACTCCTGCTCTCCATCTCTTTTCCCTAGCTAATTCACCTACTAATCTTCCATTACACTTCATCCTAGTAGGTCTTCGCCTGATTCGCTCTTACATAAGCTGGCTTATCACTCTTAAAAAACCTACTAAACAAACCACTTCTGCCTGTTTAGTAGGTCTCTCCCCACACACCAAAAAATTTGCTTGGCATAGTACAACTACATATCACAACTGCACCAGCTCATCCAAGCAATATACCGTCTCACGACTTCACCATCAGCCTCTCAATAAACACATCCATCAACGCATTAAACCCCTTAAGATATTCCTTCGCATTAGTGAATTTTTTCTTAGTTACAGTCCATATAAATGCAGGATTGGCGTCTACTCTCATCTGGATTGCACCGCCATATTCGTCAAGAAGCTTCTTTATAGCATCCGGGTCTAATTCAGCCTTAGGATAAACTGTCATAACTGTACGCCATACTGCTGTTCCTGATTCCTGATGCGCAACGCCGCCCTTTATCTCTATCATGCCAAGTTTATGTGCCTTTGACTTGATAAGCGCAATCATAAGCAGATTGTCGGCGCATGATGGCACACTTCCGTATCTGTCTGATAACTCGTCCTTCATATCTGATAATTCATCCATGTTCTCAAGTGCAGCAATTCTCTTATATATATCAAGCTTCTGGTACTCACTCTTAATATATGTTGCCGGAATATAAGCATCCACATCTACATCTATTGTTGTCTCAAACTCATACTCATTCTTAATTCCCTTAAGATTGTTGACCGCCTGATTAAGCATTTTACAGTACAGGTCGTATCCTACAGCCGCCATGTGACCGTGCTGGCTGTTTCCAAGCACATTTCCTGCACCTCGGATTTCCAGATCTTTCATCGCAATCTTAAAACCCGAACCAAAATCCGCAAATTCCCTGATTACGCTGAGTCGCTTCTCCGCTACCTCTGTCAGTACCTTATCTCTTCTGTACAGTAAAAATGCATACGCAGTCCTTGAGCTTCTGCCAACTCTTCCTCTTAGCTGATAAAGCTGAGAAAGTCCAAAACGATCTGCATCTTCAATTATCATTGTGTTGCAGTTGGATATATCCATACCCGTTTCAATTATAGTTGTAGACACCAACACATCTATCTCACCATTAACGAAATCACACATTATCTTCTCAAGCTCCCGTTTAGCCATCTGACCGTGGGCATATGCCACATTTGCATCAGGAACAAGCTCCTGAATGTGTGCAGCCGCCTCATCAATGCTTCTTACACGGTTGTATACATAGTATACCTGACCGTTTCTGGCAAGCTCTCTTGTGATTGCCTCTCGTATCATCTCATCATTATGCTCTGTAACGAAAGTCTGTATCGGAACACGGTCAACCGGAGGCTCTTCAAGAACACTCATATCCCTGATTCCCGCAAGGCTCATGTGAAGCGTTCTTGGAATCGGAGTGGCACTGAGCGTAAGTACATCAACATTATTCTTTAACTTCTTAATCTTCTCCTTGTGTGTAACACCAAAACGCTGTTCCTCATCAATAATAAGAAGTCCCAGATCCTTGAACACCACGTCTTTAGAAAGAAGCCTGTGTGTGCCTATTACAATGTCAACCATGCCCTTCTTAAGTTCCTCAATAGTCTCCTTATTCTGTGCTGAGGTTCTGAAGCTCGACAACTGGGCTACCGTAACCGGAAAGTCCTTCATTCTCTGTTCAAATGTGGTAAAATGCTGGCTTGCAAGTACTGTTGTCGGTACAAGATAAGCAACCTGCTTTCCTTCCTGAACCGCCTTAAATGCTGCTCTTATCGCAATCTCTGTCTTACCATAGCCTACATCTCCACATATAAGTCTGTCCATTACCCTGCGGCTTTCCATGTCATGCTTCGTGTCTTCTATCGCATTTAACTGGTCTGTTGTCTCCTCATAAGGGAACATTTCCTCAAATTCCTGCTGCCATACCGTATCCGGTCCAAACTGGTATCCTTCTATTCTCTGTCTCGTGGCATACAGCTCAACAAGGTCTTTAGCCACTTCTTCAACGGCTGAATGAACCTTTGACTTGGTCTTTCCCCACTCTGAACCGCCAATCTTATTAAGCTTTGGCTTTTTCTCTACATCTGAACCCGCATATTTCTGCAGACGGTCAAGCTGTGTTGCGAGCACATAAAGGTTGCTGTTATCTGCGTAAGATATCTTGATGTAATCCTTCTCAACACCTTCAACCTTAATCTTCTCAATGCCCTTGTACTGGCCTATACCGTAATTCTCATGAACAACATAATCGCCAATATTAAGTTCATTAAAGCCGGCAATATTCTTGCCATCGTACTCCTTCTTCTTTACTTTCTTGCGCTTCTTCTCTGTAAATATGTCAGTCTCGGCAATACACACAAATCCCTGCAGCGGATACTCAAATCCTCTGTGAAGGCTTCCGTAAGTAACCATCACAAGCCCGCCTGCCATGGATTTATTGCTGTCTTCTGTATAGAAGCTCTCAATCCCAAGCCTTCCGAGGTCATCAACAATTCTGTTAGCTCTTGTTCTTGAGCTGCACACAAGAAGAACTGCATATTTATTGCGTTTGTACTTTCTTATGTCATCTGAAAGATATTCAAAGCTGTTATTATATGAGCTTATGCTTCTCGCTTCAATATGCATTGAATAATCTATCCCAAAGAATTCCGGTGTGTATTCAAGTGTTGTCAGCACAAGCTGCTTATGTCCGTTCATTGAAAGAACGGCTGTCTCCATATCCATAAACATATGTGTCTGACTTGGTAGCACATAACCGCTTTCTAATCTGTTCTTCATACTCTCACTGTACTCATAGAAAGTCATGTCGCTGTGTTCCTTAAGCCTTGCAGGTTCGTCTACGACAATAAGAGTATCTCCCTTAGGGAAATACTCTGCCAGACTGCTCACTCTGTCTGCAAATGTATATATGAATTTGCTGTAATCTCCTGTCCTTAACGCGTCATCAAACATTCTGTTAAGATGATTTCCAGCCTCTATCTGTTCCTTAGTACGCTTTCTTTTATCTGCTCCGAACAGCTTCATCTGTTCATCTTTCTCATGTCTGATTTTTTCAATCCCATGCTCTATCTCATCCTCAGTAAAAAGGAACTCTGTTGCAGGAAATACTGTATAACTTTTATAGTTCTCAATCGAACGCTGGCTGTCTGCATCAAACGCCCTTATTGAGTCTATCTCATCGTCCCACAATTCAATTCTCACAGGTGCTTCATCTGTATATGAAAATATATCTATTATTCCGCCTCTTATGGCAAACTGTCCTTTGGCTTCAACCATTCCGAATCTCTCGAATCCCATAGCTGTAAGCTTCTTTGCCATATCATCTACATCGAGTATGTCACCCTTCTTAAGGTTAATGACTGCCCTCTTGAATCTGTCGACTGGAAGAAGCATATCTGATATTCCATCAATGGTTGTCACAATTGTAAGCGGTCCGTCTGAAGCTTCCTCTGTTGATTTCTCCGTTCCAGATTTTACAATGTCCGATTTATTCAATCTGTCAATTATGGCTGCTATACATCTGATTCGCTCTCCGGCAATCTGTCGTCCCTGCACATCTGCGTTATAAAATATTACATCCTTCGCAGGATAATACATTACATTTCCACCGTTAAAGAATCTGGCATCCTCCGCCATATCCCTTGCTTTCCCCTCGTCACTGGTTATAACAAGCTGGAAATTATAATTGCTGGCTATTGCACTTGAAAAATGCAGCTTCTGCGTGTCAATACAGCCACTTACCATTACTGTTCTGCCACCATCTTTAGCAAGCTCTTTGTTAAGTTGTTCCACACCGGCTGTATTATACACCGGCTCAAATATTGCTTTCATATTATACCACCAGTTATCCGTTATATTTATTCATACCACTTTCTATTCCATCTGTAAGTATGCATTCTACAGCTTCACAGGCTTTCTTATTAGCCTCTCTTAATGTTGCATATTCCTCTGTAGGAAATTTCCCAAGCACCCAGTCTGCAAGATCCCAGTTCTTAGGCTTGTCGCCCACTCCGAACTTTATTCTCTTAAACTTGTCACTTCCAAGATGTGCTATTATACTCTTGATTCCATTGTGTCCACCTGCACTTCCCTTTGCACGAAGTCTTAACTTTCCTACGTCAAGACTTATATCATCGAAGATAACAATAAAATCATCTATGTCACATTTGTAATAATCCATAACTTCTCTTATACACTCACCCGAATTATTCATATATGTCATAGGCTTAACGAGTATTACTTTCTGACCTGCTATTACGCCTTTTCCAATAAGTCCTTTGTGCTTTGCTGTGTCCACACTGATATTATATTTGTCTGCAAGCTCGTCTATTACTGAAAAGCCTGCATTATGTCTTGTTCCCATATATTCTTTACCCGGATTACCAAGTCCCGCTATTATATACATAACATCCTCCTGATTAATTATCATATATTAGCAAGTATATAACATATTTCTTCTTTTGGCTATCTTAACGCATCATCTGTAACCTGACAGGTTAAGACAACCTTATCTTTATCCAAAAAATCCCGCAAGTCATAACGACCGCGGGACTTTTTGTTATATTAAACAATTATTTAATTATAATTATTTAACAGATATTCTTCTTTTCTTTGATACAAATACAATTCCTGCTAATGCACAAAGCATTAATACTACATATAATGCAATTGGAGCTGTATCTCCAGTCTTTACAGTTTCACCTGTTGACTCTGTTGTTCCATTAACATTATTGTCTTTTCCTGTTTCTCCACCGTCTGCTACATCACCCTTTGATGAATCGTCATCCTTAGAGATAACTTCTTTATAATGAACTGGCTTCCATGTACCAAGAACTGTATCAACAGCAGAAACATTTTCTGAATCAATATAATTAACAACAGCATCTAATGTACTCTTAGTGCAGCCTGTTGTCACAAATGCTTCACCCTTGTTTGTGTTATTGTACTCATTGAAGATTGCTGAAGCCTTCTCTCCATTAGACATTTCTGTCCAGCCTTCTGAGTCAATGTATCCATTAGTCTCACACTCAATAAATGATGCATTAGAGTTAGCACCCCATGTTCTACCATACTTACCTAATACTGCTATATCACCATGTGCTCCATCTGTTGTAACCTCACAGTTTCTGAATACATATGGGCTTGTCTTAGGTGCAACAATGTAACCAATCTTTGCATTATTATTTTCATCATTCTTATATGTCTTCCACTGTAACTTACAGTTATCAAATACAGCTGCAAACTCACCACAGATATAATCTACATTACCACCGATTGTACAACCGTTGAAATATGCGTGATATCCATAATTTGTTGAACCATTTCTACCAAGTGTATCCTGTGATGAAAGAATTGAACAGTTGAAAACTTCAATATTATCAGCCTCAATATAGAAAGCATTTGATCTCTCTTTAAACTTGTAATCTGATACATCTGCGCCTTCTGCTAATCTGTCTACTGAAAGATTTGAACCTGCAATATCTGTCTTCTCAGCCTCTGTTAAGTAATAGTTGTATGTATTCAGGAATGTTGTATTCTCTGCAACAAAATTATTACCTCTAACAATGAATACTCCACCCCAGAGACTTCCATTTCCTTCTTCAGATGAGTATCTGTCCATAGCAAGTGTCTTATTGTAAAGACCTGTTGCTGGATCTATTGAATAATACTTTGTTCCAACACCATAATACCATGAAATTGTATGTCCATTACCCTTAAGTGTTACATATGGTGCAGCCATAACTACCTGTTCAAATACATCAGATGTAAGGTTAATAGTTACTCTGCCTGCTTCGCCTTCTGGTCTGTTCTGCATACCAAGAATAGCATCTGAAGCTTTATTTAATGTATCATAATCGCCAGGAACATTAATCTCTGACTTGAATTCTGTCATAGGAACAACTGAAATTCCTGTAATATATGTTGTTGCACCAAAGTTAACAACAGCATCACCTTCAACTACTATCTCAAATGTATCTGTCTTAGATGTTGTACCAACTGATGTATAGCCCTTATCAGTTTCTGTACTATCGTACTTTTCCCCATTAACTGTAAAGTTGAATGCATAGTAAGTAGAAATAGCAACCTTAGCTTTTCCCTTTACTGGAATTGTAAGTGAAGAATCAGCTCTTGCTACTGTGTGAGGCTTTCCATTCTCTACTGCAATACTACCTGCTGTTGCAAGAGATGGAACTCTTGTATAGCTGTAATCTCTCTTAGATGCTGGATCATCCTTCTCTACATATACATCATTAACATTCTCAGCACCAGCCTTAACAGATGCTCTGTCATATGTTGTTGATCCATCCTTAGTCTCTACGCTTGTTGTATATTCACCAGGCTTTACAGAAACCTTGTATGAATCTCCTGTTATTGTTGCTTCATTTACTGTTCCACTAGTATTATTAGTAAATACGAGCTTTGTAACATTAGATGAATCTGTACCTACAATCTTACCTGTAAGTTCAACATCCGGAACATTATTAAGTGTGATTGTAACTGCATCACCTGTTACTGTAAATGTCTGTGAATCACCTACAAGTGGCTTAACACCGCCATCGTTAGAGCTTACTCTGTATGTGTGTCCCTTAAGAAGCTTAAGAGATTTTGTTGTTGTGCTGAGAGATATCTCATCTCCACCTAACTGGTCATCTACTAATGATAACCTTAATCCGCTACCAATTGTTGCATCAATATTATTTACAGTTACTGGAACTGTAATCTTCTCATCTGCAACATAGCTGTATCCAGCATAGAACATATTATTAGTCTTTCCTGTTGTTGACATAACATATGTCTTACCAGGAACAACTTTAAATGAATATGATGTTAATCCTGTTTCTGAATCAACAAAGCCTTCCTTAGTTCCATCAGCATTGAAAGTATGTACTCTGAGGAATGAAGTTGAGTTATAGTAAACTGTCATCATACCCTTAGCTGCTGGTGTAAATGTAGCTAAACATCCATCACCCTCTCCTGGAAGATTAGGAATATTATTGGCATCAGCATGTCTCTTACCTGATGTATAAGCATCATGTTCAACACCATTAATTGTAACCTTCTTATCTGGCTTTACTGTATACTGAGTAATAACTCCGCCTACTGTCTGTCCACCTAATGTAAGTGTGCTGTCTCCGAACTTGTACTCACCAGTCTTAACAACACCATCTACAGCATGCTCGTCCATAACAAATGTAAAGTTTTCTACATTAGCTTCTGGCTCTGCAATATGCTTTACTTCAATGCTTCCAATATATCCATCAGCTGTTGCAACTAAATCTACATATCCTGCTGCACCTGAGTATTGATACTTGAATTCTGTAGTGCCGACTTCTGTTCCTTCAATTGTAGCCTGCTTCTCTTTATATGATCCAATTGTGATTTCACATGAACCCTTAACCGGAATCTTAACAACAGCTCCTGTGTTAAACTGTGCCCAGTCACTTCTTGTAGAATCAAACTTACCAGTTGTAGCATCAATAACTAAGCCATTAACTTCACCTGTAGTTCCCTGAATGAGCTTTCCGTTAGAACCCATTAATTCAGAACCTTTTCTGAAGTTCCATGTTCTGTCTCCGTTATCTTTTGATTCTACTAATTTTAAATTCTTAATCTTCATCTCACCTGAATCACCGCTTGCAAGTGTATCTGGTGTAAGTAAAATATAACCATCCTCAAAAGCTGCTGATGAAACTGTTACAGTAGCTTCTTTATCACCATTGATATTAACTGCATTAGGAAGTTCCTCTCTACCTGCTGTATTCAGACAGATGACTGCATTCTCTCCACTCTTGTCACCAACATAAACATATCTGTTATTGTTGTTACTAGAAAACTTTAAAGTAAGTGTAGCTGATGTTGCTGTTGGGTCAACAGGAACAGCAATAACAGCATCCTTTGTTTTCTGAGCTGATAATCCTGCTCCACCAGTCTTAACATATGCTTTACCGGCAGCAACCTTTATTCTGCCAACCTCATCACCTTCTGCTAAAGTAAGTGAACTGCTTCCTGAGTATTTTGAAAAATCCCAGGTTGTTGTTCTTTCGTTATTCTCCCATGTACCAGCGTCTACTACGACCCCAGATTCAGCGGTCTTATCATCGGCTTTAGTATTAGTAATACTGCCTGGCATGAGAGCTGCAACCATAAGAACTGCCATGAATAATGATGCAATTCTTCTGATCTTACGCTTTTTCATAAACTTCATAATTATCCTCCTTAAATATATTTGCACACGACTGTGTCTTTCGCGGTAGTTTTCCGCTTTTGCTATCATAATACATTTATGTAATGTGTTTTGCTACCGCTTTTTTTGTTTCTTATATTGTTTTTACATATAATTTTGGCTTGATTTTTTAACCATTTGTTAATTACAGCAATATTTCAACATGTTTTTTGTGCAAAATGTATATATTGCACTTATTTTGCTCTAAAATTTTCCGTTTTTTAATCCATTTATTTTTCCATTTATCTGTGTTAATATATCTTTAAATATAACTTCAGGAGAATGTATGAATTCAAATTATTTTAACATTTCAAAATTATATCGCGCTCCAGAAAATTCAATGTCATCTTCTCATACACACTCTTTCTGGGAATTATTTTACCTTACCAAAGGAAGCTGTAGCATTTTAATAAGAGATGCTTTATATGAAATAAACGAAGGAACCATCTTCCTGATTCCATGTGATATTTCTCATAAAACCATATATTCCAATACAGATAATGAGCGGATTGTAATTGAATTAGGAGACGACTATGTAGCACCAATTATATCAGGTTTCCCCGACTTAACTTTTTATAATAAATACTGCTGTCATTTCTTTACTTTTAATCTGTCAGCATCTAACCTGATTAATTATTATTTTGATACTGTTCTTTTAGAATCTAAAAAACACAGTTCTATATCTTCATTAACTATAAGGCATTCAATTCAGGGAATTATTCTGTGTATAATCCGTTCTGGTTTTGATATAACAGCGTCATTAAATGTCAGGAACTCATTACAAACAGAGAATACAATTATTCAGAATGCCATTGATTACATAGAGCAGAACTTTTCCGCCAATATTTCTTTGACCGCTTTGGCTGAACATTTACATCTGAACCCTTCTTATCTGTCCAAGCTTTTTAAAGATGAAACCGAAATGACATTTAAAGATTTTCTGAATAGAACAAGGATTAGCCATGCTGAAAGATTATTGCTTGAAACCAATCTTCCAATGTCAGATGTTGCTTCATTGTGTGGATATGAATCCGGTAATTATTTTGGGGATGTTTTCAAGAAAACAAAAGGTATTTCCCCTATCAAATTCAGGGAAGCAAAGGGATATATTGCATAAAAAAGGTCTGACTCTGAAGATGCGCTAACGCATCTGTCAAAGTCAGACCTTTTAAATGTGTTAAATTGTTACTCCTCTACATCCTCTGCCTTTTCATAAGCATCAAGTACAATCTTCTGTAACCTGTCTCTTGTCTGGGTATTGATAGGATGAGCAATGTCACGATACTCTCCGTCTGATGATTTTCTGCTTGGCATTGCAATGAACAAGCCCTTCTCTCCCTCAATCACCTTGATATCATGTACCACAAATTCATCATCTATTGTGATTGACACAACCGCTCTCATCTTACCCTCTTTAGCAATCTTCCTGACCCTTACATCTGTTATATTCATAACGCACCCCTTTTTAGGTTATATTAACCTCGTTATACTTTGGTTCAAACACCTTCTGTCGAAACTATTCTTAATAGTATAAAGGACTATCCT
>OLYJ01000552.1_pt1 | contig 12754 bp, 10 predicted proteins | sample 1674121 | NCBI WGS metagenome assembly OLYJ01 (sample SAMEA103958146, study PRJEB25191) | human gut metagenome | reverse complement strand
TGACAGCCTTTGGGATATTTTTGCGGCGGGCGGACTGGTGAACCCGCTGGATGTTATTGAGCAGATCACCTATCTGATGTTCATCCATGATCTGGATGACACCGACAATCTCCGGGCCAAGGAAGCTGCCATGCTGGGGCTGCCGTATCAGAGCATTTTTGCGGATGAGGTGCAGGTCGGTGACCGTACCATCGACGGCCAGCAGCTTAAGTGGAGTGTATTCCACGATTTCCCCGCCGGAAAGATGTACAGCGTGATGCAGGAGTGGGTGTTTCCGTTCATCAAGAACCTCCACGGGGATAAGAACAGCGCCTATTCCAAGTATATGGACGATGCCATTTTCAAGCTGCCCACGCCGCTTCTGCTGTCCAAAGTGGTGGATGCGCTGGACGAGATTTATCGTCTGATGAACGAATCTCAGGCGGTGGATGTGCGCGGCGACACCTATGAATATCTGCTCAGCAAAATCAGCCAGTCAGGCCTCAACGGCCAGTTCCGTACCCCGCGCCATATTATCCGCATGATGGTGGAGCTGATGGACCCAAAAGCGGACGATGTGATCTGCGACCCGGCCTGCGGCACTTCCGGCTTCCTTGTTTCTGCGGGTGAATACCTGAAGGAGCACCGCAAAGAAGAAATCTTCTTCAACCGCCAGAAGAAGGATCACTATATGAACCACATGTTTTTCGGCTACGACATGGACAGAACCATGCTCCGCATCGGCGCGATGAACATGATGACCCACGGCATTGACAATCCCTTTATCGAATACCGGGACAGCTTGTCCGATCAGAACCCGGACAAGGAAAAGTATTCTCTGATTCTTGCCAATCCACCGTTCAAGGGCAGTCTGGATGCCGACATCGTTTCGGCAGATCTGCTGAAAGTCTGCAAGACCAAGAAAACGGAACTGCTGTTTTTGGCTCTGTTCCTGCGGATGCTCCGCATCGGCGGACGCTGCGCCTGCATCGTCCCAGACGGTGTGCTATTCGGCTCTTCCGCCGCACACAAAGCCATCCGCAAAGAGCTGGTGGACGGCAACCGGCTGGAGGCCGTGATCTCCATGCCCAGCGGCGTATTCAAGCCCTATGCAGGGGTGTCTACCGCGGTGCTGATCTTCACCAAGACCGGCCACGGTGGTACAGACAATGTGTGGTTCTATGATATGACCGCCGACGGCTTTTCGCTGGACGATAAGCGCAGCCCGGTGGCAGACAACGATATCCCTGATATCATTGCACGGTTCCGCAATCTGGATGCCGAAAAAGACCGCCCGCGCACGGAAAAATCCTTCTTCGTGCCCAAGGCGGAGATCGTAGAAAATGGCTATGACCTGTCCATCAATAAATACAAGAAAACCGAGTATAAGCCCGTGGAGTATCCGCCTACCAACGAGATTTTGGCGGAGCTGCGGCGACTGGAGAAGAAAATCGGTACTGCGATGGATGAACTGGAGGAGATGCTGAAATGAAGAAGCGTGTATATGACTTTATTTGCACCCACCCGGATACAAATATTCACGATATTGCCCCTGTGGTAAATGAACCGGAATTAGAAGTCTTGAAAACGGTAAATGCTCTTTATAGCGATGGGTATGTCACATTGAGTAGAATTGTTCCGCTCAGCCCAGAGAACTTTGACAGCTGCCGATACTCTGCAACTGATAAGCAATATTCTGGTGACTAAATTCGGATTTGTGGGGATGATGAAATGGACTATGTCAAGCTAAAAGATGTTTGTACAATCAATATGGGACAGTCACCCAGTTCTGATAGCTATAACGAGAATGGGCATGGTGTTCCCTTTTTTCAAGGCAATGCTGACTTTGGTGAGAGGTATCCGGTAACGAGAAAGTGGTGTTCTGCCCCTACAAAAATGGCGGCTCCGGAGGATATACTTATTTCAGTCAGAGCGCCTATTGGGGCAATGAACTACGCCAAAGAAGAATGTTGCATCGGGAGAGGCTTAGCTGCATTGACCCCTAATAGGGAGAAAGTAGCGCCTGAGTATATTTTTTGGCTATTGAAGGGTAAAAATGAAGAATTGAACTGTAAAGGAACAGGTAGCACCTTCAAAGCTATTGGGCGAAATATATTGGAAGAAACTCTTGTGCCAAACATTTCATTAGAAAAGCAGACTGAATGTGCTATCATTTTGGAAAAGACATACAGAGTAATTTTATCGAGAAATCAGCAGCTTCAAAAGCTGGACGAGCTCGTCAAAGCCCGATTTGTCGAACTGTTTGGCGACCCGGAACTAAATCCCCGAGGTCTGCCAGTTCTTCCATGGAATGCGGTGTTCCTAACAACTACAGGAAAGCTGGACTCTAATGCCATGGTAGAAAACGGCCGATACCCATTTTTTACTTGTGCAAAAGAAAGCTATAAGATTGATTCTTACGCGTTTGACTGCGAGGCACTTTTGCTTGCGGGTAACAATGCTGCTGGGATTTATGATGTCAAACATTATAAAGGTAAGTTCAACGCGTATCAGCGCACTTATGTGTTGCGCTTGATGAACGAAAAATGGAGCTACATACTGTTTAAAAGGCAATTGGAGGACAAGCTACAATACCTACAAAGCCAGTCAAAAGGCACAAACACGCGATATTTGACATTGGGGATACTCAACGAATTGCGCTTTGTAGTTCCTCCGGTCGCTGAGCAGGAGCAGTTTGCGGTCTTCGTCGAACAGACCGACAAATCAAAAGTTGCCGTACAGAAAGCGTTGGACGAAGCACAGCTGCTGTTTGACAGTCTGATGCAGAAATATTTCTGGTAAGGAGATATATACATGGAGTTGTCTTTGACAATAAGAAATATCCGCAATATTAAAACGGCCGATATTGCTCTGCCGCTTGATAAAGGCCTCTATGCGATTGTAGGGGAAAATGGTTGCGGGAAAAGCACAATAATGTTGGTTATGTCTCTGATTGTAAAGACATCATCAGCACATATGTTGACTAATGCGGATATAGCAAATGATTCAAATATTGATATTGCTACAGATGAAGGAACGGACCATTGGTTTTACAAAAACGGGAAGCTAACAACAGGAAGATTTACGACAATCAAGGCAAATAAATTGACAAGAAAGACGCACTCCGCGTTGGTAGTGCATTCACATTGGCCAGGATTTTATGAGGGAAGTATTTTCTACGGATGTAGATTCGATGATTACGACACAGTTGACACATTCTTAGCACAGCCAGACTTTGAAAAGGATTTGATAGAAGCTGACCCGTTTGTTGCTGAGACATTAGGATATATTTTACATAACAATAAAGGGTATTACCAATCTCTGTATAAGATTCGAAATCGAGCAACTGCCGAAAAGTATAAATTCAAAGGGATTCCCTATTTTGTGAAATATGGAAATAGTATTATTAGCCAATTTAAGATGAGCAGTGGCGAATGCTTACTTATCTCTCTAATTGACTTTATAAATAATTTGGTTGTCAAAGGAGGAAGGTTTGGCAAGTTTCTTTTTCTTATCGATGAGGTAGAATTAGCTTTGCACCCGGGAGCAATCGACAGACTCGTTCTTTTTATTAGAAATCTAATAGACACCTCAAAATACCAGTTGGTATTTTACTTCTCAACACATTCTGCGGAACTAATCCACCGAATTGAGCCTCGCAATATTTTTTTGGTTGAGAATAACATGGGGACTGTCGAGATGATAAACCCATGTTATCCAAATTACGCAATACGGAACTTATATATTCCGAATGGGTTCGATTTTGTCTTACTTGTTGAGGATGAGCTAGCCAAAGGAATTGTAAGTAAAGTCATACGAGAAAACCAACTAGCCAAAAGCAAACTATGTTGTGTATTGCCGGCGGGTGGTTGTACACAGATGCTCAAACTACACCATGATATGGTTACATATAACGCCCTTGGCACAGGGCGGAATATTATTAGCATATATGACGGCGATGTCAAAGAATCCATATCAGGGAAACGAGAATACGAAAGTTTACCAAAATGTTTTCTACCTATTCCGAGTGTAGAAAAATACTTAAAAAAGAAGTGCATTGATGAATCTGATAGGGTGTTCATCAAATTGATTGGTGACAAGTACTTTAATATTCGTTCGCTCCCTGACATTATCGCCGATTATAAGAATGATGAACGCACAAAAAAGTCAAAGGATTCGGACGGTAAAGCGTTTTACAAAGTAATATGCAGCAACCTAAAACAAGCGGGTATTTCAGAAGCGGATTTTATCAAGTACATATGTGATGACATCTATGCCTACGAAAACCCTGTTAAATTTGTTGAAAGTCTGAAGCGGTTGCTTCAATAAATGAAATGCCAAAAGGAGGAGAATATGACCAATTTTGATGGTTTAATTTCCACTGCACAATTTGAATCATTTGCCTCCGTAGCAGTATCTGCGGAAAGAATTCTACATATCGACCCCTCCGCCTGCGTGTTGAACTGCCGCAGGGCGATGGAGTTTGCCGTGAAGTGGATGTACTCCGTGGACAAGGCGCTGGTCATGCCCTATCAGGATACACTGGTCAGCCTGATGAACACCGAGGACTTCCGGGATATCGTTGGCGCGGACATCTGGCGGCGGATGGATCTGATCCGCCGCATGGGCAATAACGCCGCACACAGCGGTAAAAAGATTACCGAGGAGCAGGCGGCGCTGTGTCTGGAAAACCTCTATGTATTCTTGGACTTCGTGGCCTATTGCTATGGTGAGAACTACACAGAGGGGCATTTTGACCGTTCCTTGCTGATGCAGCCCGCCGAAGCGCCCGCAGTTCCTTCGCAGACGATACCCGATGTGGATTTTGCAGCCCTTATGGCGGAGAATGCCGCTTTGAAGGAAGAGCTCACCGCCCGGCGTACCGCGCAGCAGCAGACCTATGTGCCGAAGCCGCTGGATTTGTCCGAATACAAGACCCGGAAACTTTACATCGACACCATGCTCACCGACGCCGGTTGGACGGAAGGGAAGGATTGGCTGAACGAGGTGGAACTACCCGGTATGCCAAACAAGTCCGAGGTGGGTTATGCGGACTATGTGCTCTACGGCGATGATGGCCGCCCGCTGGCAGTGGTGGAGGCTAAGCGCACATGCGTGGATGTGGCCAAGGGACGCCAGCAGGCAAAGCTCTATGCAGACCTGCTGGAAAAGAAGTATCACCGCCGCCCGGTCATTTTCCTGACCAATGGCTTTGAGACCCGCATTACGGACAATATCTATCCCGAACGCAAGTGTGCCGCTATCTACTCCAAGCGGGATCTGGAAAAACTGTTCAATCTCCAGACCATGCGGACAAGCCTGAAAAATGTCATGGTGGATCGGAAGATAGCCGGACGCTATTATCAGGAGGACGCCATCAAAGCTGCCTGCGATGCCTTTGCACGCAACCGGCGCAAGGCGCTGCTGGTCATGGCCACCGGCTCCGGAAAAACGAGAACAGTTATTGCCCTATGCGATGTGCTGCTTCAGCACGGCTGGGTGAAGAATATCCTGTTTCTTGCTGACCGCAACAGTCTGGTCACCCAGGCAAAGCGCAGCTTTGTGAATCTGCTGCCTGATCTCTCCGTTACCAATCTCTGTGAGGAGAAGGATAACTACACCGCTCACTGCGTCTTTTCTACCTATCAGACCATGTACAACGTCATCGACAGTGTACAGGACGAGGAGGGCAAACTCTTCACCTGCGGGCATTTCGATCTGGTCATCTGCGACGAAGCTCACCGCTCCGTTTACAACAAATACAGGGATATTTTCAACTACTTTGATGCCCCGCTGGTGGGGCTGACAGCCACGCCGAAAGACGAAATTGACAAGAATACATATGAGATTTTTGAGTTGGAAAATGGCGTGCCCACCTATGGCTATGAGCTGGCGCAGGCGGTCAAGGACGGGTATCTGGTGGATTTCCTGTCTGTAGAAACGAAACTGAAATTCATTGAACAGGGCATTGTCTACGATGAACTTTCCGACGCGGACAAGCGGGCTTACGAGGACACTTTTGAGGACGAGAATGGTGAACTTCCGGAGAGTATTGCATCGTCGGCGCTGAACGAGTGGATTTTCAATGAAGATACCATCCGGCAGGTGTTGAATACGCTGATGACCAATGGCCTGACCATCGACTATGGCAGCAAATTGGGCAAAACCATCATCTTTGCAAAGAACCACATCCACGCCGAGAAAATCCTTGAGGTGTTCAACAAGGAATATCCGCACTTGCCCGGTTTCGCCAAAGTCATCGACAACTATATGACCTATGCGCAAAGCGCCATCGATGAGTTTTCTGATCCGAAAAAGCTGCCGCAGATTGCCATTTCTGTAGATATGCTGGACACCGGCATTGACGTGCCGGAGGTGCTGAATTTAGTGTTTTTCAAGAAGGTCATGAGCAAGGCGAAGTTCTGGCAGATGATCGGGCGAGGCACCCGTCTGTGCCCGGGGCTGATGGATGGTAAGGATAAGGACAAGTTCTACATATTTGACTTTTGCGGCAACTTTGAGTTCTTTCGCATGAACAAGGGACGCCCCACTGCCAATATGATTGCCTTACAAGGAGCGATCTTCCATCTGAAGGCCCAAATTGCGTTCAAATTGCAAGACTTGGCGTATCAGACAACGGATCTCATTGCCTTCCGCAAGACGCTGGTAGAGGACATGGTGCATAAGGTGCAGGAGCTGAACAGGGAGAACTTCGCTGTCCGGCAGCACTTCAAATATGTAGAGCTTTACTCAAATGCGGACAACTACAATGCGCTGACCTATGAGGACACCCTGCTCATGGGGCAGGAGTTGGCACCGCTCATCACGCCGGAGGAAGACGATGCTAAGGCGCTGCGGTTCGATGCGCTGATATACGGCATTGAGCTTGCCTATCTCGTCGGAAAGAAATACGGCAAAGCCCGCAGCGACCTGTTTAAGAAGGTTTCCGCTGTTGCATCTGTGGCGAACATCCCGGAAATCATGGCGCAAGCCGAATTGATCGACAAAATTCTGCATACGGACTATGTAGAGAATGCCGGAATCAACGAATTTGAGCATATCCGGGAAAATCTGCGAGACCTTATGAAGTATATCCCGCACACCAGCGTGCGCTATGATACGAATTTTGATGATGAGATTCTCTCTGTAGACTGGAATGAATCAGATTTGGAAAATGATGACCTTAAGAACTACAAGGCTAAAGCAGAATTCTATGTGCGGCAGCACATGGACAATGTGGTGATTGCCAAGCTCAAAAGCAATGTCCCCCTGACCGCGGAAGATGTACAGGCACTGGAGAAAATTCTTTGGAGTGAAGTCGGCACCAAGCAGGACTATGAGGCCGAGTATGGGCAAAAGCCGCTGGGCGAGTTCGTGCGGGAAATTGTCGGGCTTGATATGAATGCAGCAAAAGAAGCCTTTGCTCAGTATCTGAATGATGCCAGCCTCGATAGCCGACAGATTTATTTCGTAAATCAGATTGTGGAGTACATTGTTCATAACGGCATGATGAAAGACCTGTCCGTTTTGCAGGAAGCGCCCTTCACCGATCACGGCAGCATTGTGGAAGTTTTCACGGATTTGTCCGTGTGGTCTGGTATTCGGCAGGCGATTGAGCGGGTCAATGCCAATGCGTTGGCAGCGTGAGTTGTATTTTGGTGGAAGGAGATTTAATAAATGGCAAACATTATTGCAGTAATCTGGGACTGTGACAAAACCCTGATTGACGGTTATATGCAAGATCCGATTTTTGCAGAATATCAAATTGACTCGTCTGATTTTTGGAAAAAAGTAAATGCGAAGCCAATGAAACTCGCAGAGAAAGGGATCCGAGTAAATCGGGATACTTATTACCTGAACTACTTTATTGAATGCGCTCATAACGGGACTTTTAAGGGATTAAATAATCAAAAACTCAATGGCTATGGGAAGAAACAGAAATTTTATAGAGGTATCCCAGAAATCTTCGAGAAAACTAAAAATATGTTCAAGGACAATAAAAGTTATGCAGAATACGGAATTCAAGTTGAACATTATATTGTTAGCACTGGCTTTGCTGAAATTATCCGCGGTTCAGATTTGATGCCTTTTGTTGATGGCGTATGGGGATGCGAGCTTTTGGAAACTCCCGATAGTGACGGCGATATGGTTATCGGTGAGACGGTATATACGATTGACAACACATCAAAAACCAGAGCAATATTTATATCGAAATACGATAAAGTATATCTTGTTCGTAACGAGCGCCAACTTGCCATATATTCTTTTGATGGCGGTGAGCGCTTTGAGCCGGACTATCTTTTGTTCCTGCATTTGCAGAAGCAAGATGGTTATGAACAATTGCAAATATTCATTGAACCGAAAGGAACACATCTTGTAGAAAAAGATAGTTGGAAAGAGGATTTCCTTTTACAACTTGAATCAAAAGCAATACCTGTTACTAAATTTGCTGATGACAACAAATACAAGATTTGGGGATTCCATTTCTTTAACAGAGATGTGCGTAGTGCTGAGTTTACGGATGATATGGCAAAACTGTGAGGAACAATATGATAGAAATTTTTAAAACAGCTCTTCCCCTTGCTGAAATAGCAATAATAAAAAGAGATTTTGATTTGTTGCGAAAACTGCTGCCAAGCCTCACTTCGGATGCTCAAACGCAAATGGTTCCATATTCCGCTCTATTTTGTTACGAAGCAATGGTATACCTCAAAAAATATGATCCATCTATTTGTGTGGAACAAACAAGTAAGTATTCCATAAAGGATATACGACAGAAAGCGAAATTCTTCGATTTGAGTATCAACAAACTTATCCAAAGCGTAGATAATGTTGATGCTATGCAAAACGAATATTTCATAAATCTGATGAAGTATCCACAACTTGGATATTGGAATTTGCACACTAATCTTGGAATCTATTATAATAGTGATAAACATATAGTAGGAAATACACATTATGCTTATTACATATTTCAAGATGAAAAATCCATTAGCAAATCTCAAACTGAATTGCATGATTTAGAATTGGAAGGAAAAGAACTTCAAGCATTTGGATATGATATGGGAGTCATAATCGGCAGCATTTCTTCTACTTTGAGTGAAACCAGTGATTTTATGGAGTCAGATGTATTACCGAAAGGGAATGCGTATTTGAGCCAGGACTTTAATACAAATAGATGTACTACCATTGGAAATGAAAAATACAAATCTGTGCGTTTGTTTTTGCTACACATATTGTCAAGTATAGGATTTATTATTTATTGTCTGAAAAACAAAGTAATCCGAGATACTGGATTATTGCTGCGACTTGAATACATTACTTATCATTATGCGTTGAAAAGAATTGATGGAATCTTAAGATATTGCAAAATGAACCCTCACGAGATTTCAGACTCTAATCTTATTCAAATGTTGGAAAGCATTGACTGTACAAATTCAAACAATTTAAGAAAAACGGATTTTAGAAACTGTATGATGCATTTTGAGTTAAAAGACAAAGATGGAAATTCTCTCATTTCAGAAGAGAAATTCGACCTTGCCATTCCTTTTTGCGGTCTTGTAGAAACTCAATTTGGTCTTTTCTATTCTGAATACCAAACATTACTTGAAGCAGAGTTGAATTCTTTATATATCGCTATAAATATGTATTTAGGGTTTGAGTTACTATTGAAAGTTTAAAACACTAAAGGCAGAAGGTTGTATTGACCCTCTGCCTTTTCTTTCATTTAGGAATATTACATTTTTCAATTCATGTGATGCTTATGAGTAAATCAGTTCCTCGTTAATGATTTCCATTGCTCTGCTACGAATGTTATTCATCCGACCAACCCACGCCATTTGATTGTCCGCTTTTAGTTGTTCGGTTAAATATTCTTTCTCGGCAAGTTTTTTTACAAGCCGAGAAAACATTTCTTCCGCCTGTCGGTCAATATCAGCCAGATAACTGTTTAACTTGCCGCTTGTCAGCAGGTTGGTATAAAACGCCTTTCTGTGCTGCTTGATATATCGTAAGTGTCGCTGTCCCCATACGCCGATTGGTTGCTTTTCTTCAGCGGGTAATTTGAGGTCGGGCAGATAATAATCTCCCTGCAAGGTGTAACTGATGCCCGTTTTTTCGTCTGTGAAATGCTGTTTCATAATGAGTTCCTACCTTTCAATATTGTTATTTTTTGAGCGTTTCCCACGCTCTTGGGTGTGTGTGTTTGATGCAGAAATCGGCTCATATTCAATGCTCTTTTCCTGCTTTTTGAAGCGCTTGAGGATACCGTCGATAAATTCTTTAACGGCTTTTGGCGCCGCTTTTAACGCTTCAAGATACGGTTTACATTTTTCTGTCAGTTCCGTCAGCGCTTGCCGCAACTGTGATACTTCCGATTGGAGCGACCATATCCGGCTGGATAACTGTCGGTTTTCATCTCGCAACTTTCGTACATCGGACTCTGCCGCATAACTTCGCTTTGCAAGGGCGGTCAGCTTTTTATATTCCTCTGCTGATACGGTGTACTTGCCCGTAATGGATTTTTTACCCGAACTATCAATCTCGGAAAAGGTCATAAACGAATCGTGGTTGTTGTCATACCGCACCTGCTCTTCGGCAATCCTTTCGGAAAGTTCTGCTAATTTCTTTTGCTCCTGCTTGATTTTATATTCAAGCGAGGTCAAATTTTCGGCGGTACTGCCACGCTCCCCACGAACAAAACCCGCATAGCCTGAGCTTTGCATATGCTCAAAAAACTTATCCTGCAGCACACTGTAAGAAGCGTGATAAATTTGTTTACTCTTGCTGTTGAGGATAGGGTTTCCGTTTTCGTCGACCGCTTTTTCAGAACGCCATTTCTTTGAGTGGCTGACTTGATGAATGACCTCTTTTACCTTTCCAACCAGCTCAGGATCTTTACAGCGTTTCGTCCAGCGTACCTCTTTGTCCACCACCGGCAATGCCATAATGTGCAGATGATAGTGGTAAATCGGCCTGCCGTATTTCTCGGTCATAGCAACATTCAATTCATCTGCGTGCATCACTGCAGAGATTATATTGTCCTTGCCGTATATTTTTTCGGCAAAGTGGAACGCTTCATTATAGAATCGGCAAGCATATTCGTAGCCGCCGTTTTGCTCAAAATAATCAGTGTTTACATCCATAATCATTTCGTCAAAGACGGTGGCATCGGGTTTTAATCCTTTCAGCGAAACCGTCCCTGCGGCGATCAACTCGTTAAGATATTCATTATAGGTCAGCTTGCCGCAACCCTTAAAATTGATGTTCATCGGAGTGCGGGATAGGTCAACATTCATATTTTCATAGCTTTCGTTTTTGCGTTCAATGTGTCGCTCAAATTTACCGACCGTCGCTCTTGTACGGGTTTCGACACGGGCAACACAAAAGTTTTCTTTCGCCATCCATTCTCACTTCCTTTCTGTTGCGAACTTACGGGAGCCGCGGTTACACAACTTTTTCAAAGTGTGTAACCCACTATGACACTTTCAGCACTTCGGCTGTAAAGATGTCGTGGGCTCTCCGAGGGGTACAAGTCGCCAGTGGCGACCTCTGCCGACATCAGTCGGCAGAAGTACCGACCAAACCGGCAGACGAGACGGAGCGGCTTTTTGAAAGACCACCTGCACCCAGCCAATATTTGATATAATTCGATGAGTATACCCATTCCGTTTTTCAAAGCCATTGAAATTTGCGGAGTTTTCGGTTATAATATTTACAGTACATTTTTGAGAAGGCTGTTCCTTATCTGCGCCAACAGATATTTTCGGAGCAGTCTTTTCTGTTTTATAAGCCATTCTTTCGCTCCTTCATTCCGTATAGTGTGATGTTAATTTGGTCAATACGGTCGAGTAAATCATCGTGAACGGCGGCACCTGCTTCGATACGTTTTAGTTCATCGAGGACGGCGGAAAGTTCGTTGCGGAGCGCCTTATACACTCTCGGATTGCCTACCACCGTAATTTGCTGCTGCATGGCACGGGCGCAAAGATAATCCTGCTTTGTGAGTCCCGATAGTCTAACGTTGCTATCCAAAATATCCGCTTCCTGTGGCGACATTCTAAAAGCTATTGTTTTGCTTCTCCAACGGTTGTGACGGTCAAGATTTTTAGCGGACATTTTCAATATCCATCCTTTCATATTCAAGTTTCTTTGCCATTTCCGTCTGCTTTGACGGGAATAGGTGTGCATAGCGGTAAGTGATTTCAATGCTTTCGTGACCTACTCGGTCAGCGATTGCAACCGCAGAAAATCCCATATCAATGAGCAGGGAGATATGACTGTGTCGCAAGTCGTGAATGCGGATACGCTTCACACCTGCGGCTCTTGAACCACGATCCATTTCCCGGTGCAGATAGTTCTTTGAGATGGGGAATATACGATCTTTCTTTTTGTAGCCGTAAAGCATACCGATATAATCCTGCATTTCCTCGCAGAGAAACTGCGGCATTTTAATTGTGCGGTTGCTTTTCTTTGTTTTCGGTATGGTAATAATATCCTCACCGTGTAATCGCTGATAAGACTTGCTGATTGTAACAGTACCTTTTTCAAAGTCGAAGTCCCCTGCAGTCAGAGCAAGCAATTCGCCCTCTCGTATGCCGCACCAGTAAAGCATTTCAAATGCGTAGTAGGATACAGGTTTGTCCATCATTTCATCGGCAAACTTTTTATATTCTTCTTTCGTCCAAAACTTCATTTCCTTTCGTTCCTCTGTGCCCATATTACCGGCTTTTGCGGCAGGATTGGAGCGAAGATCATAGTGTCTTACAGCGTGGTT
>OLYJ01000544.1_pt1 | contig 12916 bp, 7 predicted proteins | sample 1674121 | NCBI WGS metagenome assembly OLYJ01 (sample SAMEA103958146, study PRJEB25191) | human gut metagenome | reverse complement strand
CCAGCCGCCGCTGCTTGGCGTACAGCTTGATGGTGTTGGTCACACGGCGGTACACGATACGAGCATCGAAGGGGCGATTGACATAATCACTTGCGCCCAGCTCATAGGAACGCCGGATCGTCGCATCGGAGTCCTCGCTGGAGATCATAATGACCGGGATATCCTCGATGGTGTGGTTGGCATTCATGGCTTTCAGCACTTCAAAGCCATCCATAACGGGCATATTGACGTCCAGCAGCACCAGTGCAATGTTTCCGGCTTCTGCCTGCAATTTTTCCATGCATTCCCGTCCGTTTTCTGCTTCCAGAATGTGGTAACTATCCCCCAGGATCTCTGTCAGCATCATGCGGTTCATTGCGGAGTCATCCACAAGTAAGATCTGTGACTTGTTCTGCAAAAGTTTTTCCAAAGCCGCCAGGTTATGCCCCGGAACCTCCACCATGACGGCATTCTTGCGGCACTTTGCCTGATACATCAGCCAATCCGCCCGGCGAACGATGCTTTCCATAGGGTCGGCGAGGGACTGTATCGTTCCGCCAATGCTCAGCGAGATACGGAAATGCGAATAGCCGGGTACAGATGCCATCTGCGCGGCGGTGCGGATCTGTTCCAGTTTGGTCTGCAAAAAGTCTCCCGGAATGCCGGATAACACCAGCAGAAATTCGTCTCCGCCATAGCGGATGAGCAGGTCCGACGCCCGGATGCAGGACTGGATGGTGTTTGCCACCGTTTTCAGTGCCATATCTCCGGCGTAATGCCCATAGGTATCGTTGCAGATCTTGAAATCATCCACATCCAGCAATGCGATTCCTGCCGGGCCGATGGACTTACGGACAACTTCTTCGTAATAGCGGCGGTTGTAAATTCCTGTCAGCGGATCCCGATAGAGTTTTTCTTTGAATGCCTGCTCCTGTGCAGTACGCTGCTCGGTGGTTTCGTCCATCGGTGCTTTCTGATTTTCGGTCAATCGCTTCAGCGTTTGCTCCGCTGCGGCAAGAGCAGCTTCCTGTCGATGAAGTTTTTTCAACAGCTGCTGCTCACGCGCTTTGTAATATTCCTCGATCTCGGAAAGTGTATTCACGTTCTGACCTTCTTCTATATTATTTACATCATTTGTGTGTTTCATCTGCGGAAACGCGCGTTTCCGCTATTTTTTAATGGGGGGGGGTAACGCGGAAGTGTTTTACGGTCTGTTCCAGCGCTGCAATGTCCACGGGTTTGGAGAGATGTACATCCATCCCGGCTTCCTTGCTCTTTTGCATATCCTCAAGGAAGGCGTTGGCGGTCATGGCAAGGATGGGGATGATCCTGCCCAGTGGATTTTCGCCATTGCGAATGCGGCGGGTGGCCTCCAGGCCGTCCATCACCGGCATCTGCACGTCCATCAAAATCATGTCGTACTCGCCGGGCTTGACGCTGGCAAAGGCATCCACGATCTCCTGACCGTTGGGGCAGATGGTGCAGCTTGCGCCTTTTGTTTCCAGCAGCATTTGCAGAATCTCGGCGTTGATGGCGTTATCCTCGGCACAGAGGAACTTCATGCCGGACAGGGGAGAAGTGGCCTCTTCTTCTTCCGGGAGCGCCTGCGCCTTTTGCACCGTGTCCGCTTTGGTATCAATGGGGAATTCCAGCACCACCTCAAAGCGGGTGCCCTTGCCGGTGGCACTCTCTACGCTGATGGAGCCGCCCATCAGGTCTATGACGCTTTTGGTAATCGCCATACCCAGACCTGTGCCCTGCACCTTGTTGGTGCCGGAGCGCTCTTCACGGGTAAAGGGGTCGAAAAGGGTCTTTTGGTAGTCTGCGCTCATGCCGATGCCGTCATCCTGCACCACAAAGCGGTACCGGGCGTAGTGCTCGTTCCGGGGCAGCTCTTCCACCTCCAACCGGATGTGCCCGCCGGTGGGCGTATACTTGACCGCGTTGGAGAGGATGTTCATCAGCACCTGATTCAAACGGTTGGGGTCGGCCAGCACGTTTTCGTGCTGCAGATGGGTGTTTACCGTAAAGGTCTGGCGGCGCTGGCCTGCCTGCTGGCGGATGATGCTGTCCAGCTGGCTGATCTGCTGGGGCAGATTCATTTTTTCCACATTCAGGGTGGTCTTGCCGCTCTCGATGCGGCTCATATCCAGAATATTGTTGATGATGCCCAGCAGCAGCTGACCGGAAGTTTCCAGCTTGCCCAGATGTTCGGCCAGCTTTTCCGGCTGGTGCAGCTCGTTTTTCATCAGAGTGGTAATGCCGATGATGGCGTTCATGGGGGTACGGATGTCGTGGCTCATGTTGGAGAGGAAGTCCGTCTTGGCCTTGCTGGCGCGCTCTGCGGATTGCAAAGCCTCTGCTGCAACGACCTGCGCCTGCCGCAGCTCATCATTTACCTGCGTCAGATGGATGTTGTATTGTTCCAGACGAAGGTTCGCTTCTTTTTCAGTCCGCAGCTCCTGCTGCTGCTTTTGCCGCAGGAGAAACCAGCCGACAAAAACTGTTATGACCGAGAACATCATCGCAATGACGATGATGATGACCATGACGATGTTGACCAGCTTCTGCGTATTCACGGCCACATATTCTGCCGGAACAAGGAACGCCAGTGTCCACTGGGCGTTTTCCATCTGCTTCAGGGCGTAGAAATACTCGGTCCCGTCCAGCACGGCGTTGGAATAGCAGGAGCCTGTGCGGGCAAGCCGCTCCTTTGCTGCTGCAAAGGAAGAACCGTGCAGATAGGACATCCGGGAGAGGACGGTGTATACGTTGTGTCCCTTCAGCAGCTCGGTGTCATTGGCGTTGAACAGCTTAAAGCCGTTGTTGTCCAGCACATAGACACTGTTGCTGTTTTCGTAGGCGTCACAGCGGAAATAATCGTTCAGCTGGGTCATGCTCTGGGAGATGCCAAAGTAGCGCAGGGTGATCTCTTTTTCTCCGCTTTGCAGTGTGATGGGGGTGGAGAGCTGTTCCAGAAACACCATCCAGGAGTCGTCCTTGGTCAGCGAGTTGGAAATATAGCTGACCCGCTCCGGTGCGCTTTCCAGATAGTTCATTCCCCGCAGCAGCCCCATGCGGCCATACTCGGTATAATAATATCCGGCAGTATCCACGGCAATCAATTCGACCTGTTTTTCATGGTAATTGGAAAGCTCCGACAGCTTTTTCAGATAGCGGTAGAGATCGGTATCAGTCTCCAGCGGAGTGTAGTACAAATAATTGCATTGTACATTCACCTCGTCCCAGTGGGTGTCGATCACATCCTCCAGACTGTGGAACATCTGGTGGGTGACCTCTTCCATCTGGTTCAGCCGCTCATGGTAGACAAGGTTCTGGATGTAGGTCTGGCTCATGACAAAAAGGGTCAGGAGCGACACGATGATGACAAAGCCGAAGCCACCAAACAGCTTTTTATAGATTTTGTTGTTCACATCCAGTATCTCCTGTCCGTTTTATTCAACTCCATGCGGTGTCTGCCCGGCTGATGGTGGTATAAGCACCAAAGAAGGTTTTTGCGGCATCCATGCCCACCACGCCGCTGTCTGTCACCGTTGCTTCGGCAGCCAGCTGGTCGCTCACACCGCAGATGGCAACCTGATAGGTCTTGCCCGCCTCCGGCTGCACCGGGCTTACCAGCACATAGGGGTAGCCCTTGCCGTTGCCGTAGGCATCGTAACCCGTGGCCAGCAGGTCGCTGATCTGCTGCCCGGTCAGGGAAACGGTCTGGATGGTGCGGTTCCAGCCGGTGGGCAGGATGACCGAAAGGTCGTAATCCGTAATGCCCTTGGCGTACAGCTTGGCGGCTACGCCGTAGTGGTTCTGCTCGGTGGGGTTGCCGGGGATCCATGTGCTCAGCGAGACCAGCGCAAGGTCGCTGCCGGTAGCCTGTGCAAAGCAGCGGCCTACCAGCATGGCGCAGTCCTGCTGCGAAAGCTCCTCCGTAACGGTAGTGATGACATCCGGGGTGTTGTTCACCACACTGTCCTGATCCTCGTCCAGCTGACGGATGACATCCTCCATGGTAGCATTGCCCTTGATGAAGTCCAGCATTTTAAGGCCGGTGGTCACGATGGTGTTTTCCCAGCCGGAATAGATAAAGGGCGCGGTGTTGCCTGCGTTCAGGGCATCGGCGATGTCGGCATAGTAGGTGCCGTCCGCTTTTGCGTCCTTGAAGGGCAGGAGGCTGCTTTTCAGCACCGTTGCGGGCTGCAGAGCGCTGGTGCCTGCAACGGTGGAAAGCACACGCATCACCTTGAGCGCATCTTCCAGCTTCTGGGGGTCCTGCTCCAGCTTTTTATTCAGACCGTAGAAGCGGTTCACATTCAGCACAAAAACGTTCTGGGTGCCGTCCTCGGAAAGATACGGCATCAGGCCGAATTTATCGGCGTTGCCGTCTGCCTCCACAATGCCGTTGGTGTTTCCGATCAAAAACAGGGTGTTCCCCTCGGCCATCCTCTGCCGGGTCACATTGTCGTCAAGAGCGTCGCCGGAGTCGTTTAGCATCCCGATGTCCTTCCACTTCTGGACATAGGCCATGGCCTGCATCATGCCGGGGGTATTGCTGACATTCGCCTTACCGGACAGATAATCCCGCTGCCACAGCCTGCCGTCCAGTGTGCCGAGGAAATCGGCGTCTGCAATGTTGCACAGATACTGGAAACCGTAGCCCGGATACTGGATCTGCGGCAGACAGAGATTGACCCCGGCTTCCTTTGCCTTTGCAGCCAGTTCTTCCAGCTCAGCGAAAGAATTGGGCAGCTCCCAGCCGTATTTCTTCAGCAGGGTCTTGTTGTAGGTGATGCCGTAGCAGTTGTAGGTCGAGGGCAGCAGGTAGATGGCACCGTTGTCGAACACGTCTTGCAGACGGGACTCCACATAGTTATCCGTAAAATCGTAGCCGGAAAGGTCCAGCAGTTTGTCGGAGACCAGATCGATCCGGGGGTCGTAGTAGGTCAAGGTGCAGACGTCCGGCAGGTCGCCTGCCGCAAACATATTCTGCAGACAGGTGGTGGTGTTATCGCCGCTGTAGGGCACGACCTCGATGTTCACTTCCGGGTAAACGCTGTGTACCTGCTCAATAAAGGCTTCTATCTCCTTATAAGGTGCCATAAAGGTGATGGCTTCGTGAGCAGCGTCTTTTTTAGCCGTTTCGGTCTTACCGCCGCAGGCGGTCAGTGCTGCCGTTGCCGCAGTAATGCCGCAGACCTGTAAAAACGAGCGGCGGGAGATCTTTTTCATCATATAAATATACTTTCTCACATTTTCGGAAAGCAATACTACGCAGGTGCAGGAGCGCAGTGCTGCCTTAGCTATTCTTACACATCCCACAGGAACTCCGACGCTTGCGGCCTGTCCGCACGGGGCTTTGCGCCGAGTTTCCATAAAATGACAGTATAATTGTACCATTGCGGCAAAGGCGTTTCAAGTTGATTTTGAACGTCTTGCAATATTTTGCATGAAAAATATGGAAAGTTCTGAATTTCGCTGACTGGAAATAGACTGAAGTGACACATATCACGACCAGATGGACCGAAAAGGGGGATTCGATGAAAAAAACTCCTTTTATTCTGCACGAAAAATTTCGTTCGGACAACAACGAACAGCGCAAAGAACGGTTTCAAAAGGAATTTGAGCGATATATCATCGATGGATTGCTCAATGCTGTTCCTTCAAGATCCTGTGCCTGATCTGGCATCCCTGAATTTGAAGGAGGGATGCGTTATGCTGCGCATGGATGCTCGTGTACAAAAAGAAGGGGGCAAATCATGAAAGCAGCAATTTATTGCCGCCTGAGCAAAGAAGATGAAGATAAAATTGGTGAATCGGAGAGCATTCAGAATCAAAAGTCGATGCTGCTCCAGTACGCCATGGAGAAAGGATTTGATATTTACCAGATTTATTCGGATGAGGATTATTCCGGCATTGATCGGAACCGCCCGGCATTCAATTCGATGCTGCAAGCCGCAAGCGAACATCAGTTTGATGTGGTACTGGCCAAAACGCAATCCCGTTTTACCCGTGACATGGAGCTCGTGGAAAAATATCTGCACGGAAAGTTCATAGAGTGGGGCATCCGCTTCATTGCGGTGGTAGACCATGTGGATACCAACGATACCGCGAACAAAAAATCTCGCCAGATCAACGGCTTGATCAACGAATGGTATCTGGAAGATCTGTCCACCAATGTCCGCTCGGTGCTTGACCACAAGCGGAAAGAGGGGCTGTTCATCGGCTCTTTTGCACGGTATGGATACTGCAAAGACCCAAATGCAAAAGGAAAACTCATCATCGACCCGGAAGCAGCCGAAGTGGTAAGGCGGATCTTTTCCATGGCTCTTAACGGGATCGGCGCACACAAGATCGCACGCATCCTGAATGACGAAAAAATTCCAAGCCCAACAGCCTATAAGCAGCTGCATGGCATCCATTACCGCAGTGCATTAAAGAATACAAATGCGGCTCTTTGGAGCAGTCCCACCGTATATCAAATATTACATGATCAGCTTTATATCGGAAATATGGTGCAGGGAAAGCATAAAAAGATAAGTTACAAGTCTGAAAAGACGATTTGGCTTCCAAAATCGCAGTGGATCGTTGTAGAAAATACGCATGAAGCTATTATTGAGCGAGAAATGTTTGAAACGGTCCAGAGGATGATGCAGGAGCGCACCCGGAGCGGCGAGAAGGGAACGATCCATCCGTTGGCAAAAAAAGTGGTTTGTGGATGCTGTGGCAGTTGCATGGAGCAAACTGTCCGTCAGCCGAGGGCGGATGGAACACAAAGACGCTATGTTCGCTGCCGGATGCACCAGCGCGCACCGGAAGTGTGCGGCAACAAGACCTGTACCGATATGGACGCGTTGGAGAATGCTGTACTGGAACGTATCCGGGCGTATGCGGCAGACTATTTTGACCCTGAAAAAGTTACCCTTCCAGAACAGGATGACCCCATCCGGCAGCGAGAGCAGTCCAGGCGTGACGAGCTGAAACGGTTGAAGAGCGAAGCAGCCCGGCGGCGCAAGGCCATGCAGGAGTTGTATCTGGATAAGGTGTCAGGTTTAATTGATGCCGTTCAGTTTTCTGAAATGAACCAGACCTTTCTGGAAGAAGTGAAAAAGGCAGAGACCCGGATCGATACATTGGAAACGGAACTGGAACAACAGCAGGAAGAAACCGGTGGAGTCCAGACGCAGATGCAGCGTGTCCGTAAACTGGCACAGGTTTCGTACCTGACCCGCGAACTTGTTGTACTGTTGGTCCATCGTATTATTGTCAGCCCAAAAGATACGCTTACCGGAGAACAAAAAATAACGATCGAATGGAATTTCTGAGTCAGCAGACAGTTCGACTGCCCCGCTGGGCTATTTTCGTCAGCCCAGGTCGGATACACCTCACTGGACGCCACGTTGGCGATATAGCTGCGGAACGAGACGGTGACGTTCCGGGCCGAGGCGGCGGGCCTGCCGAGATGGACGGTGATATTTTTCGGGATGATGACCCGGTCCAGCACCCGCGGCATACAGGAGAGGAACGGGTTCGGGCCGCTGCCGCCGTCGCCGGTGAAGAGGCTGTGGGGTGGGATGACGATGGGGACGTTGGGCGTGTCCCGCATCTCCTCGGTGTCGGGTATCATCTCGGGCTGGGCCAGCGTCACCTGCCCGGGAAAGACCTGCACGCCCTGGATGCGGACGGTGCGGTAGCCGGGTTTGGAGGCCACGAGGTCACAGACCGCGTAGGGGGGCTGCGTGGTGTTGTCCTCGTCCAGCGAGAGAGCACAGGCGGGGGTGGTAAGGGTGACGTCGTCGGCGTTGCCTTCGGCGTCGGTCAGGCGGGTGGCGGTGAAGCCGTTGCCGCCTGCCGAGGTAGTGGAGATCGTTTGGTCCTTACCGGCCACAACCAAAAAGCCGCACAGGCCGCAGATGGCACCGGACAGCAGCATAGTACGGATCATCACGCGGCTGACATTGATGCCGGCATAGCGGGCGGTGTTTTCACTCTCGCCCACAACGCTGATCTCGTACCCCTGCTTGGAGTATTTGAGGTAAGCGTACATCGCAAAGGTCAGCACCAGCACCACAATAATATTGATGGTGTAGCGCTGGCCGTTGATCACGGGCAGCCAGCCAGCCTTGGTGGCTTTGTTCAGGGTGCCCAGGCTGGATGCCTGGCCGCGCATGATATTCGTCATGCAGGCCACAATGCTGGTGGCAACGTAGTTCATCATCAGGGTGAACAGCGTTTCGTTGGTGTTCCACCGGGATTTGAACCAGGCCGGAACAAAGGCCCAGATGGCACCGGCCAGCACACTGCCGATGACCATGGCGGCAAACAGCAGCGGTGCGGGCAGGCTACTGCCAAAATACACCATGATGAGCGCCGCGACCAGGCCGCCGATCAGCACCTGGCCTTCGCCGCCGATGTTCCAAAAGCGCATCTTAAAGGCAGGAGCCAGTGCAATGGCAATGCACAGCAGGCTGGAAAGATCACGCAGCGCCCAAGAGAAACGGGTGGTGTTCATAAACGTGCCGTTCCACATAACGCCGTACACGCTGATGGGGTTCAGGCCGGTAACAAAAAAGATGAAGAACGCATCCACAACAAGTGCCAGCAGGATAGCAATGGCACGCACCAGCACTTTTTGCACAAAGGTGGTACCCTCCCGCTTGGAGATACGCACAAGCGGTTCAGCTGCAGTTTTGCTCATCATTTGCCCTCCTTTTGTACAAGGTTGGTCATGCGCAGGCCAACTTCTTCCTTGGTGGTGGTGCGGGCATCCAGCATGCCGTTGGCTTTGCCGCCGCACAGCACCAGAATGCGGTCACACAGCTCCAGCAGAACGTCCAGGTCCTCGCCGACGTAAATCACGGCAACACCTTTTTCTTTCTGCTCATTCAGCAGGTTGTAAATGGTGTAGGATGTATTGATGTCCAGGCCGCGCACGGCGTAAGCCGTCATCAGCACAATGGGCGAAGCCGCCAGCTCGCGGCCAACCAGCACCTTTTGCACGTTGCCGCCGGACAGGCGGGAAACGGGGGTGTTCAGGCCGGGGGTAACCACGCCAAGCTCCTTGCGGATCTTTTCGGCCAGTTCACGCGGAGCACGGTGGTCCACCAGCGGGGAGCGGCCTTCGCCATAGCTTTTCAGCATCATGTTGTCCGTCATGCCCATGGTGCCAACCAGGCCCATGCCCAGGCGGTCCTCCGGCACAAAGCTCAGGTGCACACCGGCATCGCGGATGTCCTTGGGACTCTTGCCCAGCAGCTCCATCGGCTTGTCCTCTTCGCCGGGGGCAAAAAACTTAACGTCGGAGCCGGATTCGGTATGCTGCAAACCGGCAATGGCTTCCAGCAGTTCTTTCTGGCCGTTGCCGGAAATACCGGCAATGCCCAAAATCTCGCCGCCATACACATCAAAGCTCACATCGTCCAGCACGTTGGTACCTTCGGGGCTGCGCACCGAAAGGTGGCTGATAGCCAAACGCCGGGTGGGGTCCTGCGGCGTGGTGCGGTTGATGTTCAGCTCCACCTTCTGGCCCACCATCATCTCAGTCAGGCTGGATTCCGTTGCGGTGGCGGTTTCCACCGTGCCAACGTATTCGCCCTTGCGCAAAATTGCCACGCGGTCCGAAACCGAAAGCACCTCATGCAGCTTGTGGGTAATGATGACCACGGCCTTGCCGTCCGCCTTCATGTTGCGCATCACGGCAAACAGCTTTTCGGTTTCCTGCGGGGTCAGCACGGCGGTGGGTTCGTCCAGGATCAGAATATCTGCACCGCGGAACAGCACCTTTACGATTTCCAGCGTCTGCTTCTGGCTCACGCTCATCTCGTACACTTTCTGGTCCAGATCCAGCGCAAACTGGTATTTTTCGCAAATCGCACGGGCTTTGTCCCGCACGCGGCGCAGGTCAAATTTTTCGCCTTTGTCCATGCTCAGGGCAATGTTTTCCACGGCGGTAAACACATCCACCAGTTTGAAGTGCTGGTGAATCATGCCAATGCCAAGGGCAAGGGCATCGCGCGGAGAACGGATATCTGCTGGCTGGCCGTTGACGATGATCTGCCCGCCGTCCGGGTAATAGATACCGGCGATCATATTCATCAGGGTTGTTTTGCCGGAGCCGTTCTCGCCCAACAGGGACAAAATTTCCCCGCGGCGGATATTCATGGTAACATCATGGTTTGCAATGACCGGGCCAAAAGTTTTGGTTACATGTTCCAGCTGGATGGCGTACTCAGTCTGCGGCATGGGAATGCTCCTCTCTGTAAAAATCCATCATGCGGTGCCGTAAACACCAATAGAGGGAAGCTCTGTTCAGTAACAGGCAGAGCTTCCCTCCATGTCAGTTCAGTTTGTGGGATCAGGCAACCGGGTCTGCATCCTCGGTAATGCCGTCAATGCGCAGGGAGAAATACGGAGCGCTGCGCAGGGTGGACTCAGAGAAGTAACCATCGGTGATGGCTTCCTCGGTATCGCCCTGGTACACAGCAACCGGGGTGCCGGTGGAGTAATCATAGAAAGTCAGGTCGATGGGAGCGGTGGTAACAGTCTCACCGTTGACGGTGAACTTGCTGGTATCAAACACATGCAGGCTGCCATCTTTCAGGGCTGCTTCCACTTCGGCAACCTTCTCGGCAGTGCCTTCGGCAACTTCGGGGCCAAGATCAGTGATGGCAACAGCGCCTTCGTTGTAACCCTCGGACCAGTTGGTAGCCGGGTTTTCACCGTCCATCATGCTCTTGAACAGGTATTCATAGTAAACTTCCCAAACGTTGGTGGCGGAGGTCAGGGCAGCGGTGGGAGCGGTCTCCAGCATGTCGATGTTGTAACCGACAGAGTAGCAGATCTTGCCGGCATCCTTCTGCTTCTGGGTGGCAGCGGGAGCGCCGGTGGAGTCAGCATGCTGACCAATGATCACGCTGCCGTTTGCAATCAGAGCTTCGGCAGCAGCGCCTTCCTTGTCGATATCGAACCAGGAGTTGGTGTACATAACTTCCATGGCAACATTGGGGTAAACGCTCTGCACGCCCAGGAAGAATGCAGTGTAGCCGGAAACAACCTCAGCATAGTTGTAAGCGCCGACATAGCCGATCTTGACCTTGCCGTCAGCGGTAAAGCTGTTGGGCTGGGTCTCCGGGGTCAGGGTGCCGGACTCAACCAGTTCCTGCAGCTTCATACCGGCAACAACACCGGCAACATAGCGGCTCTCATAAACATTGGTGAAAGCGTTCTTGAAGTTATCCAGGCCAGTCAGGGCAGCAAAATCACCGGTCATGGAAACAAAAGTGACATCGGGATACTTTTCAGCTTCTTCTACGATATAGGTCTGGTGGCCGTAAGAGTTGGAAACAACAAGGTTGCAGCCCTGGCCAACCAGGTCTTCTGCAGCGTCAGAGCACTCAGCACCTTCGGGAACCTTGTACTTCCAAACAATCTGGCTGTCGCTCATGCCAAGCTTCTGTGCAGCAGCCTTGATGCCGTTGATATGCGCAGCAGTGTAGCCTTCCGTCTCGTCGCCAATCGTGATAACGCCAACCTTCAGGTCGCTGGCAGCTGCATCGGTAGCAGTGGCAGCGTCAGCGGTAGAATCTGCTGCTGCGCTGGATGCAGCAGTGCTGCCGCAGGCGGCCATGCTGAGCAGCATAGCTGCGGACAACACAATACCCAACAATTTTTTCATGTGTGAGTGCTCCTTTTCTTTTTACGTCTGGCCCGGCGGCAGCTGCCAGCCGGAGCCACGGTCCTGAAACCAAAAATGCGCCGTTTTGCTGCGTGCTTGCAGGAAATCCGACACATTCTTTTCACATATGTTATTGTATACGCGGCAGGGACATTTTTCAATGCTTTGTGAATACGTTGTTAAAAGTTTGTAAATTACGGAACAATTTTCAAATTTCGGCTGCGTTCTGCCAGCAAAACGCACAATCTTTTAGCCGTAAAGTATGACTTTTGAACAAAAAATCTGCGCTTCATCAGCGCTGATGAAGGTAGCGGCGGTCCAGGCCGTGTTTTTCTGCCGCGTTCAGGGCCAGCCACATCAAGGCAACTTCAATGGGGATCATGATGGTGTTTTTGACCATGCCGGTGCTCAGGTAATACAGGTAACCCTTGCCATACAACATAGCTTTCCACACACTGCCCAGCAGCACATTGCTGCCGTAATTGATCAGCAGACGGGTCACGATCAGGCGCGGGATGGTGGGTTTGCGCTGGTAGAGCATAACGCCGTAAATCAGGCCGGACAACATGGCCGTAATCAGATAGCCGGGGAAATACGGTTCGCCATAGCTGGAAAGCAGAAAACCCAGCGTATCGATGACCGCACCAACGCCCATGCCCACCAGCGGGCCATAGCAGGCGCACCCCAGCGAAACCACCACAAAGCTGAAATAGATCTTCAGGCTCTGGCCCAGCAGATAGATGGGGAAGCTTTCCAGAATAATGGCCAGCGCCGTGACCATACCGGCAAAAGCCAGAACGCGGATGTTCTTAAACTCATCGGCGGCCTGCTGCCAATAGGCCGCGGCATACAGCGGGGTACGAACTTGAACGGATTTTTTCATAATAAAATACCTCCATCGTGCGTGTTGCCGCACAAGGGAGGGGAAAGGGCAGGTGTGCAACCACACCCGCCGTTGCACACCTTTATGCAGCAGTGGGATGCGAAACCAGCACCGCGTGCCGGCAGCGGCGTGCACATTGCACTCCCCTGCCCTGCATCTTCGTCCTGCCACAACTCCCCGTTGGTCAGGCACTGCGGCAAAGCGGCGCCATTGCCGCTTTGCCTAACGCGCGGGTTTCTACTCTGCGTAAATATTATTTTACTGCTTTAGTATACCGCACTTTATGCAGATTGCAATAGTTTTTGCTGATTTTTTGTGGAGGGTGGGGGTAGGCTATAAAATTGGGAACGATGCGCATGCGTTTGAGGGTT
>OLYJ01000533.1_pt1 | contig 13023 bp, 7 predicted proteins | sample 1674121 | NCBI WGS metagenome assembly OLYJ01 (sample SAMEA103958146, study PRJEB25191) | human gut metagenome | reverse complement strand
TACTGGCATCTCAACATGGATAGTAGGCTTCTTTAACTCAGCCTTATCAACATCAACCATTATGACCTCTGCTGCTCTTGCCCATGTTTTCCAGTTATATCCAGTCTGTCTGATAGATATTCTTGTACCTACAGCAAGTATTAAATCGGCATTCTGAATAGCCCAGTTACCTGGTCTGTCGCCCATATTACCTGCTCTTCCACAATACAGAGGATTATCATCTTCTATTAGATCCACTGCATTCCAGTATGTAACGATAGGCATATTAAGCTTTTCTGAAACTGATCTGAACACATCATAAGCACCTGAAAGTCTTATTCCATAACCTGCATGGAATACTGGTCTTTTGGCATTCTTAATCTTTTCAAGTACAGTTCTTACAACATCTTCACTTACCTGTGGCGGAAGCTTTGCATCATCCTCTGCCGGATTATATCCTTCAAGCTCATCAGTCTCAATATATCCGCCCTGAAAATTAACAGGAATATCAATCCATACTGGACCCGGTCTGCCTGTTGTTGCCAGATGCCATGCCTTTTCAAGTGCATAACGGATATCCTTAGGGTCTTCTATCATAGTTGCATACTTTGTCATATTAGACACAGACTTAACTATATCGTATTCCTGGTCTCCCATTGCACGAAGCGGTGTCTCTGTAAACTGAAGTGCATATCTTGAGGTTGTGTCGTAACGAACCTGTCCACTTATAATAAACATAGGGATAGAATCAAGCCACCCTCCTACTACACCCGTAAGTGCATTGGTCCCTCCAGGTCCAGTTGTAACACATACAGCGGCAATTCTGTTATCAATTCTTGCATACGCTTCGGCAGCTATGGCACACGCCTGCTCATGATGATTGTATGTTACCTTAAGCTTTTCATTATGTCCCAATGCATCGTTAAGATGCATTGCACCACCTCCAACTACAGAAAATACATCTGTAACGCCATGTTCCACAAGGAAATTGGCAACATAATCTGCTAAACGAATTCTCATAAACTGCCCTCCACATATACTGGTTAATTACTGATTAACAGCTTCCTTAATAGTCTTAGCCATATAATCAATCATCTCATCTGTCATTCCTGGATATACTCCTACCCAGAATGTATCTCTCATAATTCTGTCTGTTGTATCAAGTCCGCCTACTACTCTGTAGCCTTCTCCTGTTGCTCTCATCTCATCAAAGCATGGGTGTTTTATAAGATTTCCCGCAAAAAGATTTCTTGTCTGTACTCCATGGCTCTCTACATACTCAACTACTGCCTTTCTGTCAATTCCTTCCTTTACTGTTATAAGGAATCCGAACCAGCTTGGTCTTGAGTTCTCACATGCTACAGGAAGAATTACCTTATCCTCTATATCTGCAAGTGCTGCTCTTAATCTGTCGAAATTATGTTTTCTTCTCTCAACAAATGATGGGAACTTCTCAAGCTGTGCACAGCCTACCGCTGCCTGCATATCTGTAGCCTTAAGATTATATCCAAAATGTGAATATACATACTTGTGGTCATATCCTAATGGAAGCTCTCCGTACTGCTTGTCAAATCTGTGTCCACAGAGGTTGTCCTTTCCTGATGGGCATACACAGTCGCGTCCCCAGTCTCTGAATGAACGGATACACTTATTAAGAAGTGGATTGTTTGTATATACTGCGCCTCCTTCACCCATTGTCATATGGTGTGGTGGATAGAAACTGCTTGTTCCGATATCACCGATAGTTCCTGTGAACTTCTCTTCTCCATTGATTGTGTACTTAGAACCAAGTGCATCACAGTTATCTTCTACAAGCCAGAGGTTATGCTTGTCACAGAATGCCTTTACTGCAGAAAGGTCAAATGGATTACCAAGTGTATGTGCAATCATTACAGCCTTTGTCTTGTCTGAAAGCGCATCCTCAAGCTTTGTAACATCAATGTTGTACTGTGGAATAGTAACATCAACAAATACAGGTACTGCACCATACTGGATAGCCGGTGTTATTGTTGTAGGGAAACCTGCTGCTACTGTGATAATCTCATCACCTCTCTTGATTCTTCTGTCTCCGAGAAGTGGTGATGTAAGTGCCATAAATGCATTGAGGTTGGCAGATGAACCAGAGTTTACTACTGATACATACTTTACTCCGAGATATTCTCCAAGCTTCTTCTCAAATTCATCTGTATAACGGCCTGCTGTAAGCCAGAATTCAAGTGCTGAATCAACAAGATTCATCATTTCCTTGCTGTCATATACTCTGCTGGCATATGATATTCTGTCGCCTTCCTTATACTGTTTCTGGTTATGGTACTTCTTGCAGTATTCATCTACAATACCAAGAATCTCCTGTCTTGCTTCTAATTCATTCTTATTATCAAACATATCTTATTCTCTTTCTTACTTTATTAATTCCTTCCCTGCCTGTTATGCAAAGAACTCTTCTATCTCTTTATCCATACATGCAACAACATCTCCGCCTGCTGCATATACCTTTGACCATTCAACACTCTTCTCAATTGCTGTATCAAAGTTCCATCTGGGCTTCCAGCCAAATGTTGTCTTTAACTTTGAGCAGTCTAACTTTAAGAAATTGGCTTCGTGAGGTCCTCCGTCATATTGGTTAATCCATGAAAGACCTTCTCCCCACTTGTTACAGAATGTATTAACAAGTGTCCCTGTTGTAATGCAGTCGCTCTCATCTGGTCCTACATTATAGAAGCCTGCATACTTCTTATCACTGTACTGCTCCTTTGCAATCATAAGATAAGCTGCAAGCGGCTCAAGTACATGCTGGTATGGTCTTGTTGAATGTGGATTACGCACAATTATATCTTCCTTCTTAACTGCAGCTCTTACACAGTCAGGAACGATTCTGTCATTGGCGAAATCTCCTCCGCCTATAACATTACCGGCTCTTGCTGTTGAAACTGCAACCTCCATATCATTGAAAAATGAATTGATATAGCTGTGTGTTACAAGCTCTGAACATGATTTGCTGTTAGAGTATGGGTCATATCCGTCAAGAGGCTCATTCTCTCTGTATCCCCATGCCCACTCATTATTATGGTAAACCTTGTCTGTTGTTACATTTAAAAATGATTTTACACACGGGTTAAGTCTTACACATTCACAGATATTAACTGTTCCCATAACATTAGTTTCATAAGTATATACAGGGTCTTTGTATGATTCCCTTACGATAGGCTGTGCTGCAAGATGAAGCACTATCTCAGGCTGTGTCTCTTCAAACACCTTCTTAAGATGCTCAAGATCTCTTATATCACCTATTACAGAATTCATCTTATCCTCTACATCTATCATTGAAAAAAGGTTAGGCTCAGTAGGTGGAACAAGTGAATAACCTGTCACTTCTGCTCCTGCTTTAAAAAGGATTCTGCAAAGCCATGAACCTTTGAATCCTGTATGTCCTGTAACAAGAACCTTCTTTCCTTTATAAAAACTTAAATCCATCTTAATCCTCCCGGCTTAGTCCCATTTCTTCCAAGGAGCTGTTCCAGTTGCAAGATACTTCTCGAGCATATCCATCTCTCTCTTGGTATCCATGCACTGCCAGAAGCCCTTATGCATATAGGACATTAACTGACCTTCCTTTGCAAGTCTTTCTAGTGGTTCTCTCTCAAATACAGTGTCATCACCATCAATATAGTCAAATATTTCAGGATTAAGCACCATATAACCTGCATTGATAGGTGCACCGTCTGTATGGCTCTTCTCTCTGAATGACTTAACAGCGTTGTCTCCTCCGATATCAAGTACACCCTTCTGCTGTTCAAGCATTACGGCTGTAAGAGTAGCAATCTTGCCATGCTCCTTATGGAACTCAACAAGCTTGTTCATGTCTACATCACAGACACCGTCTCCATATGTCATAAGGAATGGCTCGTCCCCTACATATTTCTGGATACGCTTGATTCGACCTCCAGTCATTGTATTAAGACCTGTATCAACTACAGTAACCTTCCATGGCTCACAATGCTGCTCGTGAATAATCATATCGTTAGAGCCTTTTGTGAAGTCAAATGTAATATCACTGTTATGAAGAAAATAATCCGCAAACCATTCTTTAATTACATACTGCTTATATCCTGCACATATAATAAACTCATCAAAACCATAATAAGCATATTCCTTCATAATATGCCAGAGAATTGGCTTTCCTCCTATCTCTATCATTGGTTTTGGCTTAAACTGACTCTCTTCACTTATTCTTGTTCCAAAACCTCCAGCCAGTAATATTACTTTCATTTATTTTAATACTCCTTATTTATAATTCCATTAATTTTTTAAACTTATCACCTATATATTTTTAAAATCAAATATATTCTATAGTAGATTATCTTTTTTATTTTATCACTTTCGACTATATTCGTCAATCTTCCAAATATAATTTAAATCAAAACCACCTGCTTAGCCAGTGGTTTGTTCTAGCCCTATAAGGGCTCATTACCAGCTCTGGAGTCTAAAGACTCATCGAAATGGTTTGCCAGCCGCAACATCATTTACTTGTCAGAGTCCCCTGGGCTCTTCTTATTCGCTACTTTTTACCAGCTCTCCCGTAATGTGGTCAATGCACTCCTTTAAATTCATTTGATCATACTCAAGATCTTCTTTTAATTGATTCTGTATATACTCTTGGATTTTCTTTACATCCTTTCCTACTGTATCTACATAATATCCTCGACGCCAAAAATGTCTATTTCCATATTTAATTCTCCATATGCTACTTTTCTTCTAAATTTCGGTGCAAATACAATATGATACTTACAATTCCACTTTGTATGTGATAAACCATTTGCATCCATTTGGATACCTCCTGTGTTTATGTGGTTGGCGAACCATCATAATTTTATCACAGGAGGTTTTTTACTGTAAGCTTAAGCATTTTCAATCACCTGCATAGCAGGTGGTTTATTTGTTTTACGCGTAGAGTTTTTCGTGTTCCGAAAAACTCTACGTGTAAAACATGGTCTTGCCCTAACAACAAAAAACACAGCCCGATTAAATTGCTTTAATCTGACTGTGTCTTCTTATTTATTATCTTTTTATATTATTTCTCAGGAGCTCCATTTCTTCCTTCTGCCTGTCCATATTTGATATAATGGATATAATATTTTACAAGATTATCTCCATATACCTGCTGTAAATCCACATATCTTGCTCTATATGCATTTACATCAAAATCTGCCTTTGCCTGACGGCCTTCTTTCATTCCATACTTTACAAAATGATTAAATGCCTTCTCTTCATCATCTCCATATGCCCACTTAAGTTCAATATTATTTTCAAGATAATACTTTGCATCAAATACCGGTGCATAGTATGATGCATCATATGCAGGTTCTTCATATACTGCATTTACTTCCATATCTGATGTTACATTTGTAAAATCCTTATCCCAGCACTTGAAATTACTCTCTGCTTCAATATCTGATGGAGCTGTTGCTGACTCGCCTTCCTTTACTGTCTCTGTCTTTACAACTTCTCCATTTTTCTTGAAGATTACTGTATATGTCTTTTCAGGTGCTCCATTTCTTCCTTCTGCCTGTCCATATTTGATGTAATGGATATAATATTTTACAAGATCATCTCCATATACCTGCTGTAAATCTGCATATCTTGCTCTGTATGCATTTACATCAAAATCTGCCTTTGCCTGACGACCTTCTTTCATTCCGTACTTTACAAAATGATTAAGTGCTTTCTCTGCATCATTTCCATATGCCCACTTAAGCTCAATATTATTTTCAAGGTAATATTCTGCATCAAACACTGGTGCATAATATGAAGCATCATACTTTGTTCCTGTTGCAGGTATCTCTGTTACATCTGTCTTCGCATCACATACTGTACAATGGTGGCTCTTGCTTCCTGGTGTTGTCTCTGTTGCTTCAACATCTACTGTCCACTCTGTACTGAAGCTGTGTCCCTTTGCTGGGATTGTTTCTGTGTATGTCTTCTTGTCACATGTTCCTGTTGTAGATATACATGTATATGTAAGCACTCCTGCCTCTGTACATGTTGCCTGCTTTGTTATCTTTGACTCATACTTATGTGTATGTGTTGTCTCTGATGTCCCAGATGGTGTATATACCATATAGAAAAGATTGATTGCATCTCCCTTTGTTACTGTTACATTACCAGTTACTACATCTACTGTTACTATATTATCTGTTCCTACTGTTGCTGCTGTTCCATTAACATTAACTGTCTTACCTGAAGCTGCTGTTGTTCCACCAAATACAAGTGTAAGCTTTCCTTTCGATGGTGCTTTAAATGTAATATTAGTCTTACCTTCCATCTTAAGGCACTTATCATATGTAACTCCGTTATATGCTACAGAGCCCTTACTATCTGATGTACTTCCTGTTATAGTAAAGAAGTCACTTGTTAAGCCATTACTGAAGTCTTTTGTATAAGAATCATCTGTAACTGGTGTATCTGGCTCTTCTCCTCCAATAACCGGAATAATTGCTGTCTCATTCTTCTTGCATACTGTACATGTACGGCTCTTAACGCCTGTTTCTGTTGCAGTTGCTGCCTTAACCACTTTCCATTCACCATATGTATGAGCTGTCTTTGGAACTACTTCTGTGTATGTCTTCTTATCGCAAGTTCCATTAGTAGCTGTACATGTGTAAGTAATTTCTCCTTCTTCAGCACATGTAGCTTTCTTTGTTATAGTACTTACATAATTATGTATATGCTTTTCTCCTGATGATACGCTTCCACCACCTACTGATACAAGAGATGTCTTGTATGCATTAAGCTTATCCTTTAATGGCCTGTTGAGTGAATAGCTTGTATCATCAACACTGTTATCAAATGTCCACTTGAAATCTCCGCCCATAATACGTCCTGCATACTTAGTTACAATTGAAGGAACATCTGCGGGTGCATCAATATCAGCAGTATCAACACCTAAATCAACCTTAGTATCAAAATTAGAATATGTCTTTCCACCCTGCTTTGCCTTATAAGTTGAAGGTACTGTTTCACTTCTTGATGTTGCAAGATATGCATCGAAATCAGTTGCACTTGCAGTTGTTGTACCAGCATCCGAATTAGCATATATAACAGACTTCTGACCTTCCATATAGTTGTTGTATGCCTTGATGACACCACCATTCTCTCCTGAGAATATTCCACCTGCCAGAACATCACTTCCCTGCATTGAACTGAGCATTGGATAATTACAGTTTCTGAAATAGTTAGCCTCTACGAATGCCTCACTATCCTTTGCAGCGCCTACACCATATTTAGAATTACCATCATAGTAGTTATTATATACATGAACTGACATTGTTCTGATACGAGGATGTCTTGAATCAGAATGGTCAAACCAGTTATGGTGATATGTAATCCAGTTCTCACCTGACTCTGACTTCATGCCACAAAGTGACATCTTTCCTGAATCCCAGAAATGATTGTAAGATACTGTCACATACTGAGAATTATCCTTTAAATCCATAGAGCCATCGCCCTTAGCCTGGTCACCATCTGAACCAGCATTACCATAGAACACATCGTTGTTATGTACCCATACACCACGTGACTGCTTAAGAGATATACCATCTCCGTCGCCTCCACCGCCCCAGTTCATAAGACCAAGGTTTCTTACTTCTATGCCTGTTGACTGGAATACAGCCACACCTGCTTCATATAAAGTAGCATCATCACCAATACCCTCAAATGTTACGTTAGCTGCTCCCTTAACACCAATTGCATATGCTGATGATACATCTTTGCAGGCAAGTCCGCTTAATGTAACCTGACCTATAATACGGATAGCAACTGGCTGGCAGTTATTCTTAGCCTTAATTGCCTGTGTAATAGCTGCTACACCTGTATATTCTGTGTTACCAATCTTCATCTTAACTGTATTCTTATTAGCTTCTGTAACATAAAGAACAGATGCATTAGACTTTAATGTACCATCGTTGTTATATGCACCAACGCCATTCTTTACCGGTGAATTACTTGAAAATGTAAATCCGCTTCTGTCATGTGCATTTACAGTAAGCTTATCTGAAACGATAGCAGCTGATGTATTCTCCTTGCCATTGTTCAGCGGAACAATCTTCATAACATAATCGCCTGCTTTTAATCCTACAGCATCCGCTCTCATGTAAGATGGATACTTTCTGATAAGCTCATCGTCCAACTGGACATAAGCTGAATCTGAGGCACTTGCAGACTTAACATATACATTGTAACCTGTAGCTCCTGTTACAGGTGTCCACTTAACATATGCTGTCTCAAGCCAGCCTGATGCTTCTGTTATTGCGCCAGAAGCTGCATGTACTGGATTCATGTCAAATACTATAACTGACACTGCCACCATTACACATGCAAGTAATGCACTCATAAACTTTTTTACTTGCTTTTTCATTTTTCCTCTCCTTTTCCATTTTATGCACATTTTTGTGCAAATTTGATATGTTTTATTCATAAATCATGTTTATATTACCATTATTGTACAATATTTTCAACCGCATTTTACATGTTAGAGAAAATTTTTCGTAATTTTAACACATTATTTCTTTTCCTAAAGTAAATGAATATACAATTTTTTCTTTTACAGTTTTTCCGGTAAGCTGTTCCAGCGCTTTTGCATAGTAATCAAGCTGGATTGCGTATCTTTTGACAAGCTCTTTTTCCCCCGCTTTGCCCTTCATAACCCTGTCAGTCTTATAATCAACAATCACAAGTTCTCCGTCCTCTTCAAAACACAAGTCAATTATACCCTGTATAAGCTGTCCTTCGTACTCAAATACAAAAGGCTGTTCTCTTCTGACACTGCCACAGTTCACCGCATTTGCAACTCTCCTGCCTGTATCTGATTGTACAAATGTATATATATCCCACGGATTGACACTTTTCACCTGTAATTCATTCATCTTGCCGGTTTCTAACATTCTGTTAATATCAGCTTTGACTCCATCAATGTTCACACTCACTGAATAGTCAAGACATTCCATAACCCTGTGATATGCGCTACCACGCTTATTAGCAGCAAGCTGCACTTCCTCACCGCTTATGAACTTTGGAATTATGCTGTTTGTCTCATCACATTCTTCCTTTTTAAGTGCTGACTTCACAGATTCATCCATGTAAGCATTTTCCTCTGAATCATCATCCGCCTGCATAGCCTTAAGCTGCGAAACCGTCAGCTTCATCCTTCCGGCTGCGTTATCATCAGGAACATACTCCGGAAGCTCCTCTAATAAAGGATAAGACACAGTTTCCATAATTTCATCAGCCAGTTCCCCGATTCTAACAACATTCGCTTCACCAGCCATCTCTCCGGATTCATCCACATCAGCCCAAGAATCCTCTCCGGCATCAACCATCACTTTAAAGCTGCCTTTCAATTTATCTGAATCCATAAGACACACTGGCATTATCATATCAAGATAGTTCTTTATATTCTCACTGTCCGCGAAAGACAACATTCCATCTGCCGCAAGTTGCTCTGCACTTTCCCTGTATTTATCAATTGTCTTGTCTGCATCTTTTACAACTCCGGTAATTATGAGTTTTTCCCTTGCTCTTGTCATTGCTACATAGAGAAGTCTCTCTTCCTCTGCTATCGACTCTCTTACAATTCTTCTTGCCATAGCACCTTTAATAATAGTAGGTGTCTTCGTTCTTCTTTCAAGGTCAACATAATCAACTGCAATTCCTAAGTTCTGGTCTACAAGCACCGGTGCAGTTGCGTCCATAAAGTTAATGCTCTTATGCGCCCCAGCAAGTATTACAATAGGAAATTCAAGGCCTTTACTCTTATGGATACTCATAATTCTTACAAGATTCTCATTATCTTGACTGGCAGCCCCCTCTGCAAAATCTTCGTCAAACTTCTTAAGTCTTTCAATATATCTTAAAAAATTAAACAGACCAGAATAACTTGACTTTCCATATCCCGCTGCTCTTTCCAGCAGGACATTTAAGTTAGCCTGTCTCTGTGCTCCGGCAGGCATTGTTCCCACATAATCGTAGTAGCCTGAATCATATATCATCTCCCAACACAGATCATATAGTGACTCAACACTGCTCTTGTCTCGGTATTCTGTGAGCTTTGCAAGGAATAATGCACATTTGCCGGACAGCTGCTTAACATCCGTCTCCTGTATCTTATCTGCTCCGCCAAGCACTGCAACCGCTTTCAAATGTTCATACAGGTTGTTATGTGTATTCTTATCTGCATGCTCCCTGCCAAGCTTTCTCACCATTCCAAGCTCCGCTGCCGTAAATCCTCCAAAATAAGACATCATCGCCGCCGCAAGGCTTATCTCCTGAACCGGATTATCTACTATTGTAAGCATGCTTAAGATTACCTGTATCTCACGCACGCTGAAATATCCTGTTGACGAATCTGTATACGCCGGTATCCCCCTGTCCATCAGGGCATCTGCAAATGTATCTGCCCAGCCTGTAACTGACCTTGTAAGAATTACAATATCCCTGTATTCTGCCGGTCTGTATATATTCTCATCTGAATCATATACATTTATGCCAGAAGCAACTATTCCCTCAATCAGCTTTGCAAGCCTGTCTGCCTCAAGTTCTCTTGTTGTCGCCTCTTCTTCATTCTCTGAAGATATAAGAATAACGTCTGTACTCTTGTTGGCTTCATCACCGTAATTACTGTCACTATATTCAGGATATGGAAATCCTGCATTAAGCCTTACCGATTCGTCATACCCGATTCCTGAAAAATTCTTATTCATGATATGACTGAACACATCATTGGCACACTCAAGTACATTTTCCCGGCTTCGGAAATTCTTCTGTAATTCAATTCTAACATTATCGCCAGTCTCGCCGTATGTATCGTACTTCTCTATGAAAAGCTCCGGGCAGGCAAGACGGAACTTGTATATGCTCTGCTTTACATCACCAACCATGTATATATTGTTATTCTCACCTGTCAGTCTCGTCTTCGACACCGCATTAAGAATAACCTCCTGCAGCTGATTGGAATCCTGATACTCGTCTATCAGTATCTCTTCAAATCTGTTCGCAAGCTTGTCGGCAGTCTCTGTGTATACAAGCTTTCCATCTTCTTTCTTTACAAGTATTGAAAGAGCAAGATGTTCCATGTCATTAAAATCAATTATGCCCTTCTCTCGCTTCACCTCTGAAACACACTTGGCATACACCTTTGCCACTTTAAGTAAAGTCCGTATCTGGATGCCTGCCCCCTGCATGTCTGCAAATATTCCCTCATCATCTTTCAAGAATATCTTATCATTAAGCCGTCCTATGTAATCTTTAAACAACTTTCGCTGCCCCTTAACATATTCCTTAATATCCGGGTCTGCTCCTGCATCCTTCTTTCTTGACAGGGCTTCAAATGAAAATATTCTTATTCTTCTGCCAAGCTCTCCAAAATCCTGTGAATTAATCATCTCATTAATTCCAAGCAGGTCAGACTGCAAAGCACCTGTATATGCTGCAGGTCCTGCCGGCTCAGAACAGATATCTACTAATCTGTTGTATTTATCACGGTAATCAAAAAGTGCATTTTTAATTGAATCATACAGCTCCTTAATTGCAGGATTATCGTAAGTCTCATCATCATAAACTAACATGCACTCGTCAAACCACTCATCAATCCACGGATTACTTCTTGAAAAACGGTATATTTTATCTATAATGCTCACAAGCCCTGAATCGTCCCGTCCCATGCCAAATGCATCAACAAGATTAAAGAATTCTTCATCTGCTTCGGCATAGAATTCCTCAAGCACATCTTCCAACACATCATTTTCAATAAGCTTCTTCTCACCCTCGTCCATTATCCTGAACCCCGGGTCCAGATTAACCTCTGGAAAATGATTTCTGATTATCCATAGACAGAAACTGTCTATCGTTGTTATCTGTGCGTTGTTAAGCAGTGTTATCTGTCTTAAAAGGTTCACATCCCCCGGATTCTCGTCAAGCATTGAATCAAGTGCTTTTCTTATCTTGTCTTTCATCTGGGCTGCTGCCGCCTTTGTAAATGTAACAACAACCAGCCTGTCTATATCTATATTCTTGTCAGGGTCTGTAATCATGGAAATGATTCGCTCTACCAGAACAGCAGTCTTTCCTGAACCGGCAGCCGCCGAAACCAGCACATTACAGTCTCTTGTATCAATCGCGCTCTTCTGCGCCGGTGTCCATTTTCTTTCCATTCTCATCAACCCCTTCCTTTATATTATTCCATAACACTTCATCATCAAATTTCTTTAATTTTCTGTAATTGCAGCCCGGCAAATCCACTGAAAATCCACACACTGCCCCATAAGGACATCTGTCACAGCTTGAAAACTGTCCGTCTTTATAAGGACTTCTCCTTATATCACCGCCTGCAATTCTGTCCGCAGTATCAATGGCTCTTACATCAACGAATCTTCCAAGCATATTAAACTGCTCTGTATTCATCACCTTGCTTCTTCGTGAGTCAAATCCGCCGTCAGCCTTTCTGCTAACTGGAATATTAAGTGATGTACCCTCGGTATTGTCCATCTTCTCGGCAATATCCTTATCCGAATTAACCATTCCTTTAAGACGCAGTTCACCCTTAATCTTATCCTCTATCTCTTCTGCACTCTCTGTTGTCGCAGATACAATCGGGTCACTTATGTTGTAGTAGAACACTCCGGCAGGAATCACATTTTTACCCGGACGCATCTTCGCCACAAGCTTCATTGCCGCTTCCATGTAGACCATAAGCTGGATATCAATTCCGTAGTAGGTCTTTACTATGTTGAAATCCTTCTTTCCTGTCTTGTAATCGATAATTCTTACATATACATCTGTGCCGTTTTCGCATATGTCAACGCGGTCAATTGTTCCGCTCATAAGCTGCTTTCTGTCTCCGTCCCCGACTTCCATATTGAACTTATGCTCGAATACAAATGGCACGAAATCACCACATTTTAACTGCTCACCCATCGCCCATACAGTGCGGTCTGCAAGGTCTTCCATCCGCTTAATCATGAATGAATTACGGCTTTAATCCTTAAGGATACT
>OLYJ01000529.1_pt1 | contig 13060 bp, 11 predicted proteins | sample 1674121 | NCBI WGS metagenome assembly OLYJ01 (sample SAMEA103958146, study PRJEB25191) | human gut metagenome | reverse complement strand
CGCCCTGTGTGTATTTGAGCTGTCCGGGGCGATACTCCTGATTCAGCGTACCGTTATTTGTCGGGTCTGCATCATAGAAACGGTCCGTTAGAATCATGTAGATAATGTCGCTTTCATTCAGGACGGAGCTGTTGTCAGTCATCGCCTGAATTTCAGTATCGTTTGCCGCTTCAGTCGGTGTGAAGTTTCTCGCACCGGAATCGGCAACGGCGGTTGTGATTGAAGAACCTCCAAAGCCAGCAGCCAGGGCTGTCGGCGCGAGGATCATAGTTGAAACAAGTGCAAGAATCAGAAGTGTGGAGAGGAACTTCGTTTGGAACGTTTTCTTTGTCGTTAACACGAAAATGCCTCTTTACGTGATCTGAATGGAATTTGTTATCCTTTGATACCGCCGGTCTGCAAACCGGAAACGAAATATTTCTGGCAGCAGATGAAGATGATGAGCACGGGCAGCAGACTCGCCACGGACATGGCGAAGACGTAGCCCCACTGCGTAAACTGGTGCTGGCCGAAAAAGCCCGATATGGCGATGGGCAGCGTGCGCTTCTGGGTGTCGTTCAGAACCGTCAGCGCCCATGGGAATTCCTCCCACGCTGTCAGGAAATTGAAAATGCTGACGGATGCGATGGCCGGGCTGGCCAGCGGGCAGATGACCTTGAAAAACACGGTGAATACGCTGCCGCCGTCCATGTAGACAGCCTCGTCGAATTCCCTCGGGATGCTCTCAATGTAGCCCTTGATCATGAACGTGGAAAAAGGAATGACCCACGCCACGTAGAACGGCACCAGCCCCAGCAGCTTATTCGTGAGCTTGAAGAACGAGGCGAGCTGATACTGCGTAATGATGAGCGTCGTGCCTGGGATGATCATCGTGCCGATGACAAGCGCAAAGAGCGCCCTTCTGCCGGGGAAGCGGAAGCGCGCCAGACAGAAGGCCAGCGCCGACGAGACAAAGGCCGCGATCACGACGGTCAGCATGGCGACGATCGCGCTGTTCAGAAAATTGACGTAGAACTTTTCCTGGCTGAAGATGTACACATAATTTTCCAGCGTAACGGTATCGAGCGCGGGAAAAAACTTCGGCGGGAACTCATAGAGCGCACCGTTTGGCTTCAGGGACGTGCTGATCATATAGATCATCGGCATGACCGATACCGCGCCGCCGAGCAGCAGAAGCACATAGCGCAGGATGTTGGACGGGAGTTCCCGTTTTTTCAGTGTATGCATGGCAGTCCCTCCTACGAATTGGCTGCGTCCTTCTGCTTCATGGCTTTGAATTGCAGAATGGCGAGGAAGATGAGCGTTACAGCGACGACGAACGACAGCGCGGCCGCGTAGCCGAACGAGCCGGTGTTGAACGCTTTGTAATACATCCACGTGAGAACCGTCTCTGTCTGGTGCATCGGCTTGCCGCCGGTGATCATCTTTATGGACGTAAAGACGTTGAAGCCGCCGATGGTCAGCATGACAAGCGCAAAGAGGATCGTCGGCTTGATGCTGGGCAGCGTCACATAGAAGAACTTCTGGAACGCGCCGCAGCCGTCAATACCTGCCGATTCATACAACTCCTGGGGAACGCTTTGCAGCGCGGCCAGGAACACCACCAGATTCCACCCGACGCCTTTCCAGATACCGAGCATCATCGCAACTGTCAGCCCGCCCCAGTGGCCGTCGAGCCAGCGGATGTTGGACGCCGTCAGGTGCAGCACGTTCGTGAGCACGTAGTTGAGCATACCCTCGGTGTTGAAAATATACCGGAATATCAGCGAGACGATGACCCAAGAGGTGATGACCGGGATGTAATAGATCACGCGGAACGTGACACGGAAACGTGGGATGGCATTGATGAGCACTGCGGCCAGTAAGCCCAGGATCATCTGCCCCGGTACGGTCACGAGCGTGTAGATCAGTGTGTTCGCAAACGCAACCCGGAATGTCTCGTCGGAGAGAACGTCGATGTAATTTTGCAGCCCGATGAACTTCTGATGCTGCATCGAGCCGAGATCCCATTGCAGAAAGCTCATGTGCAGAAGCTTCCCGATGGGGTAGATCGTGAACAACGCAAAGACCAGAAGCCCCGGAAGCAGCAGAAGGCCGACCTGAAGACGGTCGCGTTTTGATTTCAGTTCCATAGAGCAGCTCCTTTCAAGCAGCCCTGCGGCTGCCTCCGATTTGCCATATTTTCAAAGCAGGCCGGAGCCTGCTTTGAAAATAGTTGCATTTGGTTCGTCTATCTGATATACTGTGTTTATTCGGCAAGCAAGCCGTCGATCGTCACAGCCAGCTGATCCAGCGTCTTCTGCACGTCCGCGCCGTTGACGATCATGTCGGTCATGGCGACGGTCAGCGCGTTGTCGATCTCCGACCAGGAGGCAACGGTCGGGCGGGCCTTGGCCGTCGTGATCGCCTCAAGGAACGGGGCAAAGGACGCATCCTTTACGGTCTGGCTCTCCAGCGCCGCCGTGCTGACGGGAATCTGGCCGCACTTGGCCATCTCTTCCTGGGCGTATTCGCTGGTCATGAACTTCATGAATTTCCATGCGCCGTCTTTGTTGGCGGTATTGAACATGGCAATGTCCTCGCCGCCCAGCACGGAGATCGAGCCGCCGGAACCGGCAGGCACCTCGCTGGTGCCGTAATTGAAGTCGGGATATGCACCGGCCAGCTCCGCGGTCTTCCACGGGCCTTCGAGCAGCATCATGTACCGGCCGGTGCCAAAGCCGTCGGTCATGGGGATATCGCCGCTGTTAAAGCCGGTGAATTCGCCGTTCGCATACAGGTCGACCAGCTTCTGCACGGCTGCGGCTGTTTCGGGGCTGTTGACATAGCCCGTGGCCGTGGTGCAGGCGTCGTCCGTGATGTTGCCGCCGTTGCTCCAGATATAAGGCAGGACGTTCCAGCCGGCGAGGGCAGGCTCGTTCAGACCCCAGACCTGCTGGCCGTTTTCGTTCGTGCCGGACAGGGCATGGATCGCGGCGAACATCTCATCCATCGTTTTGGGCACTTCGATCCCGGCGGCTGCCAGCGCGTCGGCGTTGTAGAACAGGATTTTCGTATTCGTGTTGAGCGCCAGTGCATAATAGCTGCCCTTGACCATGGCAGTGCTCATGGCGCTGGGAAGAAGCTGCCCCGCAACATCGTTAAAATCGCTCATCTGCTGATCCAGAGGAACAAGAATGTTCATTTTCTGGAACTCCGGAACCCACGCGATATCCAGACGCGCAACATCGGGCAGGGTGTTCGAGCTTGCGCTGACAAGGATCTTGTCGTGGAGGTCAGCCCACTCGTGGGAGACGGCGTTGACCTTATAGCCGGGGTTCTCTTCCTCGAATTTGGGGATCAGCACATTCATCAGAGTCTCATTCTCTGCGGACTGCGCGCTGTAGTGATGCCAGAAGTTAATCACAACGGGTTCTTCGGGCGTGGCTGCGGGCGTTTCTGCCGACTTGTCATCGGCGGGAACGGCCGCGTTATTTGCGGGCTGCTGGGATTGGGCAGTGTCTGGCGCTTTTTCGGCGCATGCAGTGAATGCCGCTAACATCACTGCTGCGATCAGGAAGAGCGCCAGCATTTTTTTGATACTTGTCTGTTTCATGATTGCACCTTCTCCTTTAATTGATTGTTGATGGATCGGATTATCTTAACGGACTTTGCAGGAAGCTCTGTTTCAAAGCGTCCCGGGTCGTCCGTCAGGATCGTGGGATGGAAGGTTTTTTCCTCCGTCATGCCGCCCGTCTGGCAGCAAAGCGTCCACTGGGCAAATTCCCGCGCCCACTCCGGGATCGGGAGCCGCCCGCGCCAGGGTGCCGCACCGGCATTCAGGATAACGAGCGTCTGCTCACCGGGCACCCAGCGCGAAAAGGCGTATACATTTGCCCCATCGTCCGCCAGCACGGTGCGGTAGTCGCCGTCCGTCAGGGAATCGGATGCGAGCCGCAGGGAAATGAGCTGCCGGTACCAGTTCAGCAGCTGCCGGTCCTGCTTTTCCCCGTCCCACTGCATCGCCATGCGGCAGCCGGGGTCGTTCGAGCCGCTCAGGCCGATCTCGTCGCCGTAGAAGATCGCCGGGGAGCCGGGGAACGTCATCTGCATCGCCACGGCCAGCCGGAGCCTCGCCTTGTCGCCGCCCGCTTCATAGAGGAAGCGCGCCGTGTCATGGCTGTCCAGTAGGTTGTACATCCGGAGGTTTGTTTCGCCGGGGTACAGCGCCAGCGCCCTGTTGAGGCGGCAGCCGAATTCTGATGCAGGAAGCGCGTCCTTCGCCAGCCACGCCACAGCCGCGTCCCGGAAGAGGTAATTCATCGCGCTGTCCAGCCGGTTCCCATTCACGAGCCGCCCCGCGTCGCCCCATGTCTCGCCCAGCAGGATGCAGTCGGGTTTCCATCCGCGCATCTCCGCGGCGAAGGCCTCCAGGAATGTGGTCGGCAGTTCGTCCGCCACATCCAGCCGCCAGCCGTCGATATGGAATTCCTGCAACCAGTACCGGCCGATGGAGAGAAAGTAGTCCCGAGCGTCCGGATCCGCCAGGTTCAGCTTCGGCATCCATTTGTAATGCCCGACGCAGTCGTAATTCTGCCGCTCGGCATCCACGGGATAGCTGTGGATGAAAAACCAGCTGCGGTACGGCGAAGCTTCGCCGTTTCTGACAACGTCCTGAAATTTGTCCCACCAATAGCCGCAGTGGTTGAACACGCCGTCGAGGATGATGCGCATCCCCCGGGCATGTACGCCGTCCACCAGCCGCCGCAGGTCGTCCTTCGTGCCGAAGGCCGGGTCGATCTCGAAATAATCGGCCGTGTCGTATTTGTGATTCGACGGCGAACGGAATATCGGCGTCAAATACAGGCATGTCACGCCGAGAGACTGGATATAATCAAGCCCCTCCGTGATTCCCGCAAGGTCGCCGCCCATGAAATTCTCCCGCGTCGGCGGGGCACCCCAGGCGTCCGCATCTGCCGGGGTGCGGGAGGGGTCTCCGTTTTTGAACCGCTCCGGGAATATCTGATAGTACACCTGCCGGCCCCGCCACCCGGGTGCGGAAAAGCCGTCCGTCGGGTTCGGCCAGAGGAATTCAAAGAAATTCCCGTTCATGGCAGGCTCCGTCTCCTGTAAGCCGTTTGCGCCGAGCCACAGCTCGTCCGTTCCGGCTCTCAGGTGGAAACAGTACCGGGTGTATGCCGCGATCTGGCCGGTGCAGACCGTCGTGCGGTAGTAATCGTGCAGCGCGTCCTGCAGCGACACGTGCAGACGCTGCCGCCGGATCTTCGCCGGATCCATCTCATAGCGCATCCAGTACCATAGCTCCGCCTCGTCCGCATCCCCCCGCGCCGTGATGAGCTGAAGCTCCAGCGTATTGCGCGAGCTTGGGTAGATGTAGTCCGAGGTGGGGCGGTGAATGATGGCCGCCTGATTCAAATGGTGATCGCCTCCGTTTCTTCTTGTTTTCTCCGCATCGTCGAGGTGCGCTCAATGAGCTTTGTCGACAGCAGGATCTGCCGCAGGCTGGTCTGCGGGTCTTCGATCTGTTCGATCAGAATCTGCGCCGCCTGCACACCCAGGGCAAACGTATCCACATCCACGCTGGTGATGGGCGTCTCGGCCAGCTCCGTCAGCGGCGTGTTGTCACAGCTGATGATGCCGAACTGCTCCGGCACCCGCAGTCCCAGCTGCCGCGCGGCCCGCAGTGCGCCCAGCGCCAACCGGTCGTCGCTGCAAATGACGGCATCTGGCGCATCACTGCCCTGCAAAAACGCCCGGACGCAGTCCATGCCGCTCTCGACGGTCGGCAGACCGTGGAGGATGCCGCCGTCCGGAACGGACAGATGATTTGCGGCAAGCTCGCGGCGATAGCCCGCGATGCGATCCTGATTGAAGACCTCCTGATCGCCGTCCGAAAGGAAGGCGATCTTCTGATATCCCCGCTCCAGCAGGAGCTTGACGGCTCTGCGGCCGGCCTGCACATTGTTGATATCGACCCAGTTGGCCTCCGCGCCGACCTCCTCCGAGCGGCCGAGGATCACACACGGCACGCTTAAGTCTTCGATTCTGCGCAGCAGCTCGTCCGTCACCAGGGAGATCGGCAGCACCACGCCATCGACCTTTTTTCCGGCGATCAGCCGCTCAATGGAGGAAATGCCGCCGAATGCCGCCGCGCCGTTCGTGATGATGAGATTATAGTCGTTCTGGTGCGCGGCAGTCTCAATGCCGAAGACGGTGTTGCTGAAGAAATTGTTGGCATAGGCCGTGCCGTCCGAGATATCAATTACCAGCGAGATCGCGTGTGCCGAACCGTTGGCAAAGCTGCGCGCGATATCGTTGGGAACATATTTGAGCTGCTCCATCGCGGACGCGATCTTCTGCTTCGTCTCGTCCGAAATGACGCCCTTTTGATTGAGCACGCGGGAGACCGTCGACGGCGAAACCCCCGCCAACCGCGCCACATCCTTGATTGTTGCTGCCATACTGCACCTCCACGCAAACGGTTTACTTGCGATTAAAGAAATATCAGGCAGAATCATAATTAAAATCCATGTATTAAATTAGTTAATTATGATAATTGCCGAATTATTATAATATTCCGCCATGTAATTTATGCAACCGTTTGCTTAACGCCATAGTAGCACGATTTTCCACAGAAGTCAATTTGTCAGTTTATACAAGAAAAAACTGGTTTTCTGTGCAGGTAGACAATAATGGCGCGTTCAACGTAAATTGAGAAACTTTTTTCGGTCTCCATATTCTTCTACACTTTTTCAGGCAATGAAAAAGGCCGGGATAATACTATTTCCTGATTAAAATCTTAATTTAAATCAGAAAATAGTATCAGAAATGCGGACTGGGGGAAGGATGCCAGCTTCCGCAGGGTCAGGCCGCCAACCAGCTTCATCTGCGGGTTCTTGGAAGCGTCGGGGCTGTACTTATCCAGAATAGCTGCCGCTGCCGGATTCTTCAGAATATCCTTTATCTTGCTGTCGAGAGAAAATGCCATGATTGTTTACCTCCTGTGTATTGATTTCTGGCAATATTATACAAAGAAAACCTTCAAAACGACAGCCTGCAAAGTGCGGGATTTCCAAATGCCGGAGCCCGCCAAAATGACGGCCTGAAAACGCCCCCTCATCCCCTATGTGCCCGCGCGTAGGCGGCGGGGGTGGTGCCGTAGCGTTTTTTGAAGCATTGGATGAAGTAGGATTGGCTGCAAAAGGACAGGCTGTATGCGACCTGGCCGTAGGGCATTCCGGCGGTGAGCAGAGGCAGAGCGGCGGCCAGCTTCTGCTCCTGGATGTAGCGGCTGACGGACTGGCCGGTTTCCTGGCGGAACAGGTGGGACAGGCGGCTTTCGGACAGGCCCACCTGCCCGGCCAGTGCCCCGACGGTCAGCCTGTCGTGCAGGTGGATATGGATATAGTGGACGCATGCCTTGATCTTCGGGGAAAGGGTGTGTTCTTTTTTTGACGCCGCCACGGCCCGGACCAGCTCGATGGCCCGGCCGCTCAGGTATTCCACGCACTGGTCAATGGAGAAAAGCCCATCGATGTGGCGGATGTATTCGTCGCTGAGGTTGTAGGCGTCGGTTTCGTCCAGTCCGCCCAGAATGGCATAGTGGGTGGCAATGGCCACCACGGAAACGGCCCAGAATTTCATCTGCCGCAGCGAATCGGCGGACATGCGGCCGATGACAAAGCCCGCGGCGAAATAGCGGTCCATCGCCCGGCGCAGGGCGGCCTCATCCCCGTCCCGCAGGGCGGTGTACAGGGAAAGCTCCAGGGAAAAGGCGGAGTGGGTCAACCCGTCCTCCCGCTGGGCAAACAGCGCGTCGGGAGACGGAGGAAGTATTTTGATCTTATATTTCACGGCGTTCACCTCACTCCCATCATACAGCAGAAAACCGATATTTACAACAGAATTCTGATATATCCGATTTCATGTCAATGCTACAATAAAATCAAAGGAGGGAACCCTATGGGAAAAAGAACACTGGAAGAGAACATGGCGCTTCTGACCGGCCAGGGGATGTGGCATACCCGCCCGGTGGGGGATCTGCCGTCCATCCATCTGTCCGACGGCCCCCACGGCCTGCGCAAGCAGCAGGAGCAGGAGCGGCAGAACAATGTCAGCCAGGTTTCCACCTGCTATCCCACGGCCAGCGCTCTGGCCTGCGCCTGGGACGAGCGCGCGGCGGCGCGGCTGGGGCAGGCTGTGGCGCGGGAGGCATGGAACGAGGATGTGGCTGTGCTCCTCGGCCCCGGCATCAACATCAAGCGCTCGCCGCTGTGCGGCAGAAATTTTGAATATTTCAGCGAGGATCCCTACCTTTCCGGCCATCTGGGCGCGGCCTATGTGCGCGCCGTGCAGCGCGAGGGGGTGGCGGCGTCGCTGAAGCACTTCGCGGGGAACAATCAGGAGACCAACCGGCAGACCGCCAACAGCCAGATCGACCAGCGCGCCCTGCGGGAGATTTATCTCAGCGCCTTTGAATATGTGGTGAAAACCGCCCGGCCCGCCACGGTCATGGCGTCCTACAATCGCCTGAACGGCTGCTATGCCTGCGAAAATCCGGCGCTGCTGACCCAGATCCTCCGGGAGGAATGGGGCTTCGACGGCGCGGTGATCTCCGACTGGGGGGCCTGCGCCGATCTGGCAAAATCCATCCAGGCGGGGATGGATCTGGAAATGCCGGACAGCTGCGGCATCCACACCCGAAAGCTCAAGGCGGCGGGGGAGGTATCCGAGCAGGAGATCGCCCGGGCCGCCGGACGGGTGGAGCGGCTGGTCAGGGCCTACGCCCCCCAGGGGCGGGAGAAGAAGGACACCGCCGATTCCCACGAGATCGCCCGGCAGCTGGCCTGCGAAAGCGCGGTGCTGCTGAAAAACGACGGCATTCTGCCCCTTGCGCCGGATGCGCAGGTGGCGGTGATCGGCACTCTGGCGGAGCAGATGCGCTTCCAGGGCGGCGGCAGCAGCCACATCAACACGGCCCGGACGCCCAACGCCCTGGCGGCCCTGCGCGGCCTGGGGGTGAACGCTGCCTACGCACCGGGGTACTCCCTCCGGGATGAGGAAGACCCGGCGCTGGAGGAGCAGGCCCTGGCCCTGGCCTCCGGCGAAAAGACGGTGCTGTTCTTCGGCGGCCTGACGGATCAGTACGAGGGGGAGGGCTACGACCGCAGGAGCCTTTCCATGCCCGAAAACCAGCTGCGCCTGCTGAACCGTATTTGTGACGTAAACCCCAACGTGGTCTTTGTATCCGTCAGCGGCGCGCCCTATGACATGGCGTTTGAAGGCCGGGTGCGGGGGATTTTGCAGATGTACCTGGGCGGCGAGGCAGCCGACGAGGCCTGCGCGGCGCTGGTCACGGGCCGGGTGAACCCCAGCGGCAAGCTGGCGGAGAGCTGGCCCTACGCGGTGGAGGACACCCCCTGCCACGGCTTCTTCGCCACGGGCAGCGACGACATCGAATACCGGGAGAGCATCTATGTGGGCTATCGGTATTACGACCGCTTCGGCGTCCCGGTTCGCTTCCCCTTTGGCTTCGGGCTGAGCTACACCACCTTCTCCTACGCGAATCTGGAGCTGAGCTGCGGGGAATATACCGGCGGAACGCTGGTCGCTTCCCTGGATGTGACCAATACCGGCCCGGTGGCCGGGGCGGAGATCGTGGAGCTGTACGTGGAAAATCCCCCCGCCGCCTATCTGCGGGCGGAAAAGGAGCTGCGCGGCTTCCAAAAGGTGACGCTGGCCCCCGGCCAGACGGCGCGCGTCACCCTGGAGTTGGACGAGCGGAGCTTCTCCATCTACGATGGGGGCCGGTTCCTGATCCCCGGCGGCCGGTACCGGGTGCTGGTGGGCAGCTCCAGCCGGGATATCCGCCTGACCCAAAGTATAAAGGTTGCGGGTGAGGCGTATAACCGGGACGACCGGCAGCGGCTTTCGGAATATTTCCAAAAGGATATCCACGGCGTGTCCCGGCAGCAGTTTGCCGCGCTCTACGGCGCGCCCCTGAGCCATTTCAGTGAGCGGAAGCGGGGAGATTACAGCCTGTATTGCTCCCTTCGCCAGCTGGCGGAGGCGTCCATATTGGCGCGGCTGCTTCACCGGGCGGCGCGGCCGCTGGTCTATTCCATGTTCAAGGGCATTCCCCACGACGATCCGGAGGTGGTGATGATGCTCCAGGGCGTGGAGCACGGAACCATCGACTGCGTGGTGTGCCAGAGCGGCGGGATGCTGCCCATCCGCCTGGCGGAGGCCATGGTGCTGGAGGCCAACGGCCACCGTGCGAAAGCGTTCCTGAAATTGATAAGGGGGTAATCTGTATGAAAAAAGAGGGTCTGGACGGAAGAACCAAATGGTGCTACTGCACCGGCGCCACCGGGCGGGACGCGGCCTATGCGCTGGTGAGCATGTATCTGCTCACCTATGTCCAGTACACCATGAAGCTGACCGTCGCCCAGTTCGGCGTGATCTCCGCCTGCATGGTGGCCTGCCTGGTCTGGGACGCGGTGAATGACGCCCTGATGGGGATCATCATTGAAAACACCCATTTTAAAAGCGGCAAATATAAGCCGTGGATTTTGTCCGGCGCGATACTGAACGCGCTGGTGATCGCCGCGCTCTTTACCCTGCGGCCCCAGGGCTGGGGCTTCGTCGCCTTCTTCTGCCTGGGCTACCTGATCTGGGGCATGACCTACACCATGAATGATATTGCCTACTGGGGCATGCTGCCCAGCCTGAGCAGCGACCCCAAGGAGCGGGATACCCTGGTGACCCTGATGAGCGTATTCATCTGCGTGGGCCAGTTTACCGTGGCCGGGGTGGTGCCCACGGTCATTGCGGGCAACGCCATCCGGGCCTACCGGGTGACGGCCCTGATCGTGGCGCTGGCGTTTATCGCCTTTCAGGCCCTGGTGGTGCTGGGCGCGCGGGAGGCCCCCCGCCGGGATGACGGGGAGAAGGTGACCCTGCGCAAGATGTTCGCCATCTTCATGCGCAATGACCAGCTGGTGCCCATCGGCATTGCCTCGGTGCTGTTCAATGTGGGCAGCGGACTGCTCATCATCTTCGGCGTAAACTTCTTTTATTTCGAATTCGGCTATGCCGGCAGCGGCGAGCTGATCTTCCTGTTTACCGTGATGTACGGGCTGGGGACCCTGGTATCCCAGGCGCTGTATGCCTTCCTCTCCAGCAAAATGCACCGCATGACCATGCTGAAGCTGTGCATGGCGGCCATCTGGGTGGGCTACGCCATGCTCATGGCCTTTGGATACGTGCTGCCCAGGAGCATCGTTTTGCTCAATGCCATCGGCTTTGTGATTTTCTTCTTCCAGGGCCTCTATAATCTGGCGGTGATCGTCATGCTGAACAACACCATCGAATATGACGAGCTGCGCTTCGGCGAGCGGCACGACAGCGTGATCTCCGCCATCCGCTCCTTCTCCGTCAAGCTGGCCGGTGCGGTGAATCAGGGCATTTCCGCCCTGGTGCTGATCGTCAGCGGTATCTATACTGTCAGTCAGAATATCTCCGGCCTGGAGATCGAGGTGGGCAAGGGAAGCCTGACCAGCGCCCAGGCCCTGGAAAAAGCCAACGCCTTCGCCGCCCAGGTGCAGCCCCGGCAGACCCTGCTTTTACGGCTGGGCATGGTGGCAATCCCCATCCTGACCCTGACCGGCGCGTACCTTTTGATCCGCAAAAAGTACCGCCTCACCGAGGAAGCCTACGAGAAAATCGTCGCGGAAATCGCGGCGCGATAGCAAAACAGGGCCGGGTGCAATTTGCCCCGGCCCTTTCCCTGCGGATTATTTACAAAAAACCTCAATTGCCTCGTGGGCAGACTGCGCCGTCCCGCTTAAAACCTGATAGTTCCCTGCATAGGGACAATGAGCGCGAAGAGAATTGCGCCGTGCAGGCCGTCGCTCAGGGCGGACCCGGCGAAGAAGCCGACGAGCGCGGCAATGACCATGATGATGACGGATGCCACGGTTCTGAACTTTTTCATGGGAACCATCCTCCGACAAATAAGATGCCTTAAAATAGGTCCAGCGTGCTGTCCAGGTAGATGGCTTCCCGGACGTGGATGTGGTATTCGGGCTTTACCATGTAGTAAAGCAAAAATTCCAGCAGAAGAGCGCTGCCCAGGCTGCGGCCCTCGATCTTGAAGTTGGTAAAGCCCATGGGAAGATAGATGCTTTGAATATCGCCGGTGCCGATGAAGCCGGGGCCTGCCATGGCGCGGGAGAAGCGGTAGCCTTGGCTCCCCTCCGGGGCGCGGCAGCGGTGGTCGGGGCCGTCCTCCCCCAGGGCCTTGCGGCTGACGGCCTCGTAGCATTCCCGCCGCTGGGTGCAGCCGAACCAGCAGCATTCGTTGCACAGAAATTCTGCCTTGCTTTTCTGGGCGGCGGTGAGGCTGCCCAGCTGGTCAAAGGCCCTGTTCAGCCGGAAGTCCGGCACCACATAGCGGAACTCTTCCCGGGCTGTCTCCGCCCGGAGCTGCTGAAACTCTGTCAGCACTTTCGTCGTGGAGGACACGAAATAAAGCTGCGGATAGTGCGTTTTCAGGTAGTCCAGCAGCAGCTCCGAGTGGACGATGACGCCGCTCTGCACCTGGTTTTCTCGCTCAAACAGAGCGCAGAGAGCGTTGCACTTTTTATCCGAAAGATGTTCCTCCCGGAGGAGCGAGTTGCTGAAGGTCAGCCGCGCCGAGATGCCGTATTCCCGCGTCAGGGCAAGGACTTCTTTGGGGTCATGCTCCCCGAAGCCAGCCCGTCCCCCGCCCCAGACGCAGTCTGCCGGTGCGCCGTAGATGGAGCCGATGTCGCACCAGTCATAAAAGTATTCTCTGTGCGTCCGGAACAGAGGCAGGAACTCCCGGTACAGCTCGTAGAACTCAAACAGCCCAGGCAGGTGAAAATACGCTTTTCTGAGTTCCATGATCAGTCGTCCAGCCGGATCTTTTCCTTCAGCACCACGCAGCCGGCCATGGTGGCCCGTGCGGCAAAGGAGGCGATGGCACCGGTGATGTGCTCCTTATACCAGCCAAACAGCGATTTTGGGAATGTTGTGC
>OLYJ01000513.1_pt1 | contig 13198 bp, 10 predicted proteins | sample 1674121 | NCBI WGS metagenome assembly OLYJ01 (sample SAMEA103958146, study PRJEB25191) | human gut metagenome | reverse complement strand
GCCCGTTCGGGCTGCCAGCTCCCCCACCGGGGAGCCAAGGTCATGCTCTTTTTTCTGCCTTTTGGTGCACGGCCTCGGTGCCGGCTTCCAGGGCGGTGGAGTAGTACCAGCACTTGTATTCAATGAATTCCAGCGTTTTTTGCAGTTGGCTGATCTGCTCCTCCACGGATTTTCTGCGCTCGACGAACATGTCATAGCGCTGCTGCAAGGTGGCGTCGCCCTGCTGCACCCAGGCGATGAACTGCTGGATATCGCGGATGGGCATGTTGGTGCGCTTGAGGCACTCGATCATGCTCAGCATTTTGATATCGTCCTCGGAAAAGCTGCGGTAGCCCGATTCCGTCCGCTTCATATACGGGAGCATCCCCTGCCTGTCATAGTACCGAATGGTGCTGGCAGGCAGGTTCATTTTTTCGGAGACCTCTTTGATGCTGTACATAAAATTTCCTCCCAGGGGGTTGACTTTAAACTTTACTTTAATGTTATACTGATTGTAGACAAAAGTCAAGGAGGTTTTTCCATGGAATATCGGCAGCTTCCCCACGGAAACGAACGGGAAAAATTTGGCGTTCTCGGCCTTGGTATGGGCAACATCCAGCATACGCCCCCGGCACAGATCGAGGCCATCATCCGCAAAGCCATCGAAAACGGCATCAATTTCTTTGACCTCTGCGCCGGCGGCGCGGTGTATGAGCCCTTTGGCCGGGCGATCCGGGGCCAGCGGGACAAGGTCTTTCTCCAGGTGCACTTCGGCGCGGTCTACGACGAAAAGGGCGAATACGGCTGGTGCCGGGATTTTGACACCATCCGCAAAACCTTCGCCTGGGAGCTGAAGACCCTGGGCACGGACTATGTGGATTTCGGCTTTCTGCACTGTGTGGACGAGCAGGAGGACTTCGACAAGCTGATCGAGATCGGCCTGGTGGACTACCTGAAGGAGCTGAAGGCCCAGGGCGTCGTGCACCACATCGGCTTCTCCTCCCACACCCCCAGCGTGGCCAACCGCATTCTGGATACCGGCCTGATCGACATGATGATGTTCTCCATCAACCCTGCCTACGATTTTGAGAAGGGGGACGAGCTGGGCATCGGCAGCGTGAAAGAGCGTTTCGACCTGTTCAAGCGCTGCAAGCGGGAGGGCGTGGGCATCTCCGTGATGAAGCCCTTCTTCGCCGGTCAGCTGCTGCGGGCGGATCAGTCGCCCTTTGGCGTGGCCCTCAGCCGCAGCCAGTGCCTGCAATACGCCATCGACCGCCCCGGCGTGCTGGTGGCCGTCCCCGGCGTGCAGACCATGGAGCAGTTGGACGAGCTGCTGGAGTTCCCCCGGGCCACCGAGCAGGAGCGGGATTATTCCATTATCGGCTCCTTCACCGCCGATACCTTTTCCGGCACCTGCGTCTATTGTAACCATTGCCAGCCCTGCCCGGCGGGCATCGATATCGGCCTGGCGAACAAATATTATGACCTGGCCCTGGCAGGCGACCGCATCGCCGCCAACCATTATGACAAGCTCTCCACCAAGGCGGACGCCTGCCTGCAATGCGGCCACTGTGAAAGCCGCTGCCCCTTCGGCGTGGAGCAGATGACCCGTATGACCAAAATCGCGGAATACTTCGGCGCTTAAAGAACAGGAGGAGAAACAGATGTATACCAATGAATTCCAGAATCTGAGCCTTTCCGGCCTGGGCATGGGCTGCATGCGCCTGCCCCACCTGGGCAAGTACAGCGACGTGGACCAGAGCGCCGTGGAGCAAATGGTGGCCTATGCCATGGAGCAGGGCGTCAATTACTATGACACCGCCTGGGGCTACCACGACGGCAATTCCGAGCCGTCCATCGGCCAGGCCCTTTCCGCCTATCCCAGGGACAGCTTCTGCCTCACCACCAAGTTTCCCGGCTACGACCTGAGCAATATGGGCAAGGTGGAGGAGATTTTCGAGGTCCAGCTGAAGCGCTGCGGGGTGGAGTATTTTGACTTCTACCTCTTCCATAACGTGTGCGAGATGAACATCGACGCCTACCTGAACCCCAAGTACAAGACCTATGAATACCTGATGGAGCAGAAGCGCAATGGCCGCATCCGCCATCTGGGCTTCTCTGCCCACGGCAATCTGGAGACCATGCAGCGCTTCCTGGACGCCTACGGTAAGGACATGGAGTTCTGCCAGATTCAGCTGAACTGGCTGGATTGGAACTTCCAGAACGCCAAGGCCAAGGTGGAGCTGCTGAACCGCTATGGTCTTCCCATCTGGGTCATGGAGCCGTTGCGCGGCGGCAGCCTGTGCAAGCTCCCTCAAGAGCAGAAGCAGAAGCTGCTGGCCCTCCACCCGGATTGGACGCTGCCCCAGTGGGCTTTCCGCTTCCTCCAGGGCATCCCCGGCGTGACCATGATCCTGTCTGGCATGTCCAGCTTTGAGCAGATGAAGGATAATATCGCCACCTTCCAGACCCGCCGCCCCCTCACCCAGGCGGAGCGGGACACCCTGCTGGATATCGCCCGGGAGATGACCTCTAAGAACACCCTGCCCTGCACCGGCTGCCGCTACTGCACCACCCATTGCCCCCAGGGCCTGAATATCCCCTGGCTGATCGAGCTGTATAACGAGCATATCTATTCCGGCGGCGGCTTTATCGCTCCCATGGCCCTCAGCGCCCTGGACGAAAGCCAGAAGCCCACCGCCTGCCTGGGCTGCCGCTCCTGTGAGCAGGTCTGCCCCCAGGGCATCAAGATCAGCGAAATGATGGCGGACTTCGCCGAAAAGCTGAAATGAGCGCGTTGGAAGAAAATAAGCTGGGCACGGAGCGGGTTAGCAGGCTGGTGGGCGTTCACGGCATCGACAACGGATTGATCCCCATTGTCGCATACAACTACGGCGTGTCGAATAAAAGCGGCGATGAAAGCGCGGCAAAGCGCGTTTCGGACGCGGTAAAGTGGGCGCTGGTCTTCAGCGTGCTGTTCTACTTGGTGTTCTTTGGGGTGCTGGAGCTTGCGCCGGGGGCAGTCCTGGGCATCTTTGACGCATCCGACCATATGCTGCGGATCGGCACCCCGGCGCTGCGCGTGATGGCCCTGGCCTGGCTGGCAAGCATCCCGGCGCTGGTGATGTCGGCGGGCTTGCAGGGGCTGTCCATGGGAATGAGCAGCATGGTCGTAACAATGGCAAGGCAGGCGGTGCTGCCGCTGATTTTTGCCTTTGTGCTCAGCCGGACGGGTGAGCTGGACGATCTGTGGTTCAGCTTCGTCCTGGCGGAACTGGCAGGCCTTCCGCTGGCGGTATTCTTCTGGAAAAGGGGATACCGAAAAGGACTGCGGGAGCCGCTGGCGTAAGATTCGATTTGGGGCAGGGCGCAGGCTCTGCCCTGATTTTATGGGAGATGCCCGGACTTTCCGTGATTTTACACAAAGGGGGCTATTGACTTTTTGACGGTTTGCGGCTAGTATTATGGCAGAAAGGATGATTGCAGCATGCGCGAATACCAGCTTGGCGCCATCGAAAGTCAGTTCGCGGACCTCGTTTGGGAAAATGAGCCGATCACGGCGGCGGACCTGGCCAGAAGATGCGAGGATGTTTTTCACTGGAAGAAGACCACGGCCTATACCGTGCTTAAGCGCCTGAGCAACAAGGGGCTGTTTGAGACCAACGGAGGCGTCGTCACCTCCCGGATCACCCGGCAGGATTTCTATTCCAACCAGAGCCGGGAATATGTGGATTCCCATTTCGGCGGGGACTTTCCTTCGTTCCTTGCCGCCTTTACCGCCAAGAAGCGGCTGACCGCCAAGGAGGTCGCCGCACTGCGGAAAATTGTCGCGGAATATCCCGCGGAGGGAGAAGAGGAAGAATGAATGCCCTGTTTTCCCGAATGCTGACCATGTGTCTGGCCGCCGGATGGATGGTACCCGCCCTGTGCTTGCTGCGGCTGGTCCTCTCCCGGTGCCCCAGGCGGTACGTTGTGCTGCTGTGGGGCATGGTGGCCCTGCGGCTGCTCTGCCCGGTGACGGTGAAGAGCCGCCTCAGCCTGGTGCCCCGAGGGTTGGCTTCCGTCCCTGCCGCGCTTCCGCTGTGCGCGGCCTGGTTGACGGGGTTGGCCATTATGCTGCTCTGGGGCGGCATTCGTCTGTACCGTCTGCGCAGGAAACTGGCGGAGGCGGTATGGTGGAAGGAAAACGTGTGGCGGTGCGACCATTTGCCTGCACCCTTTGTGATGGGCTTCGTCCATCCCAGGATTTACCTGCCCTCCGACTTGCAGCCGGAGGATGCCGCGCTGGTGCTGGCCCACGAGCGCGCCCATATCCGGCGGGGCGATACCGTCTGGAAGGCGCTGGCCTATGTGCTGCTGAGCGTGTATTGGTATCATCCGCTGCTGTGGCTGGCCTATTGGCTGTTCTGCCAGGACGTGGAGCTGGCCTGCGACGAGAAGGTAGTGTCGGAGTTGACCCCGGCGGAGCGCCGCCGGTATGCCGGACTGATGATCACCTGCGCTGCGCCCAATGCGCCGGTGCCCGGCTTCGGCAGCTATGGGCTGAAAACCAGAATTCACACCGTTCTGTGCTATCGCAAGCCGCCCAGATGGGCGACCCCGGTGTTCCTGGCGGCGCTGGTGGTGGCCTCGGTCTGCTTCCTGACGGATGCCCGGCCCGCCTATTCTCCGTCCGTCCACTCGGCGGCGGACCAGTTCTTCCAGGAGCTGACCGCCATCGCGGCAGTGATAGAATAAAAGCCGAAGCCACCGTGCGAAAAAAGTCGTGCGGTGGTTTCGTTCTTTTTACTTGACAAAAGCTTCTACATTTCGTAGAATTATGGTAGCTCTACGGGTGTAGAAGGATAAATTTAACACATTTTTAGAAAGGAAATGAAAGAATGAAGAATCACGCTTGCAAAAAATTTGTCTGCCTCCTTTGCGCCGTCCTGCTTCTGGCAGCGGCAGTGGTGCCCGCTTACGCGGATGATGATTCCATCTCGGTCAGTTCCAACCCCGTCACCGACGGCAAAACCTGCGGCTCCTGCGGCCTAAACTCCATGGTCCCCACCGGGGCAACGAGATCAACTAATACGCAAGTGACTGTTTCAGCATGTGCGAGTACTGGTTATACGACATCACCGCATATTCACACCGTTATAACAACTTATGCGACTTATGTGTGCACCAATTGTGGCAGTTGGGGTGAGATGGTGACTGGCAGATCGTATGTATGCCCGATTGCTTGAAGGGGGAAACGATGAAAAGTCTCCGCCGGTTAGCAGTGGCAGCGGTGATATTTCTGCTTGCCTTGGGCTGCGGTTCCTGGGTGACGGCGGAGGAGCCAGAGGTCACGCTCTGGGTGGTCACGGAGAGAACTCAGGAAACAGGAATGAATAAAGTTGTCCAGGAGGCAATGGAGGAATTCTCTTGGAAGCATCCCAATGTGTCTTTCAACCTGGAGATTCTTCCTGTTGGTGATCAGGACCGTGCCCGCCGGATGGAGGAAATCTGGGAGTTGATAGAGCATGGTGGTGGGCCGGATGTTTTGCTTTTGCCTACGAAAGCCATTGCAAGCCAGGGCACGAGGAGCAAGGGAATCCAGCCGTTAGTCACAAGCGTTCCCTATGCCATGCGCCAGGGGAGATTCCTGGATATTTCCCAGTATTACGACAAAGACGAAGGGCTGGATAAGGATGGCCTTCAGCAGGCTGTGGTGGATGCAGGCTGCGTGGGAGATAGCCGCTTCTTGCTGCCGCTCTGTTTTAATTTAAATGCCTATTACTTCCTGAGTGATGGCGCTGAATCAGATTTGCGCTCGGATATGACAGTTTTGGAAGTAATGGATTACGTTCTTCGTTCTGATGATTCTTTCCTTGCGAAGGTGTTAACGACCAATTCAGCGGCAATGTACCGCCCGGAGATGGTCTTTTCCAGTTTGATTGACTACGATACCGGCAGGGTAACGCTTTCACTTGGAGAGGCGGAGGAATTCTTTGACCGCTTCCAAAGGCTGCGTGAAATGACGGATGAGAGGGAAACGGAGGACTATCTGCCGGGCAGCTCCACAATCTGGGGATATGTTAAGTCACCTGCGTCAAAACGTACGGTGTATCCCTGTTATTTGGAGGGATTGTCCCACGTGATGGCGCTCCAGGGTATTTCCAGACTGGAGAACAAGGAGCTTACCGCTATTCCTTTGCGGGCAGTCAATGGAACTGTAACGGCACTGATAGAGTATTATGGTGCGATTGGAGCAAACAGCAAGTCTTCAAGGACGGCTTATGAGTTTCTGCGTATGTTTTTGCTCCCGGAGTACCAGTGGCAGATAGGGGAAACTGATAATCTGCTTTTGGACGGTTGGCCTGTTCGTGTCAAGGGCTCGGTGGGGGCAATGTGGGAGCAGATATGTAATAATATCGATTCTCAGAAAATCCGCCGCCAGTTGGAGGCCATGGACGCGTCCGATACTTGGATAACAGGAATCACCGACCAGATCACCCGTGCTGAGTTCCGCATTGAAATTCATCTTTCAAACTCGCTGGAACAGATGAGCGTATCGAAATGAAACAAAAATCACCCGGAAATGCACGTGCGGCATTCTCCGGGTGATTTTATGTAAGTTCTGCGGTCAGGCGTTGGGTCAGCAGGCAGCAGGCGCGGAAGGCGTAGTCCGTGTCGGTCTCTACGCAGCCGGGGAGCCGGGCGTAGGCGGTGTGCATCCAGCGGATCAGCGCGGCGGGGGAGCCGCGGTAGCGGCAGGAGGGCACCGGGCGGCGGCGCACCTGGGCCAGAAAGTAGTTTTGCAGTCCGGCCTCATAGGCCCGGTGTTCCTTCAGATTCTTTACAAAACGCTCGTCGTGGGCATAGGTAAAGGCGTCCATGGTATAGTGGACCAGCTTGCCCAGGCAGTAGTAATCCCAGGAGGTATAGTGCTGCTTCCCGTCCAGCCGCATGGCCAGCCGCATCATGAACCGATTGGAATTGCTGTAATTGTGCCCCCGCATCCACTGGCTGCGCAGGGAGCCCTTCAGATAGGTCGCCGGGTTTTTATCCGGCTGGGTGCACCCCAGCAGAAATACCTTTGCCTGCCCTGGGGTGGCCACCGGCAGATATTCCCGCAGCAGGATCCGCCCCATGGCCGCATGGCTCTTATTTCTCATTTCCCACACCTCCCAGGCCGCGTCATTTTATTTCCGGCTGCAATTATACCACGCTCATTGGGGAAATTGTGAATATTCCACGAATATTTCCCTGGAAAAAACCACCCCGCGGCGCTTGGCCGCGGGGTAAATCAAATATGGCTTACGAAATGCTCAGGCTCACGGAGGCGGCGGCGGTGCCGTTGAAGTAGATATCCAGCGTGTAGTTGCCCGGCGCACTGGGGGTGGTGGGGACATTCAGCCCGGCGTAGGGGGAATTGGCGAACATGTCGCGCCACACCAGCGTTTCCTCGCCCACCAGCTCCGGCGCGACCTGGCCCTGGCTGTCCCGGTAGACGTACAGGACGTTGATCTCCTCATCGTCCAGGTACACGCCGTAGCTGTTTTGCAGCAGGACGGAAATGGACTGCCCGGCGGTGAAGCTCTGGGTGAAGCGGTCGCTGGAGACAGACCCGGAGGCCCAGCCGGCTTCCGCAGGCGTCTCCAGCAGCTTGACCGACAGGCTGCTTCTGGAAATGCCGTGGCCGCTGTAATCGGGAGCGTCGGGGCAGGTATAGACCTGGGTGCCGCCGAAGACGGAGACGCCGTCGGAGGTCTGGATGGTGAAGTGGTAGACCGCGCCGGGGATCCGGGGCGCCACGGTGGCGGTGGCGCCGTTGGCGGTGACGGCGCTGGGCAGGTCGCTGTCGTCCAGCGTGTAGATGACCTGCCAGTTACCCTCCGGGGGATTGCCCCGGAACTGCCAGTTCAGCGTCAGCAGCTGCCGGTCGGTGTCGTCCACCTGGAAACTCGTCAGCGTGATGGGGTTGGCGGAGACGGAGATGCGGGTGAACTGGTCCATGCCCTTGGCATAAACATCCACATTGTAGGACTTGCTCTCGGACAGGCCGGTAAACACGGCCTTGGTCTCATAGAATTCCTGAGTCTCGTCGTAGCCCTCGCCGCTGCAATGGACGATCCACGCATCCGGGTCGATGGAGGCGGTGTTGCTCCATTCCACCGTCAGCGTCCCGTCCTGATAGGAGGTGACCGCCAGATCCCGCACGCCGATGATCTGCACCGGGGTGAACTGCACGGTGTTCTGCCCGCTGGCAGGGCTGTGGTTGATGCCGCTGAGAATTTCAATGCGGAAGGTATAGAGCTTCCCGATGGCCAGATTTTCCAGGGTGACATTGTGGCCGGTAAAGGTCTTTACCAGCTCCGGCTCGCCCTCGGCAGAGTAGTACACCTGCCACTGGTCCGGCTCCGCGCCCTCCACGATCATGGAGAGGGACACGCTTCCGTCCGTGTTGCCGGTGCCGGCATTCAGGGCAGCCAGCACCGTGTTGCCCTGGGTGGTGAATACCTGGGAGACGGGACTGGTCAGCTTGTGCAGGCCGGTGACCTGGACCTGGATGTTATAGAAGGTACCGGCGGTGATTTTGTCAAATTCCGCCTTGCCGTCCTGCACCGCCTGGGTGTAGGAGTTGCCGTAGGGGTCGGTGCACACCACGTTCAGCAGGCCCTCACGCACCTGGGAATCCACCCGGACCACCAGCTTGCCCTGATCCTCCTGGACGGTGATGCCGTTGACGGTTTGCAGGTATTCGCTGGTATAGTACATATAGCCCCACACACCGGCTGCCAGCAGCAGGCAGAGCAGGAAGATGGTAAACAGCACGCCCACGGCGGATTTCTTTTTCTTCGGCGGCTTGATGACCACCGGCTCCACATGGGGATGGGCCTTTCGCTCCATGGTCACGGGCTTTTCGGAGGAGCGGAGCAGCTTGCTCAGCGACGCGAGCTCCTTGTCCAGATCCTCGTCCCCGATGGCGGTGGGCCACAGGTCCTCGTCCTCATGCTCGGTCAGGGACGCGAATTCATTGTCAACCGCCGCGTCAGCATCGGCAGGGGAGAAGGCGTATTCCTCCTGCGTCCCGGACGCTTCCCCGGCGGGAACGTCAGCGGGAGCGTCAACTGCCTCCGGCACATCCCAAACGGTTTCAGAGGCTTCAACGGTTTCGGTTTCCTCGACGGTTTCCTCCACTGTCTCGGTTTCCGCAATGGTTTCCCCGCCGGCATCCTCCTGAGCGGGGATCTCCGCCGGTTCCGTTACGGTGGCGTCCTCCGGCTTCGGAATGGCATCTTCGGCGGCGTCCTCCGCCTCCGGCGCTTCCGCGGCGGTCTCATCCACCGTTTCCTCCGCCGGTTCCGCCTGGGCAGCCTCATCCGCTTCCTCCGGCGCTTCCGCCTCGCCGTCCTGACTGACCGGGGCGGCGGCTTCACCGGCGCCCGGCGTCTCGGAGGCGATCGGCTCCATGATGGGCACGTTGTTGATGGTGTTGCGCTGCATATAGTCGATCAGCGCCTGGCGCATCTCGGCAGGGTCCTGCCAGCGCTTGGCCGGGTCCGGGTCGCAGGCCCGCAGCAAAATTCCGGCCATTTCCTCGTCGGCGGTGGCGGGGGCGCTCAGGGGCTTGTCCGGCTCCTGGGGCAGGGCCCCGTTGTTGAAGATCTGATACAGGATCATGCCTACGCAGTAGGTATCCGCCGTCTCGTTCAGCACGGACAGATCGTCCATCAGCTCCGGGGCGGTGTAGCTGCTGCGGTATTTTTCCGGCATGGGGGTATATTTCAGGGAATCCAGGGGAATAAAGCCCAGATCACCGATCTTGTATTCCTTTTTGTTGGAAATGAAGATGTTGGAGGGCTTCAGGTCCACATACAGCATCCCCGCCCTGCGGCAGGCGGCCAGCGCCGTGCACAGGTCGATGCCCAGGTTCACCGCCTCCAGGTGGGATACGGCGTGCCGGTGCATATACCGCTCCAGGGTGAGCCGGAACCCGCTGAGCAGAAATACCTCGTAGCCGATCCTGCTTTTCTGCATCGGCTCCATCTGGCAGCCCTCGTAGGGGACGAACCCCTCCAGCCGGGACAGCTCCTGCAAAAGCGCGGTCTCCTTTACAATATCCTCGGCCAGGGAGCGATAGTATTCCGCCGCCTCTGCCGAATTCTTGTAAGCGCCGGTGATGAGCAGCGCGTCCAGCTGCGTCTGGGACGCGGGGATGGAGATCACCTTTACGATGTATTTCCGCTGGGAATCCGCCCGCACGGCCGGGTAGCAGCGGACCCCGAAGTGGTCGCCCACCGGGTTGCCGACGGCAAATCCATCCAGCAGCGGAGAGACACTCAGTTGTTCAGGCAATGTAATCGCCTCCTTTATCCCCTGTATCATAATCGAAAATTACAAAAATTGCAATATGTTTGTGCTTGTTTTCTTGAAACAAGTGTGCTATAATATGTCGAAAGGATGGGTAGGTCTATCCATCAGGTCAGGAGGTATCTTTTATGAGCAAGATCGTATGCGATATCTGCGGCACCACCTATGATGATTCCACAGGTGCTTGCCCGGTTTGCGGCTGGAATCCCAGGACCACACTGGAAAGCACTTCCGCCGATGACGATATTCTGAACGATGATTTTTCCCTGGACGATGCCGATTCGTCCGCCACGCCCCCCCAGAAGGGCAGGGCAGTTTTTGATTACGACGCGGTGAACACCCACCGCCGCCGCCCGCCCCGTCCCGCACCCGCTCCGGCCCCCGCGCAGGAGGAAGAGGACGAGGAAGAGGAATCCGGCTCCAATAAATTCCTGGTGTTTATCCTGGTGGTGCTGATCCTGGCCCTGCTGGCGGTCAGCGGCTACATTGCCTATACCAAGCTCTGGAAGCCCAAGAACATCGGCGACGACAGCAACCGTCCCCAGGAGACCGTGGCCACCCTGCCGCAGGACGGCGGCGAGACCGTCTTCGGCGATGAGACCGTTGCCACCGAGGATCCCACCGAGGTCACCGAGCTGACCATCCCCTGCACCGATCTGTCCCTGGTCGCGACCATGGACACGCTGACCTTTGCCGGGCAGTATTGGCGTCTGATGGTCAAGTACACCCCCGAGGATACCACCGATAAGGTGGCCTTCACCTCCGGCGACGAGAGCATCGCAACGGTGGACGCCAACGGCCGGATCACCGCCGTGAGCGAGGGCAAGACGGTCATCTACATCACCTGCGGCGACAAGCAGCTGACCTGCCCCGTGACCTGCCAGTTTGAACAGGAGACGGAGCCGTCCACGGAGGCCACCGTGGCAGCCCAGGCGGAGACCGCCGCCCAGACCGAGCCTGTGGAGACGAAGCCCCAGGTGGAGCTGAAGCTGGACAGAACGGACATGCGTTTGCAGGTGGGCTACAGCACCCAGCTGAAGCTGGTGGACTGCGGCGACCTCAAGCCCGAGGATGTGGAGTGGAGCGTGGAGCACGGCTACATCGCCAAGGTGGAAAACGGCTATGTCACGGCGATTCAGAGCGGAACCACGGAGATTACCGCGAAATACGGCGACCAGACGGTCAAGTGCATCGTGCGGTGCCATAACTAATACTATTTCCTGATTAAAATCTTTGATTTTAATCAGGAAGGCATCGCCTAATGGCGCTGCCAGTTTTGTGATTTATAAGGAAAGAAATCACAAAACAAGTCTCATATGAACTCCTTGCCCTTCGGGCAATTAAAATCTTTTCTAAAGATTTTAATTGGAGTTCAGTATCAAACAGAATACTTGCATCACGGGCGATAATACGGTATAATGATAGTTCACAACCAACCCCATCGCATTGGAAAGGAGACATTTCGCCATGGCTAACAGCCCGGAGGATATGGATAAGCGCCGGAAGCGGCGGGAGGAGCAGCTGCGCCGGCGGCGGAAGCAGCAGCGCAGGCTTCGCCTCGGCATGGCTGCCGCGCTGGTGGTGCTGGGCATCTGCTGCTGTGTGATCTATTATTTCATCCAGAATGCCCCCCAGGGCCAGATGGTCCAGTCCGGGGCCGTCCCGGCGGTCACAGAGCCTGCCACCGAAGCGCCCACCGAGGAGACCCGCTCCCGGTTCGACCCCATCACCACCGTGCACATCCGGGCGGCGGGGGACCTGAACATCACCGACTCGGTGGTGGACTCCGGCCTGGCCGCCAACGGCTACGACTATACCCGCGCCTTCCAGGACGTGGCCAGCACCCTGTCCAGCGCCGACCTGACCATCATGAATCTGGAGGGCAATGTCTGCGGCGAGCCCTACGGCACCGCCACCACCTCCGCCCCCAATAAAATCCTCAACGCCCTGAGCGCCGCGGGGGTGGACATCCTCCAGATGGCCAATTCCTGCACCATCAACAATGGCCTCATCGGCCTGAATTCCACCCTCCAGGCCATCCGCGCCGCCGGGATCGAGCCGGTGGGCGCCTATTCCAGCACCGCCGAATTCAAGCGGAGCAAGGGCTACACCATCTGCGACGTGGGCGGCATCCGCATCGCCGTGGTGGCCTTCACCAAGGGCGTGGGCGGCCGGGGCCTGCCGGAGGGCAGCGAGGGCTGCGTCAATCTGCTCTATACCGACTACGAGAGCACCTACCGCCGGGTGGACACCGCCGGCATCACCAAAATTCTGGACAACGCCAAGGCCGAGAAGCCGGACTTCATCATCGCCCTGGTCCACTGGGGCAGCGAGAACAACGACACCATCAGCAAGACCCAGGAGTCCATCATCACCCTGCTGAAAAAGAACGGCGTGGGCCTGATCCTGGGCACCCATCCCCATCTGGTGCAGGAGATCGCCTACGATCAGACCGCGGGCACCCTGGTGGCCTATTCCCTGGGGGACTTCTACGGCGACGGCAGCCGCAGCGGCACCAACTATTCCATCATCCTGGACATTGAGATCACCAAGGACAGTGACAAGCGCACCACCAAGGTTACCGGTTACAGCTACACCCCCATCTACACCCTCACCGGCTCCCAGTCCGCCGACGGCTACCAGCGGGTGGTGCGCATCGAGCAGGCCATGCAGGCCCACGACGGCAATTTCGTGGACAAGATCACCGATGACTGCTACAAGGACATGACCTACTCCCTCACCCGCATCGCCGACCGCACCAGCGGGAAGGGATAACGCTTCGGTACGTTGAATACCATTTGGAAAACCCAAGGCGAATTCGTAGAGGCCCTCGCTGCCCCCTTTGGGGGAAGTGCCGCGCAGCGGCAAAGGGGGTGAC
>OLYJ01000492.1_pt1 | contig 13611 bp, 8 predicted proteins | sample 1674121 | NCBI WGS metagenome assembly OLYJ01 (sample SAMEA103958146, study PRJEB25191) | human gut metagenome | reverse complement strand
TGCTTTATCCCGATGCGGTTATGCACTGCATCGGGATTTTTCGCGCAATAATTTGTATTTTCCCGCCGCCAAATAAAAATCGAGCGGCCGCCGAAGCGACCGCTCTTTTCAGTGTTCCGAGAGATTAGCTTTCTTCTTTCTTCTTTTTCTTGCTGACAACAGTGCCTATCACAGCACCGCCGCCGATTACCAGAGCTGCAGCCCAGAGGAGTACGTTAGTCGTATCACCTGTGTCGGGTACGTCGGTTGCGCCGGGCTTGTCAGACGTGCCGGGCTTGTCGGGTGTACCGGGCTTGTCGGGTGTGCCGGGCTTATCGGGTGTACCGGGCTTGTCGGGTGTACCGGGCTTATCGGGTGTATCGGGCTTGTCGGGTTTCGGGATGTCGGGCGGGGTGGGCTTGTCGCCCTCGGTGCCGTCGGACTCGAATATGGCTTCGAGTATAACGTTCTCTGCGGGCATTTCGAAGGTGGCAATGCTCTTGTTCTCTAACTCAACGCCGCCCTTGACGACCTTCCACTCCTTGAACTTGTAGCCGGGCTTCGCAATGGCAACAACCGTTACCTTTGTGCCTGCCTCGGAGTAAGGCGGATATGCAACGCCCACGCCGTTTCCGTCAGTCTTGACCAATACGAAATGTATGTCGCGCTTAACGTTCATGTCGTCATCGTTCGGAGCGTCCTTGATTTCCGCAAAGATAGCCTTAACGGTGACATCCTCATCGGGCATAACGAACTTGTTGTCCTTTATCTCGACATTGCCTCTGATGACCTGCCACTCCTTGAAGTAGTAGCCGTCATTGCCCTTGGCGGTGAGAACTATCTCGGTGCCTGCGATAGCATCGGTTGCGGAAGCGGAAGCGGTGCCGTTCTTATCAGTCAGAACAACGATCTTGTGCTCTGCGGCGAATATGGCCTTAACTTCAACATCCTCGTCGGGCATTATGAACTTGTTGTCCTTTATCTCGACGTTGCCCTTAACAACCTGCCACTCCTTGAAAGCATAGCCTTCCTTGGGGGTAGCGGTGAGGGTTATCTCTTCGCCGTTAAGAGCCTTTTCTTTGTCGGCGGAAGCGGTGCCGTTGCCGTCGGTTGTAACCTTGATGCTGCTCTCTTTGACGAAGATAACTCTGATAACAACATCTCTGTCGGGCATGATGAACTTGTCGCTCGCTATAGTGACCTTGTCGACGCCTTCTTCAACGACCTCTTCCCAACCGTAGAAGATCCAGCCGCTGTCGGGCTCTGCATGAAGGGTTATCTCCGTGCCCGCAACAGCGGTCTTGGGGACGGAATAGGTCTTGCCCTTGCCAACGGGGATTATCGTGATGCTGTGCTCCTCGGGGATCTTCTCGAAGACCGCATTGATAACAACGTCCGTGTCGGGCATAACGAACTTGTCGTCTGCTATCTCAATCTGACCCTCAACAACTTCCCACTTCAGGAATCTGAAGCCCTCGGTGGCTTCTGCGGTAAGGGTGATTTCCGTGCCTGCGAAAGCGGTTTCCGCGGATGCGGATGCAGTGCCGTTTTCGGTTGTAACGGTGATTGCGTGTGCAACGGGATCAACTTCGGGCTGATCGGGATCTGCGGAGACTGTGAAAACCAGTCCGAACAGCATGAGGCAGCAAAGCAGCATGCTTAAAATTCGTTTTTTCATTTTTTTGTTCCTCCGATTTGTATTTTAGTTTTTCCCTCCTTTATTTCTTGGAAGGACTTTTTTGTTCCGGCAAAAGCCGGTCTGACCTATGAGCTTTTACAGACCATATATCACCGCCCTTTTAAAACGCAAAAAACCGGGGACAGCGCAAAATAGCCTGTCTCCGGCATAGTTCTGTTTATTTTGTTATGCAAAAAGACCTGTTGCTGCAGCAAAAGGGCAGAACGATTCACTCGGCTCTCGCCGAGGAAAATATCCGTCCTACCGTAGTCTGTCATTGCAAGATCCTCCGTCCGTTTTTTGGGTACCGCAACCCGCGGGGTAGGGGGGTATCGAATGAAGCAGATTATACTTTTGGTGTTTTCCAAGATATATTATACCATCTGTAACAGAAAAGCGCAAGTATTTTTGCGGATTCTGTATATTACCCCATATAATATTCGCACGCAAAAAAAAGAGCGGCCGCCGAAAGAATGCCGGAAGAAACAGTTGCCATAGTTTTACACTCCTTGCTTTTAATTCTGCATTGTGCATTATATTTCTCTTTTTGCTAAATGTCAACAAAAGTTGATGATTTGAAACGATATCAATCTGCACTCAGGCAAAGCCTAAGAATACGGCTCCCGCAGCATTTACTGCAGGAGCCGTATTTATGTTCTATGCTGCTTGTTATTCGCTCACATGAGAAAGCAGTTCTTTTATGTGCGGTTCAAACTTTAGAAGCTGGCTGTGATGGAAATCCGTTGAATTTATCCAAACCTTGCGTTCAAGAGAGGATATTACATATCCGCACTCGGTTATTTTGTCGAGCGGCATGTGGAAGCTGAACTCCTGACCGAGGCACTCCACTGTCACTTCGACCAGTGCCTTTTCCGGCACTTCGTAGTCGTATTCCGACGGCTCTACCTGCGACAGGTAGTATTCAAACGGATATTTGCTGCCGTCCTGGCGCATAAGAGCACCGGCGCGGTCTTTTGTGGCACCGGAATATTTGAAATACGGAACATAATAGAGCTCAAAATTTACGCCGTCAGGCTTGGCTCTGAGCAGAGTCTGCACCACAGAGTCTTTCAGACCGTATACTTTTTCTTTATCTGCATAGTTCCAGCCCGCCTCTTTGACAGAACGGTTAAGACGATCGGTATAGAGCAGCAAATCGAGCCATTTCTTTTCTTCCATTTTTTATACCCTCCGTTTTTTGCTTTATTGCAGCTTTTTGACAAAATATAGCACCAAGCAAAAGCAAAGTCAATATGGTACAGGAGAATATTAATGCTACTTTGGCGTTTTTGACGGTTTATTTTTAAATGTGACGAACGCTGCCTTTTAATTAAAAAAGAAGCTTAAAATAAGTTCATTTTATTCACCGAGTGTAATAATCTCAAACGTCTATTATGTTGTATATAGTGCGCATTTGACAATAAGCGCTGTAATACGGTGTGCGCTGATGTCACATAGCAAAATGAAACCATCCGAAAGAGAGACCGATGGCGTTGCCAGATGTCACATTGATGATAGAAATTGCAGATGTGAACTGAATGTTAACAATCGGTGCAATATCCGTGAAATTTTTTTGAATTTGAAGCTGGAACAGAATTAAAAAGCATTGATTTTAGTCGAAAAATGCGGTATAATCAATCCGCTTATCGATAGTTCTCTATAGGAAACGCTATAGGAAAACTCGATGTGGAAATATAGCAACCTCATAATGCAACAGAAGAAAAAACGCGTGACAAAATATCAACTTTGGAGAGGTGTATGTTAAATGAGGAGATTTCTCAAAATCATGGCAGCGGCAATAATGTGCCTGCTTATGGTTGGCAACCTGAACGACTGCGGGTGTAAGGGCCGTGTCACCGAGCCTGTGTCGGAAGAGGTGATAGCCCTCGAGAATACAATCAAAAAAGCGGAGCTGCCGGCTAATTCTGTGAAGGCAAACCTGTATTTTGATAACACACAGTCGATGTACGGATATATCAATGCTGCGAGTAATTTTGCCGTTGCATGCGGCGATCTTATCGAGACTGTTAAAGGCTACGCAAATTACAGCATGAATGCGCTTGTCCGGAAGGATAACGGTTTCCTCGGGTGGGGCAATGTCGACATATCTAATTTCAGGAGCAAGGACTTCTATACATTCAATAAAGGAAGCTTCAACAATGCTGCCGGTGAATACGGTCCGCTCGGCCTGCTTTTCAAAAATGCCAACTCGCCGGTCAATTTCGATGAGCTGAACGTGTTCATTACCGACCTTGCGGAGCAGCAGCTCAATAACAAGGAGCTTGCGCAGAGAATAAACGAAGTGCTGACCGAAAATGACAACCGTTCCGCAGCGCTCTATTATATTAATTCGAATTTCAGTGGCCTGGCATCTGTGCCCGTGCCCTCTTCGGTCGTTAGCGGACAGGTGCGTATGACGGACGAGAACTATACTGGCACGAGACCGTTTTATTGCCTGATCGTCGGCCCGACAAGCGAGGTCGTCAATATCTGCAATGTGCTCAACGATTCGCTGAAGGGATCCGGCCTTCAGTCCGGAAGAGACTTTGACTATCTTACCGTGCTTTCGAAGCGCGGACTTCAGTATACTCCTATCAGCAAGATGGACGGGGACAATGCGGTGCTTAATGTGGACGCCGAGCCGTTTGACAACGTGTGCGCCGAAGGCAAGCGCAGCGACTATGACGAGTATCCGTCTGTCACTCACGAAAACTCCAATTTTAACTTCAATGTTGAGCTTTGCAAGAGCGACGACGATTCGATGTATTACGATGCAGACCATATGCTCCCGGGTCTCTACTACAAGTACACCACGGACTCCGGCAGGGGGTCTCTGGAAAAGTCTACATATGGCATCGCAACCATGAATTTTGCCATAAAGCTCTCGGATCTTGCCAACGGCGAGCCGGCCAATAATACCGAATATTCTATCCCGAAGGAGTCGCTCAAGGTCAGCGGACTTAAGCTGGAAGAATACGAAGTGACCGATGAATACGGCGATTCCGACGGTACAGAGGAGGCGTTTGTGTGGGAAGACATACCCATGAAGGATCTTCTCGAGAGCAGCGAGCCTTATATGGATATGCCGACCTGCCAGCTTCTTGAAAACGGCAAAACGCTTGATCGCGTAAGAGATTTCGCGAGCAACGACACTCTTCGCGAGATAGAGGAGTATCCGAAGGATGCGCTTAATCTCTACACCGTCAACAACAAGAGCGGAGCTCTGATTGTCAGAGTCAACTTCAAAGAGATGAACAAACTCGCGAAAATGTATAGCAAGCTGACAATATCGTTCAAGGTCATGGGAAAAAGACCGTACGAGGAGAACACCCCTGGATGGATCGGGAACCTGAACCTTGCGGACAATGTGGTGCCGACAGCCGCGAACGGACTTTACAGCAAGACTGTCGGTCTGAATGACTTCTATACATATCTCGTCGGCAGGATGTCCAGCAAGGTCGAGAGAGACAAATACGAGGTCAAAATGAGCCGTGTTATCACGGATGTGGTTATAACCGTTGCCTTGGATGACTGAGGCTGCGGAGGATAATAAATTTATATATCTTGAAGGGAAGAAAAGAAGATGAGTAAATCAAGCAGTGTGACCAGCGTCAAGTACAGGAATCTTTTTCTGGGGATAATAATCAGCATTGTCTTCGGAATTGCCGGAGCCGTTATCTGGATCTTCGGCGAGAGCGGAGTGAGAATGAACGGTTCTATGAAGGACCTCGCGATGGTATTCTTCGCAGTCGAAGGAATTCCCGCCGTGGTGTTTTATATTATCTGGTATCAGAAAACTGTCAAAAAGCTCGCATCGGCAAGAGGCGGACGTGTCAATATGGTGCCGTTTTTTGCGCTCGGCGTGATAGCGTCGTTTGTGCTTACCGTTGTTATGTCGATTGTTATGTTCCAGAAGGCGGTAGTTTTCGCGATAATCACTTTCGCCCTTGCGGTCATCGGATCGCTTATCTCGTATTTGGTTTGCCAGCCTGACTAATAAAAAATAAAACGGAGGATATTGTTATGGCGACAAAATATTTTTGCTATTGCATAGGCGGAACCGGCGCACGCATTGCGGAAGTCGCCGCCCACCTTTGTGCGATGAACATGATCAATGCGGCAGCGACAGATGAAATAGAATTTATAATCGTTGACAAAGACAAAAAGTGCGGCGGAACTCAACAGGCAAGGCGCGTCATAGGGAGCGTCCGTACGCTTTCGCCGGGAGCATTCGACAGAAGTGGGATACTTAACGGTAACAATGCGCGTGAATTCTGTAAAAATCACATTAATGTAAATACGGACTGGGATTTCACACTCGCACTTGCACGACTTAAAGAGAGAAATGCAGGTGGGGTTCAAAACGCAGGAACGATAAGTCTTAAAGATGCCGTGTCCAGAACAAATAATAACGATGATAAGGTATTGATGAATGCATTTTATACGCAGAAAGAGCAGAACAATGATACTGATAAAGGATTTTACGGCGATCCGTCTGTAGGTTCTTTGATATTCAAATACATGGTAAAGAACGATGGAAATCAGAACGATATTGCAAACCCTGTGACGGGTTGGCTCGGACAACATGCAAATGCCGGTGATGAAGCAAGAGTATTTATTATTGGGTCGATATTCGGTGGAACCGGAGCTGCGATATTTTCAAATCTAGCGTCGCATTTGCGCGATAGCGCGAATGTTGGAAGACTATTTATTTCAGGCGTGCTGTTGCTGCCGTATTTCAGCTTCGGAGATGGTGGCCAAAATGCCAAAGTTAATTCTGCTGAGTTCTTTAAGAAAAGCAAAGTTGCGTTGGACGAATACGACAGAGACCTTAATTTGATAAGAACAGAAAACAATCCTAACGGAAGCTTTGATTCACTTTATGTTTGCGGTCAGTATGAATGTCATATGACAAGCGAAAATTATGCGGACGGCGGAACAAATCAAAATAATCACTTCGATTTGGTTGATCTTGTTGCAGCGAGTGCCATGGTAGACTTTTTTAATAAGACTGTTGACAAAAATGGGCAGATTGTCGGTCTGAGCAAAATATACGAGTATCGCTTTGGTCAACATACGAATAATGCAAAAGCAGAAATTGTGCCTAAGGATATTAGCGAGTTGTCTGAGAAAATGAAGCAAATGCTTCTGTTCTCTGCATTTGTAGTTACAAGGGTCTATGGGCAATATTTACTCAATAAGAGTAAGTCACAAGATTTCTATAATAATGTGGAAATGGTCAGAAGACTGTTTGATCACAACGAAATTATTGGAAGAAATAATAAGTATAGTAATGTTATAAAGGCGAGTTCGCCGGCGTCGGTTTATTTGTATTGTAGAGAGTATATAAGGCTTGCTTACGATATTGCAAAAAACGGATATAACTGGCAAGATAATATAGAAAATAATGCATATAAGCTGTTTTCTAAAAATTACACGGGTGCTTTGCTTGAGATTTGTGATGCTATTGATGGTTATGCAAATAAAAACGCAGAACATCTCACAACCATAATTGATAGTTTTATAAATAGCAAACAAGAAATATATGACGGTGAAACACCCAAGAAAACAATTAATTCCGTTGGAGGGGCACTTGGCGCTATTTTCGGCATAGGAAAAGGAGGCCTACCATTAAATAAAATCTCTAAGGTTTATCATGGTAATAATGCGACACCTCCTGAAGCGAGATTTATGGACTATATTCATGAGGCTTATAAAGCCTGTCAAGGTGTTTAAAGAGGAGGAAGAATATTATGCCTAACAATGTACTGTTTCCGTCCAATGATCCGGCGAAAGATTTCGCGCATGATAACGATAATATCGATCGCGGTTGGGTAAAGATTGCTGACAATGAAAATCTCGGGACTATGGCAGCGGCTATACCCCAAGAGGTGGAAAACGACAATAATGACGGCGGAAATAATGATGGTAATGTAGCCAAAAAAGCGAGTAATCCGAAATCAATACCGTCGCCCATTGCTCATATCAAGGCGTTTAAAAATGACCTTGAAAACAATGTGCCGGAGGTTGTTAACGAATGGAGAGGCATGCTCGCGGCAATTGCTCTGCAGAAGTTACAGGGAATGAATATATCTGTAAAACAAATACAACTTCATACCCCGAATGCAAGAAACACCGGTGTGCTCGGAGAAATAGTTTACGAATCGCTGATAGGAAATCCGAAAATAACGGGTTATACGGACGAAAGAGCTTTAGATTCTCTGTATGTATTTTGCAAAGACGATAAGCCCTTCGCAATGTATATGCCGAGCATGATTATTTGCCCGTTCAAAGAGTATGAAAAGGAAATTTTTAACGGCCTTCCTTGGCTTGAAGAAATTGATCGCGAATGGGTCTGGAAGGTTATTAACCAGTGCCAGGACATGAGCAACGGCAATGCGATTTCCACGGTAGGTGTAAAGCTTCATTCGTGGCTGCAGGCGATACACGATACATATAACTACAATCCGATTCAAACGTTTTATGAGGATTTAGAAAAATTGGGCGCGCCTGGTGGTCGTATAGGCTTAGTGCCCGCGGGTTATGATACTGCGATTCCGCAGGCCGGAAATAATGATCCTATTAATAATGCGGCTCCGAGTCCTGACGGTGCTCCTGAAACGGTTTTTTCCGATAAATTGTTGTTTGTAGTTCCTCCGGCAGTAGGAAGGGTGCAGGGAAATGTTGATGGAGATATCGACAAAAATGGAATAGGGGTCTTCTGTCCAAAGAAACTGAGTATTGAAGGCAATAATGTAGTTTATGTTGTTCCGCCTATAACTGATGAGGTGGTGCAAAAGCTTAAAGCTGAGCCGGATGCAGTAGCCCCCCAGCTTGTTAATAACGACTGGGAGATTACTAGCGATGGAAACGAGAAGTTTGTGGTCAAATTTCAGTTATTCTACCCGGGAACGTATGAAACGGTAACGCACAGTCATGAGTACTCTGCTCAGGATGTCATGTGGACATCCGATATGCCCTATATTTCCATGTGGCCATATGTGGGTTTGCACGACGGACTGTGGAAGGATTATATGGTTTCGCTGTTCGTTAAACGCGGTAAGGCAGAATATGGTGCTAATGCATTTTCATACAAAGCCGACTTATCAAATCCTATTACCGTTTATGGTGATACGCCATTTATACAGGGTCAGTATGGTAAAAACAATGTGCTCATAGGCGAAGAGGTTAACGGCGTGACAACTACATGCATGCAGATCGATGTAGTTGCCGGGCAGAATGCCAATAAGCAAACTTTCAAATGCGAATCAAGCTTTAGAATAGGAACTGATGAAAATCAGAAATTCAGGATAATTAAAACCGAGTCGATGCCGTGGGCGATTTCATTTGCCTATAGCAGAGGAAATAGAACATATACACTTGGGTGTTGGATGATTGTTCCGCCTCCGGCAAATAATCAGAACGGCGGCAACCAGAATGCCGTTGCGAAAATTGCAATGGACTTTGGCACAACAAGCACAAACGTATTTATCCGTGTTGGCAACAATCAGCCGCGCTCAATCAATTCTCCGTCAAAATATGTTCATCACATATATAATCCTTTGGCTGGCAAAGATAAGATTTATCAGCGGTACTATCTTTTCGGCGCCGAGCCGGATGGAGTGCAGAACGGTGGGCAGGCTGTAAATGTGAATCTGCTGGGAAAAATAGCTACATACGGTCAGAATCTGATTTCAGTTGATGAAAATGGAAATGCAGCAACAACCGGTGAACCTAATATTGCGGGAAGATTTATCGAAGTTGATAAAGAGTACATGATGAGTAACGACACTGTTAATGACGGAATATATAACGGGCTTAAATGGGGTGATGGCAACAATCAAGAGAGAGCGGATGCAAGGAAAAACTTTATTTCCACATTGCTCAATTGCGCTATGCTCGAAGCGAGAATAGCGGGTGCAACCTCAGTAGAATTGGGGCTCTCATATCCATGCGAATCGACTAACACAGCTGCCCAAATGCTCCAGCAGGCGGTAAGCGGATTAACAGCACCTGGTGATGGAAATACAGCAGCCGGTATACTCCGAAGAAATGCGGGGAACATGACAATAACCCCTTATTATGAGACTGAATCAAAGAGTGACGGCAAATATTTCTGTGATATATTTGCTCCCAATAATATCAACACAAATCCGACTGTCTATCCGAACCAGGGATATACTGTTGTTGATATCGGGGGAGGAACTACTGACATCTCATTCTGGCGTGGATATGCGAACAATCCGGTTGAGATGAAATCTCAGCATTCGTTCCTGTTTGCCGGTTCTAACATAATAGAACGGACATTCATAGATTTCTTCGGTGATACAGCTAATGATGATAATAAAGCGCGTGAATTTAATAATTTTTGGGCTGGAAATGTTAATGGTTTGGATAGATTTATCACGGTTAAAAGAGACCCTAATAATCCCTCATATTATTATTTGCGTAAGAGCTTAGTCCTGAACTTTCTGCTTGAAAAATCAGCTTTTAACACAAATGCGTTTGGCCAATTAGCCTACAATAATCTTTTTCAAGCAATAAGGGCAAAATATTATGCTTTGTTTTATCTTGTTGCATCTTATCTGAAAGCAGATCAGGTTTATAATGCGCCTCTTCCTAACAACACTTCGTTCTGTCTTGCAGGTTGCGGATCAAAAGGAATAAGAACTTTTTGCTGCAGTACAGATACAAATTTTGCGAATAATATATGCGAACTGGTGAAAAATTTCTCATATGATATTAGAAACGTTTATCTTGTCGCGCCGTACACACAAAATAAGGAAGAAGTGGTCATTGGACTATCGAAATTGGATGCAGGCAATAATAATCGCCAACCTGGAGTTGTCGCTGGAGGTGGTGTCACACCAATCGATAATGATGATAAAGATAGCATAATGCGCAGCCTCGAAGAGTTGCTTGATACCATAATGAACTTTGAGCAACAGGTGCCGAACGCAGGAGATATTCTGAAAAAAGTTAAAAATTCTTTTGATGATGACTTCGATACTCAATATTATAATGTCACAGGTATGGCGGTAGCAGATACGGTAGAGAGTTGTGCGGTTATGATTCTTGATAGGATGATAACGAACGCACTCGCCTAACACCACTCAACGTTCCCATCAGCCGGGGTCGGAAACGACCCCGGCAAAATGGGCGAGCCAAGCCGAATGGAATATTGCTCGGCGGTATTATATTCGGACTGGCTTGCCTGATATCAATCTGTACAACGAGAGGAGAATCAACAATGTTGAAAAAAATTATTGCGGCGGTGCTGTCTGTTTTGACGGCTCTTTGCCTTGCGCTGCCCGCTTTTGCGGTCAGAAATATAAATGACACGGATTCCACATATGAGAGCATGACCGCCGGAGCCGGGCTGAGAGAGTCCGAGCCCAAAAAATATACTTTCACCATCGACGGTCTCAACGACAATGCGCTTTACTATGAAAAGCTGCTCTCCTTCGTTGCACTTGGCGATGATGGCGAGAAGTATCCCGTGACTGTCTGGGTTGAAAAGAAATCCCCGGATAGCTACGACCTGTTACTTACGAAAGAAGACGGAGACCTATATCCTATAAAGGGCTGCATAGAGGCACATAAGTACGAGCACCTGAATAGAACAGAAATGTATACACTTATCTTTTCCTCATCGAAGCTGACGATAAAGACCCCGGAAGGCAAGTATACCGAGTATACATTGATGAGTGATATAAGCAAATTTGAAGAAATCACAATTATCAACAAAAAAGTGAAAAAAATCGCGTCACCGGTGCAGAGCTCCGAGACCGATGCCGAACCCGTGACCGGTGCGATTCAGGCATCCGGAACAACTGTCGGTAACAACGAGAACACTAAAGGTGTCGTTTCAACGACTGCAGCTGACAAAGACAATGATGGTGGAAGCGTCTCTAAAAGTACGATGATAACCATTGTCGTTCTGGTGCTTGTGCTGGTAATCGTACTGATTGTGCTTGCTGTGTGCATCCTTTGCAGGGGAAATGTTGCCGGAATCAAGAAAATATTCAAGAATATATTGTCAAAAGGAAACAAGCAGCCTGCGCGTGAAAAGCAGCCTCACAAGAAGAAAAATTCCGAACAGCCCCAACCTAACGACCGCAGCAAAACTGAGCCTAACTATAGAAGTAAGGCTCTGCCCCCCAATATAGAAACTTCTACACCAAAACGCACTGCAAAAAGCAGCAGTAACATTGATGTGCCGGTTAATAATGCCCCTGAGCCCATAGCCTACGATTCAACTGTCAGCACCGATCCGCATGACAGCAACGACAGCATCGAACATACCGACGCAAAATACGATGGAGTCGATACCCGCGACAAAAATACATCGGTAAAGAAATCGGAATGCGAGGAGTTGGCGGATGCCATAGATAGTATATATAAAGAAGAAATGCCACCTGAATCACTCAAGAGAGACATAATTTCGGCAGAAGTTCATTGCGATGTGAATTCTTTTTTGGGGATCGAGAATGGTGTTAGACTAAATATGTGTAGTGATAATAACAACGGAAGTTTTATAGTGGTTGACAATAGATATTTATTTCTTAACTTCTATATACTTGGAGGTAGGTTCTTTATTGCGTCGGAAAGAATCGCAGGTCTCTCCAAATGCTTTGATCTGATATCCGGCAACCGAAAAGTGAATGCAAATAATCAGAAAATCAAAAAGCTTATTCCCGCCGAAGTTCATGTAGAAAACGGTCAGTTTGTATTGGATAAAAAGGGAGAAATATATTTAGAGGATTAAATGATGAAAAAATATTTTGATGTACGGTGCCCATATTGCTTTGAGCAGCTACGATATAATGATGCTGTTTTTCGCTGCAAGAGCGGGGATGAACAGGAAGACAAATATCTTAAAAATTACAAGGCTCACTTGGAGGATAAGGAGGCACAAGATTTACTTTACAATTTTGTAGACCCGGCCGATCCAAGATACAGCAAATATAAGCGTAAATTCGATGACGGTTGTTATCTTACGGGAATAGAAGATCCCGATAAAAGCACAAAAGGTTTCCTCAATGAGAGGCTTTGCCCTTATTGCCACAATAAACTTTTAAGAATGTTTGGACGCGCGCCCGCTAAATACATTGCGGTTATAGGTGTTCCGGGCAGTGGAAAAACTACATATCTTGCATCGATAAATGAAATGATGAGAGAAAGAAGCACGGAATCGTTCTCTTGGATTAATATGGATCCTAACGACCACTACCTTGAATATATTGCCGATTTATATGCGAAAGGCAACATAGGTGCAGTAACCAAGAGCGTACAAGGTCCATACTTTCGCGAGTTGGGAATAAATAAGAATAAAACCGACATAGTGTTCCTTGATATTCCGGGAGAATGTTATATCGATAAGGAAAGGCTTACTGAAAGAATAGTCAATTATATTAAATACTCGGATGGTTTGATTTTTATTGTAAATGCGGCTGAAACTGTTGAAAATAACGACGAAGCAGTATTGGGAAAAACAATCGATACGGTGCTGGGTATGCTTCGCGAGAATGATATTCCCAAAAAGCCGACTGCCATTGTACTCAATAAGGTAGATCTGGTAAAGGGTGAATTGATGGGAAGAAAAGCATTAAGCGACATTTTTCCGCCGATTACTTCGGATGCAGTTGATATGAGGGCAGTGGAGCGCAAATCAGCAGATATCATACATTCGATGTTGTGGCACGGCGGAGACGGAGCGGATATTCAGGCGAATCTTCGAGGATATGTGAATAATATTATCAGAGACTTTGGCGAGGATTGCCGTGTGTTCGCAACGAGACTTGTGCTCGAGAATCATTTGGTGCTGAATCAAGGGCTTGACACTCCTTTCCTTTGGCTTTTGGCAAAGATGGGAGTTTTCCCGGTGAAGCAGGAGAAAAAGTGAGGAACCGATAATGGCTACAGTGAATTTTGTTACGCTCTCCCACAGCAGC
>OLYJ01000474.1_pt1 | contig 14012 bp, 9 predicted proteins | sample 1674121 | NCBI WGS metagenome assembly OLYJ01 (sample SAMEA103958146, study PRJEB25191) | human gut metagenome | reverse complement strand
GCGATTCCTCCCATCGTGTGAGCTGTTCACTCCCAGCATATGCGCGGCGGGAAAATCGGGCACAAAAAAACCCGGCACGAAGCCGGGAATTTTGCGATTAGTTCAGGGATTCGGTCTCGTTTTCGATGGTCACATCTTCCACCGAGCGAATCGCCCAGCGCGCAACAACCATCGTCTGGTCGCCCTTGCCGACGCTCAGGGTGATGGTGTCGTCCCTGATGCTCTCGATGGTGGCGTAGATGCCGCCGATGGTGCACACGCGGTCGCCCTTCTTCAGGGACGCGAGCATGTCCTGCTCCTTCTTGCGGCGCTTCTTCTCCGGGCGAATCATCATGAAGTACATCAGGACGAAAACCAGCAGCAGCGGCAGAAGGCTGAAGAGAATACCGACAATGCCGCCAGCGGCAGAATCCGTGGTGACGGCGGCAGGGTCGGCCGCACCGGTGGTGGTGGTGGTTTCCGCAACGGCGGTGGCGATGCCCAAAAGCTTGGTCAGAAATTCCATGCGAATTAGCTCCTTTCAGTAATCCGGAATACTCTGTCTATTGTAGCATATTTTTTCGCGCTTCACAAGAGGGGAAAACGGCCTTTTGCGCCATTCACAGAAATTTTGCATGACGGCATCAAGCATTTTTCCCGCGAAGCTGCGCTTTCAGACGCAAATTTGCATCTTTCAGGCACGGAATTGTAAAACTTGCGCATATTCGCTTGCAACAGGTGTTTTTTTTGATATAATGGTAATGGAATGCTGAAAAGCGCACAAACGAATGTCAAGGAGGCTGACGAATGAAGAAGCTGCTTGCGATTCTGCTGACGCTGGCGATGCTGGTGCCGATGTTGTGGTTTTGCGGAGGAAAGTGCGCCCGGCGCGACAAGGACAGTCATTTTCCTGAAAGACTTCAATGCGAAGGTGCTGGGGGCGGACATCGACGAAGCGGAGGAGAAAGCCGTCAATGACTTTCTGGATGCCCTGCGGGTGATAGTCTATCAGCAGGGGACAACGTCAGCCGCCTATGAGGTGACGCTGAACGACCAGCCTATTGTCGATTATGCCGTGCAGTTCAGCGGCGCGGATCTCTATGTCAGCAGTGACCTGCTGGGCGAGACGCTGTATCTGAACCTCGACGAGGACATGCAGCATTTCGGGGAGCTGGTGTACCGCCAGCAGCTCAGCCAGCGCGGTCTTACGGCGGAAGTCATCAACGAGACGGTATCCTCTGGGTACTACGCGGAGCAGATTGCGCAGTTGGGACAGATGGGCGCACTGACGGCGAAGCTACTCAAAAATCCCCTCTTCACGGAAAACGTGCAGGCGGAAGAAGTGCTGAACAGCCTTGCGGCGATTGACTTTACGGAGATGCAGCGCCGCTTGGCGGAATATCAGCCGTCCATGACGATTGACCCTGTGACGGAGCAGCTCGAAGGCTGTGACCCGGCGATACAGGTGTGTACGTTCACGCTGACGAACGAACAGCTGGTCAATCGGCTGGCGATTCTGCTGGAAACGGCGATGCAAGTGCCTGTCGTCCAGAACTTCGCGGATTTGGCGGCGGATTATGACAATCTGATGCAGTTCATGTCGCAGACGACGACGGAAGAGTATGTGCCGCAGGAAATCGACTGGGCGGCGCAGGTACGTCAGCAGACGATACTGTACAGCGACGCGCAGGTGACGCTGTACACGGATGCGCAGGGGCAGCTTGTCAAGCTGATTGTGAACTATTCCGCGCTCCCGGACTGGGCGGAAAGAATGTCCGAGGTGGAGCCGACCGAGGGAATCCTGAAGCCCGTCACATTCACGCTGAACCGGAACACGCTGGCGGACGGCTTGCAGTACGACTGGACGCTGGAAAAGGAAGAGAACAGCACGATGGGACGTCTCACCATCGGTGAAAAGAATGCCGAACTGGTGCTTATGCCGGATGATCAGACGCAGACGACGATTTCGCTGACGGTTGAGCCGAACCGCAGGGGCGGGAAGGTTGATGTAGAGGTGCGCACGACCTCCGAAGCGAACGGCACGGACAGCGGCATACAATTCGGCGTGTTTACGTCTGGTTCGAGCAGGAGTGTACATCGGGAGTCGAGAATTCGGCTCTTGTCTGGCGGTGAAGTCGGCTTGACCATCTACACGACGACCTTTTCGTGCGAACCGCGCCCCCTGCTGTCCGACGGCGACGTGCTGGACTTGGGCGAAATCAGCAGCGCGCGCTTCAAAGCCTACATGCTGACCTTGGCGACGAGCATTTCGCAGATTCTGCCGCGCATCCTGATGAATCTGCCGAACAGCGTGCGGCAGCTCATGGACGGTACGACGACGCTGCCGAGCAGCACCATCATTTTGGATAACGCCGACTAAAATCAACCGAAAGCATCACTGCCCCCGCAGTGTTCGCTATAAAGAAAAAGGGAAACCAAACAACAAGGAGGAAACCCCATGAAGAAACTGCTTGCGGTACTGCTCAGCATCATGATGCTGGCGATGCCCCTGACCTCGATGGCGGAAAACAGCGTGTGGGACAATGCCGCGCGTCAGGAAACCACCATCACCATCCACGACCTGAACGCTGACCTCGTGGCGGCGCTGGGCGGGGATGACACCACGATGGCCGCCATCAACGACCTGCTGGCGGCACTCTCCCTGACCGGCTATCAGCAGGGCGACGAAGCTGGCTTTGACCTGAACCTGAGCGGCAAGAGCGTGCTGGGTATGGCATCGCTGACGACTGCTGCGGAAGAAAACCAGCTGATGTATGTGTCCAGCGCGCTGCTGGGCGGCGTGATTGCTGTGAACAGCAAGGACGTGGAAGCCATCAAGGAAAAAGCCCTCCGCGCGACGATGAAGATGTCCGGTCAGAGCGACGAGGAGATCGACAAGGCGATTGAAGAATCGAAGGAACAGCTGAGCGGCAATGCGGAATACACTGCCCTGATGGAAGCAGAGGCGAACCTGAGCAGCATGACGGAAGAGCAGCTCATGGAAGAACTGACGCAGGCGGACACCACGGCGTTCATGACCATGATGAACGAAATACTGTCCGGTGCAGAAATGGCAGAAGTGACCGAGCAGCCCGGCGACTGCGACGCGGCGAAGAACTACGTCAAAGTCACCGTTCCGCCGGAAAAGCTGGCCGAGATGACGAAAGCCCTGCTGGAAATGATCCACAGCGTTCCGAGCATCGGCGCCTACATGGATGCGTTTTTTTCCGCAGCTGACACGAGCTGGGACGACCTGCTGAAAGAGCTTGATGAAGCAGATCTCTATGCGGATGACATCGTTTATGAATACTGGATGACTGAGGCAGGCGAGCTGGTTCGCATGACGGCTTCGGTGAAGATCAACAATGGCGGCGAAGAACCCTTGCCGATCTCCTTCACGATGACCCGCAACACGGCGGACGGCGTGGCGACGTGGCTTGTGACCATCAAGAGCGCGGAAGATACCGCGGCGACGCTGACCTTCGCAGGCGACTTGGAGAACTTCACGGCGAACCTGACCGCCTATGCTGGCGAAGACCCCGTTGAAATCAACGTCAGCGGCAAGGGCGTCGGCACGGACAGCAGCGTTGTTGATGTGGAAATCAAGGAAACGGTGGACGGTGTCGAGCAGGGCTTCGGCGTTGTGGTGACGACTTTTGCGACGATGGACGGCGAACAGGGCGTCCGCAAGGTGGATGTGCTGGTGCGCTTCATGGGTCTGGACGTTGTGACCATCACGGCGGAAACCCGCACCTGCGACGCGAAGGACGCGCTGGACGTGAGCAAGGCGCAGGATTTGGGCGCGATGACGGACAGTGAGTTCCAGACGTGGTTCGTCAAGGTGATGAACAACCTGCAGAACCTGCCCATGACCCTGCTGATGAGTCTGCCGGAGAGCATGCTGACCCTGCTGATGGGCGGCAGCAACTGATACGATTTCCTGCATTCGCCTGTGCCATCTGCTTGCGCCTTTCCCATGCTGGCGTTTGCGTTAGCCAGAACGAATCATTTGCGGTGCATCTCGGCGCATTCTCATTTGGAAATAGTATCCGCATGGGAGGCTGACTGAAAAAGTCAGCCTTCTTTTTCATTGCCGGAACATGCTGATTTTCGACCAGAAAAGCAATCCAATTGTAAAAATATGCGCGGAATGGTTGACAAGTCGGGCGGATTGCTTTACCATAGTACATGGATTATTCTGTGACTTTACTCCGCACGGCTTGCGGATGATTCAGATGGAGGAACAGGCAAGATGAGGATGCTTGACAAGCGATTTCTGTCACTCCTGCTCGCGCTGGGAATGCTGCTGATGCTGCTCCCCGCGGCTGCGGCATCGGAGCTGACGATGCTGCAAGTGGATTTTCTGGGCATGTATGCCACAAGCGCGGGAACGTATGAATCCCGGAAATTCACGGGCGATTTTACCGTCATGCAGAACGGGGCGGCGGTCGGCACGATTCGCCTGACCGACTTCGGCAGCGACCCGATTTCCGTCCCCGGCACGGGCAATGTGCAGCTTGTCCCGGTGGCGGAAACAATGCCGGAGGATGCCGTTATGGCGGCGAGCTACACCGTGTCGATTGTCGATGGACGGCTGAACAAAGCGGTCATTGCTGTGCTGACGGACACGGGTCTGTTCACTGTGCATACGGAGAGCAGCTCCTCTTTTGACCTGATTAACGAGCGCGGCGAGACGATTCTCTCCTTCGACACCGACAGCCGGGGCGACTATGCCCTGCCGGCGGCGATTCACACGGGGCTGTACACCCTGCGCATGACGAAGGCTTCGCTGGCCATTGAAAGCTGGCGCGACAAGATTATCAACATCGAGCGCTACACGGGTGCGGATTCCGTGACGAAGGTGAACGCTTCCTATTACTATGTGCCGCCGACGATGGCGCCGACCGCCACGCCTGAACCTACGCCGACGCCGACGCCCACCCCGACACCTACTCCGACCCCGACGCCTACTCCGACGCCGACGGCAACGCCTACGCCTACGCCGACGGCTACCCCGACCTTAGCGCCGACGGAAGCGCCGACCGAGAATCCGACGGAAGAACCGACGGAGGAACCCACGGAAGCGCCGACGCCAACCCCGACGGCTACCCCGACGCCGACACCCACGCCGAGCCCGACGCCTACGCCTACGCCGACCCCCACCCCTGAACCCGTGGACGGCACGCTGACGATGCTCATGCGCGGCGTGAACGCGGCAGTGGCGTACCAGATTGTCAGCGAGGACGGCAAAACGACCCGCACGGGTTACCTGACCGATGGCGAGACGGTGCAGGAAGCCGACCTCTTCCACGGGACATACGCCGTCACGGTGACGCTGCCGGAAGGCACGCTGCTGACGGGCGTGAACGGCTGGCCGAACCTGCAAAAGGGTCAGGCACAGTGGCTGGTGAACATTCAGGCGATGCAGACCAGCCGCTATGAACTGGATCTGACGCTCAGCGGCGGCATGACCGGCAGCATCGACGATCTGTCTGCCCCGGCGGAAGTGACGATTTCCGGCCAGCGGATGAGCGAACAGATGACGGTCAGCGGCGCGTTCGCGCTGAACGACCTGTATCCTGATACCTACCAGATTACGGCAACCCTGCCGCGCGGCTTGTATGACACCGAGGGCTGGACGCTCAGCACGACCGATACGGGCGTGACGGCGAGCATTCTGGTGGAAATCGGCGCGGGCGAAACCGTTGTGCTGCCGGCGCTGGCGAACCACGCCACCGGCGACGCTTCCGGCGTGGTGCTGGGGCTGGACGGTCAGCCGATGAGCGGCGTGCAGGTGCAGCTGGTCAATCAGGCGGGCGAAGTCGCGGCGGAAGCGGTGACGGATGAAAACGGCGCTTGGCAGGCGGAGTTCCTCGAATACGGGACGTACGTCGTCCGCTATGACGCGGGCGTGACCCTTGCCAACGGCGCGCTCGTCATCAGCGACGAACCCGCGACTGTGACCGCGAAGGCGGCGAATCCGGCGGCGCTGACCATCCACGCTTTCCGCGACAACGATAACAACGGTTCACGCGGGAAGTACGAGGAAGGCGTGTCCGGCGCGACGATGAGCCTCATCACCGAAGTCAACGGCGTGGAGGTTGTTGTGGCATCCGGCGAAACGGACAAGAACGGTGAAGTGTCGCTGGCTGTGCCGGCGGGGACGTACGTCCTGCGCAGCGAGCTGCCCGCGGGCTTCGGCCATGGTGCGCACGGCAAAAATGTCAGCGCGAACATGTCCATCATGGATGAAACGACCGAACAAGTGCAAAGCAGCGTGCCGCTGACCCTCGAAGCCGGTTCTGTGACCGACGTGGGTGTCGGCGTGATGACGATGGCGGCGCTGCAGGGTCTTGTGTGGCTGGATGAAAACGACGACGGCGTGTATCAGGACGGCGAACCCGGTCAAGCGGGCATCAAAATCCGCGCCGTCGGCGTGAAAAACGGTCTGGTGTACGAAACCGAGAGCGGCGAGGACGGCAAATTCTACATCGGTCAAATGCGCTACGGCACATACAATGTCGAATACAGCCTGCCGGACGGCTTGGTGTTTGCGCGCTACAGCCAGACGGGCGGTAATCGCCGCTCCATCATCACCAGCGAATTCAAGCGCTCCGAAACGGATCAGGTGATTCTTGAACGCGGTGACTTGGAGGAAGTCCTCCTTGGCGTGATGAAGGGCTCTAACATCAACGGCATCTGCTTCCTGGATGAAAACAACAACGGCGTGTACGACGAGGGCGAAAAGACGCTGGAAGGCGTGAAGGTCGTCCTGTACCGTCAGGCCATTGGCAAGGAGCTGCTGAACACCGTCTCCGACGAGAACGGGCGCTTCACCTTCGCCAACATCCGCGGCAGCACGTTCCGCGTCAAAGCGACGATTCCGCAGGGCTATGTGTACACCATCGCGGGCGATGGCGAGTACGGCAACCTGTTCGCGCCCGGCACTGACCGCCGCGAGTACACGATTTCCGACGTGGTGCTGGAGAACGACAGCGAGATGACGATGGCCATCGGCGCGATTACTTACGGCAGCATCTCCGGCACGGTGTATCTGGATGACGACTTCTCCGGCAGCCGGATGGACGCGGAAAAGATGGTCAACAACTTCACCGTCACCCTGACGGATGAAAACGGCAATACCCGCACGGCGAAAACGAACCGCAGCGGCGTGTATACCTTCGATGACCTTGCGCCGGGGCAGTACACCGTGAGCGCGACCGCGAACAGCGGCTTGGCGTTCACACGCACGGGCGACGGCAATATCCTCCGCAACCTCTCCGGCGGCGCGGGCGAAAGCGAACCGGTGGCGCTGGCAATGGGCGCGGATTTGACGGGTCTTGATATCGGCATGATTACCCCCGGTCATGTGTCCGGCGTGGTGTTTGCCGACAAGAACGACAATGGCCTGCGCGACGCGGATGAAGGCGGCTTGCTCGGCGCGGTGGTTCACCTGATGGATGAAACCGGCGACGTGGCAACCCGTACCATCGGCGCGGATGGCAGCTTCCTGTTTGACGCGGTGCTGCCCGGAACGTACCGCCTGCGCTACGAGCTGCCGGGCGACGGCGTGTTTGCTCCCCTGACGGACGGCGGCAACACCATCGCGCCGGATTCCGACGGCACGACGGATTCCTTTACCATCAGCGTGGGCGAAGAAGTCACCGCGCCCCTGTGCGGCGCACTGGCTTTGGGCGACATTGAAGGCATGGTGTTTGCCGATCACAACGGCAACGGCACGCAGGATGCAAACGAAGCGGCGCTTGCCGGCGTGACGCTGATTCTGACCCCCTCCCGCGAGGATTTGACGGAGCAGACCGTCCTCACCGATGCGACGGGCGCGTACAGCTTCACCGGGCTGCGGCCGGACGCCTACACGCTGACCTTGCGCTTCCCGGAGGGCATGGTGCTCTCCAAGCTGGACGGCAATGTGACCCTGCCGCTGATGCACGGGCTGAACGAGCAGCAGGTGAGCATCGAAATCGGGCTGGGCGAGGAATGGCTGAATCAGGCGCTTGGCGGCGTGATTCCGTCGAAGATGTCCGGTCAGGTTTGGGTGGATGAGAATGACAACGGGCGCATGGACGCGGGCGAAATCACCCCGGAAAACGAGACGCTGACCCTGCTGGATGAAACCGGCGCGGTGTTTGCGCAGGTGCAGACCGATGCGGATGGGCGGTTCGCCATCGACGGCATTGCCCCCGGCGTCTACAGCCTTGCCTACGACATCAAGGAAGGTACGCAGGCGGCGCGTCTGGGCGACAGCACCTTCACCACCGAGGGCAGTCAGCTCGTCATGACCGAGATTGAAATTAGCGAAAACAACAACTATACTGCTCCGATGCTGGGCTTGAAGATTGACACAAGCATCGGCGGCATGGTCTGGTGCGACAACGCGGGCGAGATTGCGCCCCTGTCCGGCGCGGAGGTTATCCTGCTGGACGAAAAGGGCAGCGAACTGCAAAACGCGACGACGGGCGAGGACGGCATCTACCGCTTTGACGGCTTGATGCCGGGGAACTACCGTCTGCGTGTGACGCTCCCGAACGGCTACGTCGTCGTAGAAAAGGACGACACGCGCCTCAAGGACGGGCAGAACATCAGCGTGATGACAACCTACACCGCCCGCGAGGGAGAGAGCGACCTGATTGCCCTGCGCATGAGCCAGCATCAGCTGGAACAGAATATTGGCGCGGTGCAGCCGGGCACGCTGGGCGACTTCTGCTGGCTTGACCTGAACGGCAACGGACTGCAGGACGCGGGCGAACTCGGTCTGGGCGACATGCGCATCGAGCTGTGGCGAAACGACCAGCTCGTCGCGGAAACGACGACCGACGCGTACGGCTACTACACCTTTGAGAACCTGTATCCGGGCGTGTACACGCTCAAGCCCATCTACCCGGCGGAAGTTGTGCCGACGCGCCTGCGCACGGATATTCCGCTGATTGCGTCGATTCTGGGCGAGAACGGCGAATCGAACCCGGTTCAGGTGACCTCCGCCAGTACGACCTACACGGCGGATTTGGGCTTCGTGCTGGTTGATGACGACGTGCTGCCGGCAAACTACGGCATCGGCGAAAAGCAGGACTGGACGAAGAAGTAAGGGAATAATGCGGAATGCGGAATTTCGCGGACGCGGATGGCGGGGTGCTGCGGGGGCAAAGGCTCTCACGGTGCCCCGCTTTTTGTGGTGGGGGAGGGGGAGTTTTGCGCAAAATAAAAAAGCCGGATTGCTCCGACTATTTCGCGGCTCTTGCTGCAAAGTGCTTGTGGACATCCTCTGCGGAAATCCAGCCCTCTTCCTCGCCGGAACGTCTGCCTTCTTCCAGCTCGCGCAGCAGGAGAAGCTGAGCTTGTTTGACGGCTTGCTGGTCGTCGTCGGCTTGCGGCGCATCGGCAGTTGGAAACTTGTCGGTTGGCATAGCGACACTCCTTTCATCGGAATTTACCATCATTATACTGGCTTTTTGGACAAGATGCAACATAAATTTACCAGCACGGGGGATGCAAGCCCAACCAAACCTGCGTGAATCACCCGTTTTTCTGCGCGAAAGCGTATTGCAAAAGCGGCTTCCATTTGGTATCATAAATGTTACCAGATGTGGCTGTTCAATATGGAAAAAAATCAGCCGAATCATGCTGGAAATGAAAGGACGGAAACAAATATGAAGAAACTCCTTGCTCTCCTGATGGCGCTCATGATGTGCTGCACTGCCTTTGCGTTCGCGGAGGAAGAAGCGGAAGTGCCGGCAGTCGAGATGAATGTCAGCTTCGAGGCGCAGACGGTTGCGCTGGGTGAAACGGGTCTGACGATGCAGATTCCGGCGGACTGGGCGGTTCAGGAAGTCCCCGCAGGCACGGAAAACGCCGAGAACATCCTGCTCTTCGCCGTCAACGCCGACCAGACGGTCAGCATTACGGCGCAGCTGTCCGCGATGAGCTTTGAAACGCTGCTGCAAGGCATTCAGGACGCGGGCGCGACGGAAGAAATGCTCGCTGAGCTGTATGTCAACGAAAACTATTGCCTGATGTACACGCCGGGCGACACCGTGCTGGCGCTGTATGCTTTCCTTGACGACGAGACGGTTCTCGCTGTGACGTTCCAGGTCGCCAGCAAGGAAGTGGGCGACGCGCTGGAAAACATGCCGCTGGAGATCTTCGGCAGCTTGGCGGCAGCGGAGTAATTCACTTCGTTACCACGATGCAGGACGAATGAGCGTCCTGCATTTTTTGTGCGCAAAAATGAACAGGGACTTGCAGAAAAACTTGATAAATGCAACAACTTGGACGAAAATATTCAAAATACACGAGAAAAACATAAAAAAAACACAGTTTGTGCAACAAAACACTTGATTTTCTCCATACAGTGTTGCATAATAAAGCATCGACACGGTGAAGCCGGCTGGTTTGGCGTGTCGATGAACAAGAAACGCAGGCAGACGCGGCAGCGCCCCTGCCGGGAAGGTGGAGCGGATGAATTCCAAGATGCTGTTTTATATCCTCAAGCGCGTGCTGCTGGCGCTGCTGACCATCTGGATTGTCATCACGGTGACGTTCTTCGTGATGCACTCGATTCCGGGTGGACCGTTCGCAAGTGAAAAGGCAATTTCCGCGGAAGCGCAGGCGGCGCTGGAGGCCAAGTACGGACTGGACAAGCCGCTGGGCGAACAGTATGTGACATATCTGCGCGACGTAGTGACGAAGCTGGACTTCGGGCCGAGCCTGAAGCAGCGCGGCCGTCAGGTCATTGACATTATTCTGGATGGCATGAAGACCTCCGCGAAGCTTGGTCTGATTGCGGCGTTCAGCGCGGCGATTGCCGGCATCGTCCTCGGCGCGCTGGCGGCGCTGCGGCGCAACACCGTGCTGGATAAGATTATCATGGTGATTACGACCGCGTTCGTGTCCATGCCGTCGTTCATTATGGGGTCGTTCCTGCTGATAGTGTTCTCAGTCAAGTTAGGCTGGGTACCCGCGAACGGCGCGACGGCCGAAGGGCTGATCCTCCCGATCATCACCCTTGCGCTCTACCCGATGAGCTATATCACGCGCCTGACGCGCTCCTCCATGCTCGACGTGCTGGGGCAGGATTATATCCGCACCGCGCGCGCCAAGGGCGTTTCGGGCAAGAAAATTATCTTCGGTCACGCGCTGAAGAACTCGCTGATTCCGGTTATCACCTATTTCGGCCCGATGCTGGCGTTCATCGTCACCGGTTCGATGGTCGTCGAGCAGATTTTCGCCGTGCCGGGTATCGGCCGCCAGTTCGTATCCAGCATCACCAACCGCGACTACACCATGATTATGGGGACGACCATTTTCCTCGCCTCTTTAATCGTGATTATGAATCTGATCAGCGACCTGCTCTACAAGGTGGCTGATCCGCGCATTGATTACGAATAAGGAGGCATCTGCACCATGATGATGAACAAGAAAAAGCCCTTTAGCCTGCATCTGGATGTGGATTCCTTCATGCCCGCGACGGCGGAGGAAAAGGAAGTCATCTCCCGGATGCGGCCGTCCTCGACCTTTTTCCGCGACGGCGTGAAGCGCCTGCTGAAGAACAAGGTTGCGACCATCAGCCTGATTCTGATTGTGCTGATTACGCTGTCCTCCATCATCATCCCGATGTTCTGGCCGTATTCGTATGACCAGATGCTGGGGCAGACGAAGGGTCGCCCGATGGACAACAGCTACAACAACCTCGCGCCGTTCCAGTACGGCAAGACGGAACTGAAGAAAATCGACAAGGGCGAAAGCGTTTTCCCGCACATTTTCGGCACGGACGCGCACGGACGCGACTACTTCATCCGTGTCGTCTACGGGACGCGCATTTCCCTCGCCGTCGGCTTCTTCGCTAGCATCATCGTGCTGGTGATTGGCATGATGATTGGCGCAGTCGCGGGATATTTCGGCGGCAGGGTGGACTTGTTCATCATGCGAATCGTCGATATTATCTACTCATTGCCGGACATGCTGGTCATCATCCTGCTGGCGGTCGTGCTGGGGCAGGTGCTGCATGTGGAAGGCACCATCTTAGAGAAAATCGGCTCGAACATCATCAGCATGTTCATCGTCTTTGGTCTGCTCTATTGGGTGGGCATGGCGCGCCTGATTCGCGGTCAGATTCTGTCCCTCCGTGAGCAGGAGTACGTGCTGTCGGCGCAGGCGACGGGCGCGAAGGCACGGTGGATTATCCGCAAGCACCTTCTGCCGAATTGCATCAGCGTCGTGATTATTTCGACTGCGCTGCAAATTCCGAACGCGATTTTCACCGAAAGCTTCCTGTCCTTCTTGGGGCTGGGCGTCAACGCGCCGATGCCCTCGCTGGGCTCGCTGGCTTCTGACGCGCTCAACGGCATCTATTCCTACACCTATCGCTTGATTATCCCCGCCGTGGTCATCTGCCTCATCGTGCTGAGCCTGAACCTGTTCGGCGACGGTCTGCGCGACGCATTTGACCCGAAGCTGAATGCGTGATGAAAGGAGCTGGACAAAATGGCATTGCTGGAAGTCAATGACCTGCATACATCCTTCTTCACCGACGCGGGCGAAGTCAAGGCGGTGGACGGCGTTTCGTTCCGCCTTGACCACGGCAAGGTGCTGGGCATCGTGGGCGAAAGCGGTTCGGGCAAGAGCGTCACGGCGTATTCCGTCATGCAGATTCTTGCGCCGACGGGCAAAATCGTCAGCGGCAGCGTGAAATTCGACGGGCAGGAGCTGGTCGGCGCGGACGAGAAGCTGCTGCGCTCCGTGCGCGGCAATCGCATCTCGATTATCTTCCAAGACCCGATGACGTCTCTGAACCCGACTTACACCATTGGCCGGCAGCTGATGGAAGCAATTCTGCTGCACACCGACCGCAACCGCCATCAGGCGCGCGAACGCGCGGTGGAGATGCTGAAGCTGGTCAACGTCAACGAACCGGAAAAGCGCATGAAGCAGTACCCGTTCGAGCTGTCGGGCGGTATGCGGCAGCGCGTAATGATTGCTATGGCGCTGGCGTGCGAGCCGGACATCCTGATTGCCGACGAGCCGACGACCGCGCTGGACGTGACGATTCAGGCGCAGATTCTTGATTTGATGCGCGATTTGCAGAAGAAGATGGGCATGGCGATTATCATGATTACGCACGACTTGGGCGTTGTCGCCCAGATGTGCGACGAGGTCATCGTCATGTACGCCGGTTCCATCTGCGAACAGGGTACGGCGGATGAAATCTTCTACAACCCGCGCCACGAGTACACGAAGGGCTTGATGCGCTCCATCCCGACGGCGGAGAACAACGGACAGCGCCTGGAGCCGATTACCGGCACGCCGATTGACCTGCTGAACATGCCTAAAGGCTGCCCGTTCGCGCCCCGCTGCGAGGCGGCGATGAAGATTTGCCTGAAAGAGAAGCCGGTTCGGATGCTCATCAATGACGACCATATGGCAACCTGCTGGATGAACGTCAAGAAGGGCGTTGAGGACGGCAGCATCACGGAGGAAGGAGGAGTGCCCTGTGTCTGAAGCGCAGATGCACCAGCCATTGCTGGAAGTCAAAGGACTGAAAGAATACTTTGACATCAACATGGGCTTCTTCCGCACCAAGCCGCTGAAGGCGGTCGACGATGTGTCCTTCACCATCAACAAGGGCGAAACGCTCGGTCTGGTGGGCGAATCCGGCTGCGGCAAGACGACCGTTGGGCGCACCATCCTCCAATTGTACAAGCCGACGGCGGGCGAAATCATTTACGATGGCAAGCCCGTCAAGACGAAAGCGGATTTGCAGAAATTCCGCACGAAGGCGACGATGGTGTTCCAAGATCCGTACTCCTCGCTGAACCCGCGCATGAGCGTCGGCCAGATCATCAGCGAGGGCATGCAGGCGCACAACATGATCAAGAAAAAGGACGCCCGAATGCAGCAGCTCGTCCTGAACATCATGGACGAATGCGGCCTCGCACCGTACTTCCTGCACCGCTTCCCGCACCAGTTCTCCGGCGGCCAGCGGCAGCGCATCGGCATCGCCCGCGCGCTCGCCACGAACC
>OLYJ01000459.1_pt1 | contig 14348 bp, 7 predicted proteins | sample 1674121 | NCBI WGS metagenome assembly OLYJ01 (sample SAMEA103958146, study PRJEB25191) | human gut metagenome | reverse complement strand
GCGGCTGGCGGAGCTGGTGATGGACAGCGTGCGCGTAGAGGATAAGGTCTACTGCATTGACGAGCATGGCACGATGGCGATTTTGCTGACCTCCAATGAAGCAAACAGCGCCTATGTCCGCAGCCGTATTATTGCAGCGGTGACGAAGGAGGATGCTTTTGACGGCATTCTGGAGCGCGGGACGCACATGGATCTGCGCTTTGCCTGCAAGGAGTACGACGAACATTTCGGCAAGGACATGATGGCGTTCAAGAAAGCCGTTGAGAGCGAGCTGGCGTATGATGTGTAAGGCGAAAGCGTGGGTACTGGCGCTGACGGCGGGGCTGCTGCTTCTGCTGATACCCGCACAGGCGCGCGCGGATGTGACCCGTCTGCTGATTTTGAACGACGAGCAGACAAGTGAGACGAGCGCAGCGGCGACGGACGTCCTGCGGCGATTCGCACTCTATTCCAGCTGGACATGCACGTTTGCCAGCAGCGAGGATGTGCCGGACACCGACGGGTACACCGCCGTCATCATCTGCACCGACCCGAATCGGGCGCTGAATGCGTCGGTGGCGCTGGCGATTCAGGAGAGCAAACTGCCTGTGTTTGTCATCGGCGCGGGCGGCTTGGCGGAGCTGACGAAAACGCAGGTACATGAAGGTTCACTGACATTGCGCTTGCAGACGCAGGCAAACGCCGCGAACGATATGCTGCTTTCCGGCAATTCGCTTCTGCTGATGAAGAAAAGCGGCGAATCGCTCGGCGGACAGATTTTCGTCGGTGCGCAGGCATTTCCGCTTTGCCAAACGGCGGGAAGCATCACCCATTTGGCGTATTTTGACCCGTCGCAGGAAGCGCAGTGCGCGTTCCTCTCAACGCTGCTGCAAACGTGGCTGTGGCCCTACAAGAATTCCCCGACCGCGTACGGGCAGTATCTCGTGCTTGACCGCATTTATCCGTTTGCCGACCCGGAGCGGCTGCTGTCGCTGGTGGAGATGCTCGAGACGGAAAATGTGCCGTACGTCCTGTGTGTCATGCCAATTTACGCCAATGCCGATTATCCGGCAATGAAGCGTTTCTGCGAGGTGCTGCGGTATGCGCAGAGCCGCGGCGCGGGCATTGTGATGCACGTTCCGCAGGTGACGCTGGCGAACGTGACGGTGGAGGACTTGCAGGAGAATATCGCTAATGCGTATTCCGCCTATTCGCGCTATGGCGTCTACCCGCTGGCGATTGAAGCGCCGGATGTGTGGCTGATGAGCGAAAAGGGGCAGAATGTCCTGCGCGGCTGGCGAACGGTGTTCCTCTTCCGCTCGGATGAAGCGCTTTTCGGCGAGAAGCAGGCGGAGAACACGGCGCTGCGCGATGGCCACCAAATCGTCGCGCCTGCCTACGCCGACGCGACCGCCTTCACCAACGCCTACGCACAGGCGATTTACCTTGACCCGTCAGAGGATATCGAGACGCTCCGGACGCAGGTCAATCGGCTGAAGAACTCCCGCACAGCGCTCAAGAAGCTTTCAGATGTGGAAGGTATCGTCTATGCGGGCGACCTGTATGTGCATTTCTATCCGGCGGATGGGCTGTATGTCAACGGACAGGCAGCGTCGCTTGTCTATCAGCGCTTCAATTACGATGAGGACTACGTCTACGACCGCGGCTTTGTGCAGTATATGACAGAGCAGATTCAGGCGAGCAACAAGCTGATTCTGGTGTTCGTGGTTGTAGCGTGCACGATTTTCATTGTCGGGATGATTATTTCCCGGCGGACGACGCGACGGCAGCTGCTGGGCAACCATCCGCACGCGAAAGACGAGCAGGAGGGGGTGAATCTGCATGACGGCGGCTGATTACTTGATGCTGATTTCGATGGTCTGCATCTGGGCGCTGATGGCGATTAACGTCTTTCTGTCCGTCGGCGGATTCCTGTATTACCATCAGTGCAGCAAAACGGACGGGCATGTGCCGATTGATGAGTACCCGTTCGTGTCGATAATGGTGCCGGCGCACAACGAGAGCGTCGTCATTCGGCGCACCGTCCGCGCCCTGCTCAACTTCGACTACCCGCACGACCGCTACGAAATCATCGTCATCAACGACAACTCTACCGATGACACCGCAAATGTGCTCAAGCAGATTCAGGCGGCGAATCCCAGCCGCAACCTGATTGTCGTCAATACGGATAACGTTGTCGGCGGGAAAGGAAAGTCTAACGCGCTCAACATCGGCTATTCGGTTGCGAAAGGCAGCGTGTTTGCGATTTACGACGCGGACAACACGCCCGAACCGCAGGCGCTGCGCATTTTGGTGGAGAACCTGATGAGCGATTCGTCGCTGGGCGCGGTCATCGGCAAATTTCGCACACGCAATCGAAACGCCTCGCTGCTCACGCGCTTTGTCAACATCGAGACGCTGGCGCACCAGTGCATGAATCAGGCAGGGCGCTGGTTCTACTTCGGGCTGTGTACCATTCCGGGCACGAACTTCGTCATGCACCGCCACATCATTGAGGAAATCGGCGGCTGGGATCCGGACGCGCTGTCGGAGGACACGGAAATCAGCTTCCGCATCTACCGCATGGGCTACAAAATCAAACTTGTGCCGCAGGCGGTGACGTGGGAGCAGGAGCCGTTTCGCCTGGGGATTTGGTTCAAGCAGCGTACCCGCTGGGCGATGGGCAACCTGTATGTGCTGATGAACAATTTCAAGTATATTTTTGATCCGTCCGGCGGCAAAATGCGCATGGATGTGCTGTACTACGCGCTGGTGTATATCCTGATGGCGTTCACGCTCGTCTGCTCGGACACCATGTTCGTTCTGGGTGTGCTGGGGTACAGCCATGTGTCGCTGGGCGGCTTGTCCACGATGGTGTGGGTGATGGCGTGCGCGCTGTTCGAGTGCAATGTCATGCTGACGCTGGCGCAGGAGAAGAATGAGTTCAATCTGCAATCGGCGGCGCTGGTTCTGCTGATGCTGTTTACCTACTCAAAACTGTGGGTGGTTGTCGTCCTCCGCGCCATGTGGATGACGGTGAAGAAAATCGTCAGCAAAACGGATTACACTTGGTATAAGACCGAACGTTCCGCAGACTAATCAGAAGGGATGGATTGAGAACGATGAACACACGCTATTTCACAAGCCGTCTGCTGGCTTTGATGCTCGCAGCGCTGCTGGTTTTCTCCTGCGCTGCGGCGGAGGAAACCGAAATTCCCAGCGGTGTGGTGGACAATTTTGTCCAGAGTGAAATTGAAAAGCAGCAATCCGCCAGTGACGCAACGGCATTTGAGGCAGGCGCGGCGGCAGGGGAGTATTATGCTGATTTCACCTTCGGCGGCGTGCAGACACTCAGCGGCATTACGACGACGCTGAGCCTGTACGCAAATCTGCCGAAGTACGCCAAGCCCGTCAGCGCCGTGCTGCGCCTGAGCTACACCGCATCCGACCTGATTCTGACGGACATTTCCTCCCTGACGTACTATATGAACGGCACGCCGTTCGGCTCGTCGAAGATTGTCGCGCGTTCCGACGGCGCGCAGACCGTGCTGTATGTGAGCGTCCCGGTGGAGCTGCTTACGACGGGCTATAATCTGCTCGAAATTCTCTCGTATGTCCGTCTGACGGACGACGAAGGCTGCCGCGACGACTACAATGGCGCGAACTGGGTCAAGATCGCCGATACGACTTGCTTGCGTATCTACTACGAGATTTCCGACGATGCGGATGAGCTGTACATGTACCCGTACCCCTTCATTTCGCTGATGAATCCCGACGGCGCGGAGAGTGTGGTTGCCGTCAGCGACGCGGCGGACGAAGCCGAGCTGACCGCCGCCATGATGCTGATGGCGGGCATGGGCAACAGTCTGTCTGCCGAAAACGCCATGACGCTGTGCCGCCTGTCGGACGCGAAAAGCGAAAACGTGCTGTATGTGGGACTGAAGAAGAACACGCCGGAGCATCTGCTGTCTCTGCTGACGCAAAGCGTTCCTGCAACGGGCGCACTGGCGCAGCGCGCGACGGATGGCGACACATCGTATCTGCTGATTGTCGCGGAGGAAGAAGCCGCGCTCAGCGAAGCCGCCGCGCTGCTCAGCGACACATCCCGCGTGGCGCAGCTCCACACATCGCAGACCTACGTTTCCGTCGGCGAAGCGCAGCAGTATGCCCTCGCGTCGGAAACGTCCGGGCTGACGCTTGCGGGGCAGTACACCATTAAGGACATTTCCGGCAACGGCATCAGCTTCTCCGGCCCCTTCACGCAGAAGATGACGATTTATCTGCCCGTCGCGAAGGACTATGTGCTGTCGAGCGAAAGCCGCTTCTCTTTCGACATTCGGTACAGTGAGAATCTGGATTTCGACCGCAGCCTCGTCACGTTCTACTGGGGCACGAGCATCCCGCTGTATTCCCACAAGCTGACCAAAGAGGGCGCAACGGGCGAAACGCTGACCTTCTCCGTGCCGGCAGACGCCATCGGGGAGGCAGGCAGCAGCATTACCGTTGTGTTTGACCTCGAAATCAAGGATTTGGACTGCACCGTGCGGTCGATGAACACGCCGTGGGCGTATATCGCGGCGAACTCGTCACTGTACCTGCCGGCGGGCGAAAACACAGCGCTGAATCTGGCAAATCTGCCGGCACCGTTCCAGCGCGCAAGCCGCATGAACAATGTCGTGATGATCCTCAGCGACGACGCGACGCAGACGGAACTGACGCTCGCAGGGCGCATCATGGCGATGCTCGGCGCAGGCAGCACGCCCTATGGCTCGCTGAAAGTTATCCGCGCGGAGAATTTCCAAGCAGCCGCCCACGGCAACAGCAATCTGATTGTCGTCGGTCTGTCCGATCGAAACAGCGTCCTCAAGCAGATCAATCCTTACCTGCATTTCCAGTACACGGACGACATGACCAGCCTTGCTGAAAGCACGAAGCTGGTGATGACGACGGATTATGCCCACGAAGCCAGCGTGCTCCAGCTGATGAAATCCCCCTACAATGAGGCGATGGCGCTGCTGACCGCTTCCGCCGCGACCGAAGCAGGCTTGCAGAACCTGATGGCGCGCTTGAGCACGGAAAAGAACCGCTGGTCGCTGGGCAAAGAAGCGCTGGTGGTGGATGGCTACGGCGGCGCATCCAGCTATCAGTTCACCGTGTCCACAGCGCTGACGCAGAACGCGGAAAAGCCGTCGTTCGCGGATGTTATTGTGCAGAATCGTGAGCCGATGACGCTGCTGCTGGTCGGCATGGGCTGCATGTTGGTGCTGCTGCTTGCTGCGGTGCTGCTGCTCGTGCGTATTCACCACCGCAGAAAGTACGACGATAAGTAACCTGATTTTCGGCGAGGCGGAGGAAGGAGACAAAGGCTCATGCTGTTCAACTCCATCGAATTTCTGCTGTTTTTCCCGGCAGTCGTGCTCTTGTACTACGCGATTCCGGGCAAACTGCGCGTCTTTTGGATTCTTCTGACGTCTTACCTGTTCTACATGAACTGGAATCCGGCGTATGCGCTGCTGCTGCTTTTCTCCACGGCGGTCACGTTCCTTTTCGGCTTGCTGATCGGGAAAAGGCGTACCAAGGAGAAAGCAGCGGCAGAGGCAGGACGCCCGATTCACCAGCTTTCCAAGGTCTGGGTCGGCGTGTCCTTCGCTGTCAACCTCGCGATTCTCTTCTTCTACAAGTATTTCGACTTTACCGTCGATAACATCAACGTTATTCGCGGGTGGATGGGTCTTGCGCCTGTCACACCCGGTTTTGACGTGCTGCTGCCTGTCGGCATCTCGTTCTACATCTTTCAGGCGCTGTCGTATGTCGTTGATGTTTACCGCGGCGACGTGCGCATGGAGACGAATTTCATCAAGTACGCGGCGTTTGTCAGTTTCTTCCCGCAGCTGGTCGCCGGGCCGATTGAACGTTCGACTAACCTCCTGACGCAGTTCGACACGCCGCATAAGCTGGAATACGATAACGTCCGCGACGGTCTGCTTCGGATGGTCTGGGGCTTCTTCCTCAAAATCGTCATTGCTGACCGCGCGGCGATTCTGGTCAATCAGGTGTTCAATTACTGCAATTACTACGAAGGCCCGACCGTGCTGATTGCGGCGGTTCTCTTCGCGTTTCAGGTTTACGGTGACTTCGCGGGCTATTCCAATATCGCCATCGGTGCGGCGCAGGTCATGGGCTTTAAGTTGATGAAGAACTTTGAGCGCCCGTATCTCGCTGTGTCCGTATCGAACTTCTGGCGGCGCTGGCATATCTCGCTCAGCACATGGTTCCGCGATTACTTATACATTCCGCTGGGCGGCAACCGCAAGGGGACGGTGCGCAAGTACATCAACCAGATGATTGTCATGCTCGTGTCGGGCTTGTGGCACGGCGCGGCGTGGAATTACGTCATCTGGGGGGGTATCAATGGGCTGTATCAGGTGGCGGGCGGCATCACGAAGCCCTTCCGCCGCCGTATCCAGCAGAAAACCGGCGCGCGCACGAAGACGCTGAGCTGGCGCATCGGGCAGGTCCTGACGACGTTTGTGCTGATTGACCTGTCATGGATTTTCTTCCGCGCGAACAGCCTCGGTGACGCCATGCACCTCCTGTCGAGCCTCTTCCGCGGCTGGAACACCAATATCTTCTTCGACGGCAGCCTGCTGAAACTGGGGCTTGACCAGACGGAGTGGCTTGTGCTGCTGGGTGCGCTGCTGATTCTGCTGGCGGTCAGCCTGATGCAGGAAAAGGGCGTGTCCGTGCTGGAAGCAGTCAAGCGGCAGCAGCTTTGGTTCCGCTGGCTGATTTACCTCGCGGCGATTTTCGTCGTTCTGCTGACGGGCATCTACGGCCCCGGCTTTGCGGCATCGTCGTTCATCTACTTCCAATTCTGACGAAGGGAGCGCGGAAAGAATGAAAAAGCTGATTCAAAAAGCCGTCAAGGTTCTCGCCTTCCTTCTGGTGCTGGCGCTGTGCTATGGACTGATGGATCAGGTGCTGAAAATCAAGACGGATGACATGGTGTCGATGGTGAAGCTGCGTCAGCTGCCGCCGGACACGGTGGATGTGCTGCTTGTCGGGTCGTCGCATATCGGGACAAATGTTGATAATCAGCAGATTTTCGATGAATATGGTATTTCAAGTTACAATTTGTGGGTTGGCATGCAACCGATCTGGAATACTTACTATTGCTTGAAAGAAGCGCTGTCAGCACAAAGCCCGCAGATTGTGATTGCTGAAGTGTACTTAAGCACGACAACAATGGACTATTCGCCGAAAGAAACGGCAATAAAAAATGTTGAATTGCTGAATTTGGGAATCAACAAAGTTCAAGCTGCTTTCGCATCTTATGAAAAGTGGACGGATGCCGTAGAAGCCTTGTGGGGATTGCCGTACTATCATGAACGGTATGATGATTTAACTATTGCGGATTTTGTGCAGGAAAATGATTTGTCGCTTCCTGCGCCGAGACGCCCGGAGGGTGGCGTGGCTATCCTAAAAATGCTGGATTATGCTTCCATTACAGATAAACTTCCGATTACTGAAAAAAACGAACAGTATTTGCGAAAAATTATTGATTTGTGCAAGCAAAAGAACATTACGCTAATATTGATGGCTGCGCCGTTTGAAGCGACAGAAGAAGCTGCTATGCGGCTGAACACTGTTGCAGAAATTGCCAAAGAAGAAGGCGTACCGTTCCTCAACTATGTGAAGGAATGGGATAGCCTTGGAATGGACGCAAACACTGACTTTTACGATGGCGGTCACTTCAATAATCAAGGTATTGTTAAGTTTTCCCGCATTGTGGGACAGTATTTATCACAGAATTATTCTTTGCGTGATTGTAGAAAAATTGAAGGATTTATATGGAATGCTTCGCAGACAACTGCTGATAAAAATAAAGCAGAGTTTATCTTAAGCAATCAGTTCTCTGGTGATGGTGTTTCTGAATACTATGATACAAAGATTAAACTCTATGAAAATCGTTATAGTTCATGGACAATATTGACCCAAATTGGTCTGCCCTTGCCAGACACGGATGAAGGGCAGGTCGTTATGGCTTGCTTTGATGAGCAAAATGGCGAGAATTATCGTGGGTTGCTGATTCGCGGTGAAGGCAATGCGCTCCAAGTGATATTGGGGAACAATCGTACATTCATGCTGCCACTTTTGCATGGTGATTCCGCTACGCTTGCTATCACCAAGGACAATGAACGATATTCTATTTATCTAAATGGTGAAAAACTCTATGAGAATGAACAGCTTCCCTGCGACGCCTATTCCGGCACGCTTCTCCTCGGCTGCGAAGAACTTGCCCCCGGCGGGGAGAAGTTCCGCTTCTCGCCCACGCGCGTGCTGAACCTCGAAGTCTATGACAGCGTGCTGACGGAAAGCGAAATCCTTGCGTGGCAGCCGGAAGACCTGCCCGAAGCGCCCAAGCCGCTCGGCATCGGCGTGAAGGACGCGGCGGAAGTCTACACGCTTCCGGAGCAGTTCGTCGGCGGCGACGAAACGTATCGTCAGGCGTCGTATCTCGATACGCAGACACAGCTGTTTGCCTCCACTGCGACGCGCTTCACCCTGCTGACCAGCGTCACGCCGAGTGAAAATCCCGGCAATGGCGTGTTCCTGTCCTGCTTCGACGAGAATGCCAAGAACTATCGCGGCTTGCTGATCCGCCAGCTGGACAACGCGCAGATCAACATCGTTTTCGGTCAGAATGTCGGCGTGACTGTGCCGGGCGAATTTGACCGCGAAATGCATATCGCCATCGTCAAGGATGGCACGAATTACCGCATCTATGCGGATGGTCTGCTCGTCGCCGAAGCCGAATCGCCTGCGGATAGCTATGACGGCACGCTGCTCATCGGCGCCCAGCGCGACGCGGACGGCAATATCTTCCGTATTAGCCAGACGCAGGTGAATCACCTGTCTGTCTACGCGGGCGTGATGGCAGAAGCGGACATTGCGGCATATGACTTTGCCGCCGCGCCGCTGCCGCCGGAACTGGTTGCGGAATCCGCCGCGTACACCATGCCCGGCGCATTCGTCGGCAACGGCAGCGACCGCGCGCTCGACACGGGCGTGAAGCTCTACGACGTCGCGACGAAGGACTGGACGCTCGACACCGTCATCGACGTGCGCAAGGGCGTCAACAACGGCGTCTACATGTCCTGCTTCAGCGAGGAAACCGGGCATTACCGCGGCTTCATGCTCCGGCAAGACAATGCCGATACGCTCATGGTCTACGTCGGCAATAGCGTCGGCGTCACGGTGGATTTGCCGCAGGGCACGTCGCTGATGCACCTCGTGGTCGTCAAATCCGGCAGTCAGTACACGATTTGGCAGAATGGTCAGCTTGTCCAGCGCGTCGAAAGCGCCTGCGAAAACTACGACGCGACGCTCCTCCTTGGCGCACAGCGCGATGCGGACGGAAACCTGTTCCGCTTCTCGAACGCGGGCATCCGGACGCTGAACATTACGGACGGCGCGCTGTCTGACACGGATGCGGCGACGCTTTCCGCCCCTGTGAAGGACAACAGCCGATTCTAACCCATATCGAAAGAGAGGAATCTTGCGCATGGAACAGACACGACGGGCGAGGCTGACCGGATTGACGGCGGCACTGCTGACCGTAGCGGCGATTCTGTGGACGCTGTTTGCGTCGCCGTCCATCGGGGTGGTGGCGGATGGCAGCTATGCTTCGGCGGCGGAAGGGCTTGCGCTGCGCTATGCGGAAGAGAGCATCCCGACCGGGCAGCGCGTGGAGGACTTCGCCTATGAGGACACGGCGTATTCCACGCTGCTGTTTGCGTCTCGTACCTCCGTCGGCGCGGCGGTTGCGCTTGTACGGCTGGCGACACACCCGTTCGGTCTGGGTTTCAGCACGCGTTATTTGGCGGTCGTGTATGCGCTGCTGATGGGCTGGGGCGCGTACCTACTGGCGAACGGGCTGGCGCGGCGGTCGCGCACGGCGGCGATTCTTGCGACGCTCGGACTGCCGCTTGCGCTGGCGAATCCCGCCGTCATCGGCTATTTGAACAGCCTGTATGCGGTCGGCGCTTCCATGGCATATTTGCTTCTTTTCCTCGGCGCGACGGTTTATTGCCTGTGCCGGGAAAAGGGATGCGGCGTTCAATGGGCGCTGCTGGTGCTTTTCGCGGCGCAGCTGATGCTGCGTACCATGGCGCAGATGATGGCGCTGCTGCCTGCGGCGGTGCTGGCGGTTGTGCTGTGCGCCGTGCATAGCTGCCCCGGACGGGCAGAACGTCCGCTTCATGCGGCGTGTGTGCTGATTGCGAGCTTGATGTGCGTGAGCGGCCTGGTCACAGGCTGGCAGGCGGACGACACGGTGCATTCCGCCGCCGCGAACTACCTTGCGGTCTTTCAAGGCTATCTGCCCGCATCGGAGAAGCCGGAAGAGACGCTGGAAGCCCTCGGCTTGCCCGAAAGTTACCTCGCGGACATCGGCAAAAGCTACTATGAACCTTCCGAAAACTTTGTGAACGATCCGCGGGATGCGGAGAATGCCGCCCTGCTGAACGAAAATATTTCGCTGGGGAAACGGGTGAAATTTGCGATTCAGCATCCGGCAGTCGTTCGCACCATGATGGACAAAAACGAAGGCGCTTTGCGGAACGCGGACAGCTGGTATTTGGCGGACGATGCCGGGAATGCCGTTTCGTCACGTTCACCGCTGCATACCGTGCTGGAAACCATTTTCGGGCGTGACCATCACGCCATTTCCCGCTGGTGCTTGATTTGCGCGGCGCTCCTCGTGCTGCTGCTGCCCATTGTACGGCGGCAGAGCGCATCCGTGATGCTCTGCGCGTTTCTGCTGATGGTACTGCTTGGCACGATTGGCTATCTGCCGCTGACCCTCGTGCTGACGGGCGGCATTGACCTGCTGACCGTGAAGCCGCTGGCGTTCCTGCTGGGCGGTTTGATGGTGCTGGTGAGTTTCGCCTCCGGAGCGGTGCTCCTTCGCCGTCTGATGGCGTGGCTGAGCGTGAAGGAAGCGAAATTGGCGCTGCCGCCCTGCTCGGCGGGCGCGTCCGGCGGACTGCTGGCGTATCTCCGTAAAATCCGCGTGAAGCAAAAAGGGACGGTCGTCATTGTTGCATTGGTTTGCGTGGTACTCTGCTGCTGGCAGCTGCTTCCGGCAGAGCACATCGGCGGCGTGAACAACGGTGACTTCGGGCGTATGATGGAACAAATCGACCTGTACTGGGCACAGCCGCAGCTCGATGATGAATCGACGCAGTTTGAGTGGGGTGTCGTCGAGGATTTCTCCTACCGTGAGCCGTTCCATCCGGCGCGCTTGACCTCCATAGACCCCACCTATTCGCTGATTTTCCCGTCGATGCTCGTGCGCTTCATCACCTTGCTGACGGGCGGCAATTACTCCACGCAGGTGCAGGCGTTCATCCTGCTGGCGCTGGTGATGGCGGCGCTGCTGCTGCTCGTGCACGACCTGTATCCGCTGCTGGGCAAGCTGACGCTCCCAGCGGGGCTGATTGTTGCGTGTATGCTGCTGGGCGAAAATTACCTCGCATGGTACAACTCGCTCTTCGGCGAAACGATGATTCCCGTCGGCTTGATGCTGACGATTGCCTGTACGGTGCATCTGGCGCTGATGCCGCGCGGAAGCCGGAAAAGCTGGCTGTGGATGATTCTGCTTGCCATCAGCGTGCGATTTCTCTGCACTGCCAAGGCACAGATGGCGCTGGCGCTCCCGGCGGCGATTGTTCTGCTGATTGTCTTTACCGTCTATCATCATCCGCAGGCGAAAAAGCCGCTGATTGCGTTTTCGCTGATGGGCGCGCTGCTGTGCGGGCTGGTCAGCTACGACACGCTTGGCGTGTACCGCAAAAATCAGGGGGTGTCCGAAAAGCAGACCATCTGGCAGAGCGTGTTTTACGGCGCGCTGATGATTGCTGACGATCCGGACGCAGCCATGGAAGAACTGGGCATTCCGGCGGAAATGAAGGCGGACATCGGCAAACACGCGTACTATCCGAACAGCGAGTACGTTTATCCCATTGAGTCGGACGAATTACAGGAGAAATTCTATGACCATGTGACGACGATGACGCTTGTGCGCTACTATCTGCGCCATCCGAAGGACATGCTGACAATGATGAACCGCGCGGCACAGGAATCCGTCACGTTGAGCACGTCGTTCATGACCTACACGGACGCACTGTACAGCAATAACCGTCCGCTGCACCGCATGAACCTCTGGTGTAATCTGCGCAGCATCTTCGCGGCGCGCGCGTTCTGGGTGTATGTGCTGCTCTACGGCACGGCGGGCGTGTTCTGCCTGACGCTGATTTGCCGCAAAAAGACGCAGAAGCGGACAAAGCTGCTGGCGATGCTGTTCCTGTGCGTGATGTTCGTGGGCGTAATGCAATATCCGCTGTCGGTCATCGGCAACGGCTTTGCGGACAACAACAAACAAATGTATACCTTTATGCTCTGCCACGACCTGCTTGTTGTGGCGGCAGGCGTGGTGCTTGTGCGGCGGCTGATTCCGGCGCGGCGCACGGCGGAAAATGCAATCAGGGAGGAAGCAGACCATGAGCCGCAAGAAGAATCTGCTTGATTATCTCGCACTGACGCTGTTTATCATGTGCATGGGCTTGGCGCTGAGTGCCAGCCTCGAATATGTGACGCGCGCGACGGAGCGGGAATATCTCGGACAGGGAATCTGGGTGCTGAGTATGGCGGGGCTGTCGCTCCTTGCGCTGCTGCTGGGGCGGATTTCGCGCAAGTGCGGGCAGAAGATGCAGCCGCTTCCCAAAAACATCGTAATGATTGCGCTCGGCGCGGTGCTGGTGGGCGTTGGCGTGTATCTGCGCCTGTGGGTGATTTGGAACATCCCTGTTGAGCCGGATTCGGACTTTGAGACGTACTACCGCATGGCGAATCACCTGCTGAATGATACGCTGATGTCCGCCGAAGGAGCGGTCGACCGCCGCTATATCGCGCTCTACCCGCACACCATCGGCTTCCCGATGCTCATTCTGTGGCCGACGTTTGCTATTTTCGGCGCGTCGGTGCGCAACGCGCTGTACGCAAACCTTGTGTGCAGTGTGATTTCCATCCTCTTGGCGGGGCATATCGCTCGGCGAATCGCGGGGCGCACGGGCGCGCTGGTGGCGGTGGCGCTGATGAGCCTGTGGCCGTCGCACATCCTGTTCAGCAACATGGTTGCCACCGAACCGTCCTTCACGATGCTGATTCTGCTTGCTGCGGACATGATGACGAGTGTTCTTGACCGCCGCAAGGGCAGCCTCTACGACGTCGCTCCTTCTCGGATGCTGGGCGTGATGGCGCTGCTGGGCATCGTGCTGGCGCTTGCGGGCGCAATTCGCCCGATGGCGGTCATCCTGCTGGCGGCGTACTGCGTGGTGCAGCTGTGCGTCACGGGCGACCCGATGAACGAAATCCGTGTGGAGGGCGCGCGCTACGCCACGAGTCAGCCAATCGTCTGCATTGTGCTGGTGCTGGCGTGCTATCTCGTCACGGGCAGCGTCATCAACCGCGCGATTTCTGACATCATCGGCGAGCAGCCCGCGTCGGGGCTGTACGCGTCCGGCTACAACCTCATGGTCGGCTTGAACACGCAGTCGAATGGCTTGTGGAACGAGACGGACAGCGAATTCTTCGCGCAGGCGTATGACGCTACGAAGTCCGCGACGGGGGCGCATCAGGCGTGTATGGAAGTGGCGGCGCAGCGCATCCAGTCGGAGCCGGAAAACGTGCTGAACCTGATGGTCTACAAGTTCCGCGACCTGTGGCGAACGGATGATTTCGGCATTGACTGGAATCTGCTCTGGACGGAGCAGCAGGGGACACTGACGCCTGAACTGCGCAGCCTGCTGGAAAGCATCCGTCCCATTGGGCGCGTGATGTACATGGCGGTGCTCTTGTTCGCAGCACTGGGCGCAATGGAGGCGTGGCGGCGGCGGCTTGCCCCGAACGCCATGATTCTCATTTGTATGCTCTTCTTCCTTGGCACGGCGCTGAGCCATATGCTGCTGGAAACGCAGGTGCGCTATCATTATAACATGATTCCGTTCCTGATTCTGCTGGCGGCGTGGACAGTTCGCTCGTGGAGCAAGACTGCCGCGGAGAAAGAAGACGTCCGCGTGATTTATGTGGATCGCCCCGAAAACGCCGAAGAGAAGAAAGACAACATTCATTTCGACATGGCGAAAGCAATTGCGGAAGGGCACATCCACGTCTCTGTGACCGAGAACGTCGCGCGCACGGAAGAAGCATCAAAAATGGAAGATTCGGCGAAAAGTAGTGTGGAAAACACCTAATACTATTTCCAGATTCAACTGCGCCATCTGCTTGCGCCTTTTTCGTTCTGGCGT
>OLYJ01000456.1_pt1 | contig 14374 bp, 11 predicted proteins | sample 1674121 | NCBI WGS metagenome assembly OLYJ01 (sample SAMEA103958146, study PRJEB25191) | human gut metagenome | reverse complement strand
TTCAAGAAACAATAAAATGAATTCCGAAAACGAAAAAATACTCAATATTTTCAGGGAAACAGGCGCCTTGATGGAGGGGCACTTCATACTTAGAAGCGGTTTGCACAGCGGGCACTTTTTCCAATGCGCACGCGTGTGCGAGCACCTTGACAGAGTGACGGAGCTTGTTGAAATGCTCGTAAAAAAGCTTGGCGACATAGAATGCGACACGGTGATAGCGCCTGCGCTCGGCGGGCTTGTCCTCGGGCAGGAAGTTCTCACACGCGGGGTTGATGCAGAACGGCTTCTTGAAGCCCTTGCCCGCCTTTTTGAACATCGTCTGGCCGCACTCGGGGCAGTCGTCCTTCGTCGGCACATCCCAAGTCATGAAGTCGCACTTCTTCTCGGGATCGCTGCTGGTGGAGAATTCGCAGGCATAGTACGTGTACTGCTTGTTCGTCTTCTTGCTCACGCCGGTGCGCTTCATCATGCGCCCGCCGCACTTGGGGCAGCGGCGGGGGACCGGCTGGGAAAAGCCGCAGTAGTGGCACATCAGCCGGTTGTTGGCGCTGTGGTAGGTCATGGCCAGGGAGCACCGGGGGCACTGAGGCACCTCCCGGCAATCCACGCACACCAGCGCGCGGCTGTTGCCCCGGCGGTTGAGCAGCAGCACCGTCTGACCGCCGGACTGCCAGTTGTCGTAAAGCTGCTGGCGCAGAGGGTCGCTGAGGGTCAGGTCGTTGCCCAGCCGGATCTCCTCGCGCATGTCCACGATCTCCACCTGGGGCAGAGGGCGTCCGTTGTAGCGGCTGCGCAGGGTATACAGGGAATAATCCCCTTTTTTGGCGTGATACATACTCTCCACGCTGGGGGTGGCAGAGCCGAGCAGCACCAGAGTATGTTCCTTCACGCCCCGCCACATGGCCACCTCGCGGGCGCAGTAGCGGGGGGAATTTTCGGATTTATAGGAATGCTCCTGCTCCTCGTCCAGGATGATGACGCCCAGGTTCTCGCTGGGGGCGAACACGGCGGAGCGGGTGCCCACGATCACCTTGGCGTCGCCGCTCTTGACCCGCTTCCATTGGTCATACCGCTCACCCATGCCCAGGCTGCTGTGGAGCACCGCCACCTGCTGGCCGAACCAGGCCGCCAGCAGCCCCAGAAGCTGAGGCGTCAGCGCGATTTCCGGCACCAGCAGCAGCGCGGCCTTCCCCCGGTCCAGGCAGTGCTGGATCAGGCGGATGTACACGGAGGTCTTGCCGGAGCCGGTGACGCCGTACAGCAGCGCCACGCCGGGATCCGGGCGGTCCAGCTGACCGCGCAGACCCTCGAAGGCGGCCTGCTGCTCAGGGCTGAGGGTCAGCGGCCCGGCGATGTGGGCGGGCCGGATCTCCCGGCAGCGGAGCACGCCCCGCTGGGAGAGGGCGACGTAGCCCAGCGCCTCCAGCCGCCGCAGGGTGGCGGGGGAAGCGCCGGTGTAATAGCAGATATCCTTCACCGCTCCGCTGCCCACACTGGCCAGCAGCTCCAGAACGCTGCGCTGCATGGCGGCGGAGCGAGGACGGGAGGCGGCAAAATCCAATGCCTGCTCCCCGGGGACGGCCAGGGTAGCCACCTGCTCGGTCTTGTCCCCGATCCGGGGGCGGAAGTCCTGCTGGGTGGCGATCCATTTCTTGCGCAGCAGATATTCCAGCGCGGCGGCGAAAACCTCGTCCGAGGCGGCAGCCGGGTGGAGGGCCTCCTCCTGGGCTTCTCCCCCCAGGGATTCCAGCAGCTTCAGAATGTCCCTGGCCCCCTCCTTGCGGATGGCGGCGGCGGACCAGCTGCGGTCGGCGGTGAGGGAAAAGGTGACCTTGGTGTGGAACCACGCCCCTGCCGGGAGCATGGCCCGGGCGGCGTCAAAATAGGTGCAGAAATACCGCTCCCGCAAAAAGGCGGCCAGCTGGAGCTGGCGGCGGGTGAGCATGGGCGCATCGTCCAGCACCCGTGCGACCTCCTTCAGCCCCGTTTCGTCTCCCGCTTCCACGGAAAGGACGATGCCCTCGCTCATTTTGTTGGCCCGGCCGAAGGGCAACTGGACCCGGTGGCCGGGCAGCAGCTCCATTCCCTCCGGGACGCGGTAGGAATAGGGCTTGTCAATGGCAAAAACAGCCGCGGAAACAGCGATTTTCCCGATCATAAGCCCTCCGAATCATGGTATCAGTTCTTGTATTCGTCCTTGACGTAGCCGGTGAGCTTGCCCTCGGCAACCTCCTGAATGGCCATGGTGACAGGCTTTTCGGGAAGATCTTCCTGGAGAGCCTCCGCCTCGGCGGCGATCTGACGGGCGCGGTGCGCCACCAGGTTCACCAGCAGATAGCGGCTCTCAACGGTTTTCAGCAAATCAGCAACAGGGGGATAAAGCATATCAAAGCCTCCAAAGAATAATTTATGGCAACCCCGCATCCCGAAGGGAGACGGGAAGCTTTTTTAAGTTTAGCGTAGCTCCCCTGAAAGGGGAGCTGGCAGGCCATAGGCCTGACTGAGGGGTTTGCGGTAGGCAGTTATGGTTTTATGAAATCCACGGCGAATTCGTAGAATCCCTCTTGGCTCCCCGATGGGGGAGCTGGCAGCCCGTTAGGGCTGACTTAAGTGCCCGCAGGCGCTATGCAAGCGAGCAACCGCCGTCAGGCGGCTCTTAGCGAGTCGCAGAGGGGATGTCGTTCGTTAAATGGTAACAAGTCAAAAATACCAACAACACCCCCTTTGCCGCTTCGCGGCACGAAGCAGAAGTATGATTGCCATCGGCAATCATTGCTATCTTGATTCGCTGCGCGGAGCACCACCCCCAAAGGGGGCGGTAAGGCGGTGTGGCCGTAAGTTAAGGAGTGGATCGGATTGAAAAAATGGATCGCCGCGCTGCTGACGGCGGTGCTGCTGTGCGGGTGCGCCTCCCCGGCCGCGCCGGAGGCAACAGCGCCGGAGACAACGGTTGAAATAACGCAGACGACCCAGCCGCCCACGGAGGCGACGGACGCCCCGGCCCAGCCGCCGGTGGTGACCAAGGACCCCACCGGGGAGAAGCTGGCTCCCGGCGGAAAGACCTGGTTCGTGGCCCGTGCGGAGGGGGCCAGCATCCTGACCTGGGAGTTCCTGTCCCCGGAGGGGGCGGTGTATTCCGTCACGGACACCATGACCATGCACCCCGGCCTGCTGCTGGACATCTCCAAGGAGGATACGATCACCCTGGAGAATGTGCCCCTGTCCCTCAACGGCTGGTCCGCCCGGGCCAGGTTTGACGGCCCCGGCGGCTCCGTCACCAGTCAGGCGGCGCTGATCACCGTGGCCCAGAGCCAGGGGGCTTATGACGCGGTGATCGAAAGATACCGCACTGCCCTGGCCCGCAAGGACGAGGGGGACAGCGTTGCCTACCAGTACGACATCAGCGAAATGATCCTCTACGCCGCCCACGTGGGCTACGCCACCCAGGATCTGGACGGGGACGGCACCGACGAGCTGATCATCGCCGGTATCGGCTACGACATTCCTCAGGACACGTTTTTATTTGAGATCTTCACCCTCCAGAACGGCGCGCCGGTGAGCGTCTCCCGCTCCACCGTCCGCGCCCGGCTGTACCTGATGAACGACGGCAGGCTCTTCCTGGAGGGCTCCAACAGCGCGGCCAGCAGCTGTTACAGCGTGATGCAGTATTCCGGCGGCACGCTGCGGTTCCTGAACGGCCTGTACACCACGGATGCCGCGGGTGACGGCTCCACGGCTTACTACTTCACCACCTCCAACCAGTACGGCGACCCTGCCCTGATGGCAGGGGACAGCGCCATGGAGGAAAAGGCGGCCATGACCTTCATCAACAGCTGGCGGGACGCCGTGTGCCTCCCTGACCTGTGTCTGATCGCCTGAGCATAAAAGAGCACCCCGATGCGGTTTTCGCGCCGCATCGGGGTATTTTACTGCACAACGGCGGCGAAGCCGGGGGTCTGGGTGACGTTCAGCCCGGCATCCACCCACATGGCCTCCGCGCCGCATTGGGCGGCCAGGGCCTTGCCCTCCTCCAGCGGGAGCAGGAACAGGGCGGTGGACAGGCAGTCCGCCAGGGCGGAGTCCTGGGCCAGCACCGTCACACTGCGCCAGAAGGAAGCCGGCATCAGGGTATCGGGGTCGATAATGTGGTGATAGCGCTTCCCGTCCACGGTGTAGCCACGCTGATAATCTCCGCTGGTGACCAGGCACTGGCCGGAGAGGGCCGTCACGCACAGGTTGCCCGCCCCCTGCTCCGGGGACTGGACGGCGATCATCCAGCGGCTCCCGTCCGGCTTGACGCCCCGGGTGCACACATTGCCGCCCACACTGAGCACATAGCCCTCCGGCAGCAGCTGGGCCGCCCGCTGAGCGGCCCAGCCCTTGGCGATGGCCCCCACGTCCAGCCGCTGGGCGGGGTCAGCCAGGTACACCGTGCCCGCTTCCTCGTCCAGCTGCACCGTGTCGAAGGAAATGTGTTTTGCCGCCTCCTCCAGCGCCGCCCGGTCCGGCAGGGCCGCATGGTCCGGGTCGGCCAGGCCCGCCTCCCGGGCATCGTGCCACAGGGACAGCACGCTGCCCATGGCCGCGTTCACCCGGCCCCCGGTAAGATCATAAGCCTGCCGGCAGTCCTTCAGCAGGGCGATTATCTCCGGCTCCACCGCCACAGGGTCGATGCCCGCGCTGTCATTGACCCGCTTCAGGCCGCCGGGGAAATCCGTATAGATATCAAACAGCCGGTGGTATTCCAGCAGCGCCTCGTGCACCTGCTCCGCCCGGGTCTGAAACGTCTGCCGGGAAACGTCGTATCCCCGCAGGGTGGTAACGGTGTCGAACACATCCAGGAAGGTGGCCTCATACACCTGCCTCCCCGGTGCGCACCCGGCCAACAGCACCGCCAGCAGCACCAGCAGCGCCCCCATCCGCCTCATAAGCATCGCGCTCCTTTTTCCCTCATTTTATCAGGCGGATGGAACCCTGTCAATGGGGGCCTTGCCCCCCGTACGTTGAATGGAACGCACCCCATCGCGATTGCAGGGGACGATTGAGCACATCGTCCCCGACAAACAGAATCGCAGCGTGTGCGGTCGGGGAGGGGGATTTTGGTATCGCACGTTGACAAGCGGGTGGAAATGCTTTATATTATACTTGGTTGCATATTCCAAATCAAAATCCAAAAAAGGATCGGTGAAGATAGATGTATATGGACGATTACAAGCGCTGGCGGGCCGCGAAGCTGGAGGATGCGGCGCTGACGGCGGAGCTGGAGAGCATCGCCGGGAACGAGGACGAGATCAAGGAGCGGTTTGCCATCGCGCTGAAATTCGGCACCGGCGGACTGCGGGGTGTGCTGGGCGCAGGCAGCAACCGCATGAATATTTACACCGTGCGTCAGGCCACCCAGGGCCTGGCCAACTGGGTCAAGACCCAGGGGGGCAGCCAGCTGGTGGCCGTCTCCTATGACAGCCGGATCAATTCCGACGTGTTCGCCCGGGAGGCCGCCTGTGTGCTGGCCGCCAACGGCATCCGGGTGCGGATCTATGGCGTGCTGATGCCGGTGCCCGCCCTGTCCTTTGCCACCCGGTACTACCATGCCAACGCGGGCATTATGATCACCGCCTCCCACAACCCCGCCAAGTACAACGGCTACAAGGCCTACGGCCCCGATGGCTGCCAGGTGACCGACCACGCCGCCGGGGTGATCTACGACGAGATCCAGAAGACCGACATTCTGGAGGGCGCGAAGCACATTCCCTTTGCGGATGGGCTGGCATCCGGCATGATCGCCTACGTGGGCGACGACTGCAAGGAGGCGCTGTATGCCGCCATCAAGGGCTGCGCCGTCCGCCCCGGCCTGTGCAAGACCGCCGGGCTGAAGCTGGTCTATTCCCCGCTGAACGGCTCCGGCCTGGTGCCGGTGACCCGGGTGCTCCATGACATCGGCATCAGCGACATCACCGTGGTGCCGGAGCAGGAAAAGCCCGACGGCCACTTCCCCACCTGCCCCTACCCCAATCCCGAGATCTTCGAGGCCCTGCGGCTGGGCCTGGAGCTGGCCAAGAAAACCGGGGCCGACCTGATGCTGGCCACCGACCCGGACGCCGACCGGGTGGGCATCGCCGTGCGCTGCAAGGACGGCAGCTATGAGCTGCTCACCGGCAACGAGGTGGGCGCGCTGCTGCTAGACTACATCTGCGCCGGGCGGATCGAAAACGGCACCATGCCCCAGCGGCCCGTGGCGGTGAAATCCATCGTCTCCACCCCCCTGGCAGACGCGGTGGCCAAGCACTACGGCGTGGAGATGCGCAGTGTGCTCACCGGCTTCAAGTGGATCGGCGACCAGATCGCCCGGCTGGAGCAGGCCGGCGAGGTCCAGCGGTTCATCTTCGGCTTCGAGGAGAGCTACGGCTACCTGGCTGGCCCCTACGTCCGGGACAAGGACGCCATCGTCAGCTCCATGCTGATCTGCGAAATGGCCGCCTACTACCGCTCCGTCGGCTCGTCCCTGCGGGAGCGGCTGGATGAGATCTATGCCAGCTACGGCCGGTATCTGAACAAGACCGATTCCTTTGAATTCCCCGGCCTGAGCGGCATGGACAAGATGGCCTCCATCATGCAGACGCTGCGCACCGCGCCCCCCGCCCAGATCGCGGGCTACCGGGTGACGGAATTCACGGACTATGAGCAGCCGGAAAAGACCGGGCTGCCCGCCTCCAATGTGCTGCGCTTTACCCTGGAGGGCGGCGCGTCCGTCATCGTCCGCCCCTCCGGCACGGAGCCGAAGATCAAGCTCTACTTCACCACCCTGGGCAAGGATCTGGCCCAGGCCGAGGCCCAGAAGGAAGCCCTGGCCGCCGCCATCGAATCCGTCCTGGCCTGATAAACAATGGGCACACTGCAAAGTAAAACGCAGTGTGCCCATTTTGTATTCAGGGATTTCTCAAGGAAGCTCTGATTAAATCGGCAAGAGCTGGCGGCGAGGGATTTTGTTTCCAGGCAAGGGATGGAAAATGGAGGAATACTTTGTGTATTTCCCATTTTTCATCCCGCAGCATGGGGGCAAAAGACCCGCTGCCCAGCCGTAGACGATTGATTCAAAGTTTCCTTTACTCTGTATAGGATTTCAGGAATGCCTCCGCCAGCGCAGTGAGATCGGCGTCGGTGGGGGCGTTGCCGTTTTGGGCGTCATTGAGCTGGGCTAGCAGCGCGGCAATGCCTGTTTTCACCGGGAAGCGGACCACATCCGGCTCCATTTCCACCAGGGGTACGTCGCTGTCGGTGGGCAGGAGATCAGGCAGCTTGCCGGACTGCTGGGCATCGGCCCACAGCGCCCGGACGGAGCCGACGGTGCGCACCGGCCATCCCTCCATGGGGGTGAAGGGCCATTCCGCGTTCAGCATGTCCCGGCCCCGCTCCCACTGGGCATCCTCCGTCAGGAACTGCCGCAGGAATTCGTAGGCCAGCTCTGGGTCTTCACAGCCGCTGCCCACCGCGCCGTAATATGTAACCAGCGTAAGGGTATCCCCGGCGGTGGTGCGCAGGGGATGCATGGACACGCTCTGGCCGGAAACCCTGGCTGCCGCCAGGAAATTCAGCGCATCCGCGATCACGCCGCGATAAACGGGGGCGGCGGATGTGGCATCAAAGTCAAAAAAGTCGAAGCGGCTGGGATAAGCATTGTCCCCGCCCAGCAGCGCGATCAGCGCCTGATAGTCCTTCAGGAAATCGGCCAGCTGCTCTGCGGTCAGCGCATCCTCCCCGCTGCCCGGCAGATTGGAAAAGGCACTGCTGCCCATGGAGCGTACCTGGCGGGCCAGCTCCACATTCCCATCCTCCACTGCCTGACGCATAATGGCGTCAACAGGCTGATCCAGAAGTTCCGGCGTGATTCCGGCATCGGGCAGCTTTTCGTCAAAGGCATAGAGCGCCATCACAGTATAGCGCAGAGGCAGGACATATCTGGCCCCGTCCAGCACACCGGCATCCATCACCGCCGTGTTCAGCGCCTCCACGCCCAGGTCGGCGTCCCGCCGGTAATATTCGCTCACATCGGCAAAGCTGCCCGCCGCCATGGCCGCAGACACATCCGGGAAGAGCGGGTCGATCTCACGGTAGGTGTATTGCAGGGGCTGATCCAGGGTCAGGACGGTGCCGGTGGGTAGCAGATACAAATCAGGCCCCGCGCCGCTTTCGATCTTCTGGCGCAGCTCCTGCAAATATTCCGCCCGCTCCGCTTCCTTGTTGGGCAGGATATCCATGCGGATGGAAACCTCCGGGTGCGCCTGACAGAACGCATCGATCTGGGCACGCACCGCCCCGTTCATTCCATTTTCGGTGGTCTCCTCCGTCACCAGCCAGAGGTCGACCCCCTCCGCCCCGGCCCCCTGGGCGGCAACGCCCATCACCAGAGCAGCACACAGCGCCAGCACCAACGCACGGCGCAATAAATTCATTCTCATAACATTACCTCCTTTAAATTTCATCGGCTTCCTTCGGATCCGTTTTTCCTCACATTCATCTCCTTCCAGTTTGCTACATTCTATCGACATTTTTACAGCATGTCAAATTAAGAACGGATTAAGAATATGATTTTTCTGGAAAATTAAGGAGATTTTAATAATCAGCGATCAAAAAGCGTTTTTTCCCGCGCCGGGTTTCCGGCGCGGGCGGCACGCAAATGTTGTCAAGTCAGCATAACCCATAAGGTCCGTTGAATGGACCGCAGTCCGACATGATCGTAGGGGACGGAGTGCATTCCATTCAACGTACACCGCCAATTTACGATCCCTACATAGAAATTTGTTGAAAAATGCCCGGAGGGATATTCCAATTTGGGTGAAAATAGAGTAGAATATATTTTTAATCATTTCTCTTGATTGGAGCCATGCAGACATGATGGAACGAAACAGGATCGCCCGGCTTTTGTGCCTGGCGCTGTGCTGGCTGGTGCTGGCGGGGGCGGCGCCCGCGAGGGCGGAGGAGCCGCTGGCGCTGGCCAGCCAGGCGGCGGTGCTGCTGGACGCGGACACCGGCACGGTGCTGTACGAAAAGAATATGCACCAGGCGCTCTACCCGGCCAGCATCACCAAGCTGATGACCGCGCTTCTGGCGGTGCAGAGCCTGGAGCCGGAGCAGGTACTTACCGTTTCCCAGACCGCGGTGAACGCGGTGCCCCGCAGCTCCTCCCACATCTCCCTGCTGCCGGGGGAGCAGCTGACCGCGGAGCAGGCGCTGTATGCCATCGGCATGGAATCCGCCAACGACGCCGCCAATGTGCTGGCCGAGGCGGTGGCGGGGAGTCTGGCGGCCTTTGCGGAGCAGATGACGGAGGCGGCCCAGGCCCTGGGGGCCACGGACACCCATTTTTCCAACGCCAACGGCCTGCCGGACAGCACCCACACCACCACCGCCTACGACATGGCTCTGATCACTGCCGCCGCCTGGAAGCAGGAGGGGCTGGCCCGCTACTTCAACACCGTCAGCTATACCCTGCCCGCCACCAATCTCTCCGCCGCCCGGAGCTTCCAGAACAAGGACCGGCTTCTGGCCGGAGGACAATACTATTACGAGGGCGTGCAGATGGCCAAAACCGGCTGGACCTCCAGCGCCCAGGGCACCTTCGCCGCCGTGGTGCAGCGGGACGGGGTCACACTGGTGGCGGTGACCATGAAATCCCCCCTGCTGGAGGATAAGTACAAGGATACCCACAAGCTACTGGACTACGGCTTTTCCCACTATTGCCGGGTGACGGTATCCGGGGAGCTGATCGCCGCCGGACAGGACCTGGAGGACTTTACCCCCAGGGCGGGGCAGCAATTCTCCTATCTGATCCCGGCGGATATGTCCATGGAGGACATCCGCTACACCGTGACGCTGCCGGAGAACGCGGACGCCCGGGCGCTGCGGCGCACCGCCGCCGTCACCGCCACGCTCCATGAGCTGCGGCTGCCGGACGCGGAGCTGGAGCTGGAGCGCCCGCCCAAACCCCGGGAAGCCTTCACCCTGGCGGAGCTGCTGCAAAATCCCTCCGTCACCCTGGAGGGCGTGCCCCGCGCCGCGCGCATCGTCATTGCGGCGGCCGCGCTGGCGCTGATCGTCCTCATCCTGCTCTGGCTTCACCGCCAGCTCAAGCGTCACCGCCGCCGCCGTCATCTCAAGGCAAAGATCCGGCGGATGAAGAAAAAGATGGAGCCATAAAAAATCCCGGGCCGTTCATTCACGGTCCGGGCAAAGCAGCCTGTACTCCTGCTATTCCAATGTATCCGCAAGTCCCAAAAGCCGTGCGGGTGTGGTCTGAACCATACTTCGCAGCTTTTCCTGGCTGACATTATGATCGGCCATAAATTGCAGATACTGCTGCATGGATATCTCCCACGGCGGTGTTGCGGGATTGCCGCAGTCGGTGGACAGGATCGTGCTTTCCGCGCCAAGCTTTCGTATGGCGTCGAGGTTGCGTTCCGCATTGCTGATCCACTTGCCGCTTTTCAGCGGCTGCATAAAGCAGCGTTCCAAAATGACATCATAGTCTAAAACCAGTTCCTTTTGACTTTCAAGGCTCATATCCACGACCCAGTACTCCGGATGGGTGAGCACGACCTTTCGTACTCCTATGTTGCGGGCGCTGTCTACCACGCACCGTATCTCATTCGGTGAAATGTGTCCTGTCGCAAGCACCGCGTCATATTCCTTGATAAGCGTGAAAATGCGGCGAAGCTCTGAAGTAGGAACGCCACGGTCATCCGTCATGCGAATGCCGCCGGATCTTCCGTGCTTTCGGCGGTCGTTTTCCGCATCTACCGTCGGCAGCCAGATGACCTTGGCTCCCATCTCAAGTGCGGTCTGTACCGCTTTGGGGTTCAGTCCTCCCACTTCATAGTTCAATGCCAACCCGCCGTACATAACAAAAGGATTGCTGTCAAAGGTGCTTCGGTTATAGGCGTTGCACAGCGCGGCACGGGCCACGGTAGCGCAATGATGCCCTTTGATGACGATCGCTCTTGCTCCTGCATGGACGGCAGCGGCCGTCAGTTCCAGATCGTTACAGGTACGCTGACAAACATCCGGCGCTGTGTGAACATGCATATCGATGACGCCGTTCAGTGAAATCGTTTGCTTCATTTTTCGCCTCGCAAAAAGCCTGCCGTCTGCACAACGCAGGCGGCAGGCTTTGGTCAGAGCATGTTATTCAATCGTAACGGCAGTGCTGACAGGAGACTTCTTGACGTCCTCCTTCGGGACCAGCACGGTCAGTACGCCGGATTCATACTTTGCCTTGACATCCTCGGGCTTTACATCGCCAACATAGAAGCTGCGGGAGCAGGAGCCGGCATAGCGCTCCTGACGCAGGACGCGGCCCTTTTTATCCTCCTCGTCCTTGTCCAAGCCCTTTTCGGCGCTGATGGTCAGATAGCCATCCTTGAGGTCAAGGCTGATCTCGTCCTTCTTGAAGCCGGGCAGATCAACGGCCAGGCGATAAGCCTTCGCGTCGTCCGTCTCGCGGATATCGGTCTTCATCAGGTTTCTGCCGTTCTTGCCGAACAGCGGATTGCGGGCGCTGAAGAAACCGTTGTCAAAAAAGTCATCAAACATGTTTTCACCATAAATCACAGGCAGCATAACACATTCCTCCATTTGTTTTGATCGTTTTGAAACTTACTATATATAAAAGCTTTGCCTTGCGGCATATGCCGCAATCAAGCATTGCTTACTTGCCTCGCGGGATGCAGGCGTAGACAATAGAGCTGACGCCCTCCAGCAGGAAAGCAAGGCCGACCGTCAAGCCGATGGCCGCAACGCTGACCCACGGATCCATCATACAGATGAACCCGGCAACCATCAGCAGAATGCCGACAGCCAACACCCAGCCCCAGCCGCGGACGCCCATCGCCCGCAAATCAAACGCGCTGACGAACCGCGAGATGCCGGAGAACAGAAGCCACAGGGTAAACAGGAGCGGAAGCGACAGCAGCGTGAACCACTGATTGAACAGCAAAAACAGCGACAGGATCACGGTCAGCACGCCGTCCAGGAGCAGCCAGCCGGAACCGAACAGGAGGCCGCTTGTTGAAGCGAACACAATGATCTCAATCACGCCGGAGATCAGCATAAACACGCCGACCATCACCCCCGCCGTCATTGCCGCGACGTCCTGATTGCACAAGCAATAAATTCCCGCCACGATCAGCAGCACACCCGAGATGATGTTCAGAATTCTCATAGACTTGGAAACTCGCATTTTTTATGACCCCTTTCAATACTTACTCTTGAATTCTGACAATATTATAATCCCTTCCTCTTGAAGCAGCAATAATCTTGCAGTATAATAAATCAAAATTCACTTGTGCTTTCCGCACAAACGAAAGGAATCAGGCAATGGAGGATGAAAAGCAGAAACGTTACGGCACAGACATGCTTCTGGCCGAGTTTTTCGCCCAGGACGATTTACGGGCTTTGGCGGCCGACACCGGCGCGCTGCTGGAATGTCCGCTTCTGGTACTGGACGATACCTTTCATGTTACGGCGCATCACCGTCCGCTGGGATTCAGCGATCCACTTTTTCAGGAGGCGATCCGGCAGGGGCAGATCACCTATGAAGCCGGTGCGGTTATCAGTCAAAGCGATGCACTGTCTGCCGGGAAAGCAAACTATGTGAAGCTGGACGGCAGCGAGTACCGCCGCCGTTTTGCGCCGCTCACCAGCTCCGGCGTGCGGCTGGGTTATCTTATCTGCGTAGATGCGGACGGACACCTGCAAAACATTCCGCCGGAAACATGGACTACAGTCGAACAGGTTTTGGCGAAGCAGGCGTTTATCGAAGCCAGCAGGCACGACAAGCCGTTTGAAACGGCAGAGGATATTCTGATGCACCTTCTGGACGGCGGGTTTTCCTCAGCGCCGTATTTTCGCTTACAGACGTCCGGCACTTATCTTGCGGACTTCCATCCCACAGGCTTTGCGCTGATCGATCTGACCGCCTATCACAACGAATATCTCGGTAAGCGGCACCTGAAGGATGAGCTTGGGGCAAGATTCCCCCTGTCCCATTCTTTTCTTTACCGGGGAGATGTGTTCCTGTTCCTGCATGGGATGAAAGACTTCGATGGCTTTTCCGCGTTGGCGGAGGAGTTCCAGTTAAAAATGGTAATGTCCGACGGACTTTGTGACCTGTTTGAGCTGCCCGCCCTCTACCGCACGGCCCATGAAGCGTTGGAGCTGATGATGGATCACCGCTTCCACAGCGGAAGCGTCTGCACGGTGGCACAGCTCTGCACACCGCTTCTGCTGAAAAATATAGAAGGGCGCAGCGATCTGGTCGCGAAGGAGATCCGGGCGTTGGCAATGCATGACAAGGAAAAAGGCACGCAGTATTGTGAAACGCTCTATCATTATCTGACCTGCTGCCGTTCGTTGCAGAAAACCTGCGACGCCCTTTTCACCCATCGCAATACGGTGCTTTATCGGATTCGCAGGATACAGGATGATTTTCATATTCCGTTGGATGATCCGTCTGTACATGCCGATCTGCTGCTTGGCGTGTCACTGCTCCTGTTTGAAGAAAATGGTCCTGATTTCTTTCTGCACACCGCGCCCAAACCGGCAGGAGAGGCGCAGCCGTTACAAGAAAGCGGCCGGGGTTCTCTGCTGTGACGAAGGAATAATATATCCCCCCAATACCGAATACGTATCAATCGGTATTGGGGGGCATATCGTTTTTATTCAATCCGTGCCGCCTCAGGGAGTCTCTGGATCAGTCGTCCGCAGCCGGGCAGCGGGCCTTTTGCTCCCGCACTGCCAGCTCTCGCCGATCGAATCAGAGCTTCCTTAGAAATCGCACTTCTTGGCGATGAAGTCCTTCAGCTCGCTGATGGGGATGCGCACCTGCTCCATGGTGTCGCGGTCGCGGACGGTGACGCAGTTATCGGCGGGGGTGTTCTCGTCACCCACGGTCTGGAAGTCCACAGTGATGCACAGGGGGGTGCCGATCTCATCTTCCCGGCGGTAGCGCTTGCCGATGGAGCCGGCGTCGTCAAAGTCCACCATGAAGTCCTTGCGCAGCTCCCGGTAAATCTCCTCGGCCTTGGGGCTGAGCTTCTTGGACAGGGGCAGGATGGCAGCCTTGTAGGGAGCCAGCGCCGGATGCAGGCGGAGCACGGTACGCACGTCGGCGTTGCCCTTCTTGTCGGTGCCAACCACTTCCTCGTCATAGGCCTCGCACAGGAACGCCAGGGCGACCCGATCGCAGCCCAGGGACGGCTCGATGACATAGGGGATATAATGCTCGCCCTTCTCCTGATCGTAGTATTCCAGGCTCTTGCCGGAGGCCTCCTGATGGCGGCCAAGATCGTAGTTGGTGCGGTCGGCAATGCCCCACAGCTCG
>OLYJ01000439.1_pt1 | contig 14643 bp, 13 predicted proteins | sample 1674121 | NCBI WGS metagenome assembly OLYJ01 (sample SAMEA103958146, study PRJEB25191) | human gut metagenome | reverse complement strand
TCGTCGGTGCTTTCCTTGCTGGCAAAGGTGGATGTCTCGTTGTAGTGAACACCGCCGAGACTCATGGTGCCGCCGTAGCGGATATACTCGTCTATGCCGTGAATGCCAAGCACGGACTCAAACTCTCGGTAGGGAATAAAGGTGGTGTGCAAAAGGATACAGCGGTCATAGAGCTGTTCATCCTCGGTAAAGAGGAAGCCCAGCGAGTCCGTGCCGGAGAGCACGATCTTCATACCACAAGCTGCGAACACATCAGAGAATAGCGCTGCGCCCTCGATGAAATCCTCCATCAGCGTCACTTCATCGAGGAACACATAGCGAGAGCCCTGCGCTTCCAATGCCTTGAGGTCGCGGTTCACGTCTGCCAGCGTGTCTTTTGCGGTGATCTGAATGAACGCAGTCTTGGCAAGCTCCGTGTTGCTCATCTCCGCGAAAATCTGGCGGATCATGGTGGTTTTCCCTGTCCGGCGCAGGCCGTAGAGAATGAATACCTTGTCCTGCGGCTCGCCGCAGACAAAGTCGTGTAGCTGCCGGAAGCACTCACGCTTGCGATAGTCACGGACAGGTGCCGCAAATGAACGCAGCACCTCGCCAGTGCGGATATTTGTTGTAAAGATAGAAGTGTCTATCGCTTTTGTTTTGGGGAGCTGCTTCTTCAGCGCTTTCAGTTTCTGCTCCAGCACCTTTCGTCGCTCGATTTGGGTGCGGAAATTCTCCAATTCATCCGCAGGAATATACTTCTCCCGCCGCTTTTTGTTTTCCGTCCAACGGTGGTAAAAATAGTCCTTGCCTCTGACGGTTTTCTTCGTAATGGAACCGGCAGGCAAAGCAGAAATCTGCTGTTCCAGCTCCGCCGCCCGCGCTTGCATTTCAGATAAGTCCATGGCGCACCTCCTGCGAAATACTATTCTATGCAGAATTATACCCCATTATACCCGCAAAATCAAGGGTATAATGGGGTATAATTGCTTTTATTGGGGTTGCTTAGTCGCTGATACTATAACGGTATACTATTATCTAACTACTTGATAATATTTACGGGTATCGGCTCACAATTTCTGCAAACGCCGCAACAATTTTCTAATATTTGTCTCCGCTTTGTGCTTTTTACTGGTCCTCAAACACAATATCGCTATCATCCATCAGCGATAGCTGTACTGCTCCATCACCCATCTGATCTTTCTTTCCGTTGTATTTAATCAAGTAGTAAGGCAATATTTCTCGAAATTGTTCAGGACAAGGTGTTTGCTTCAACTCCGCTACTGTATGTGAAGTGAACTCCATAAGTTCCTTCTTTTGCTCGTCACTCATCGCTTGATACAGTTTCTTCCATGCTGCTGTTGTTCCATTTTCCTCAAAGTGGTGACGAAACATGATCAATTCACGAGGCATCGCCAGCAATTCGAAGTACTCTTCGAGCGTATTCCCGAAAGCCTTATAAAAAAAGTCAGATCCAGCAGCAACCACACCTTTAGTCACCTGGAGAATCGCGGAAATTGCTCTGATAGATTTCTTCGTCCAATTGACGCCAATGTAAGACCGATCTGTTCGGTTAATTGGCGAATACTTCATCGGAAATGAGAAAATCTGAATACCAAGTTCTCTGTTCAGCTCAATATTTATCTTCAACCGCTCATAGAGATCCTCGGGCTTATCCTTGTAATTAAAAAGAATATAGTTGGAAATCTCTTTAATTCCATGCCTGTGCGCAGTCCGGACGGCAGCACAGTAAGTATCTTTCAGCTTTATATCATCAAACGCAATTCGCAGGGGCTTAATGGCAAGACGAGCAAGCTGAGTCATATTATCATCGTTAATCTTTCTGCCATCTACCCCTTGATTGAAGTCTAAATAACGAGCTTTCGGAGTCTTGCTGTGGTACTTTTCGACAATAGGGGACAGTTCATCCTCGTGTTCAAGCATATATCCAGCGTAATCCTCCGCATCTTCTGCCCCGATGACAATCTGAAGAAATGTATCGAGTTTTTCTGGAGATTTTATACGCTTTTTGAACTTGTCCAAATATGCTATCATTTTTTTGTCCAAAAACTCAGCTCGGTCGCCGTTGTGATAGCGCATCATCACAATATTGTAGGTACCCGGATCTACATATTTTGCGCCGCGCCCGAACCCTGCGGCACACAAATCATCGACCAATGACTCAAGATTAGGTGTATTCAGCACGTTATTGTCCAGCAAAAGAAGATGCTGCTTAGGACCATATTTCTGATCAATTACTTTGATTTGCTCAACGATGTTGTTTGTAACATGAAAGTTTGGCTCTAAAATCGGAACCGCACAAAAAGAGCAATGATTGGGACACCCGCGCGTTGTATAAGCAAAATAGTTATCTCCTGCCGGGTATTTATAATTGACATCTTCTAAGATATCATAGTCCAGCGGGAGCTGATCCACATTGATGTCATTATTGTCCCCTACAACAGAAGTATCCGTAAATAATCCTGTCAAAATGTGAGAGCGGTCAATGCCAGTCGCCTCAACAATACTCTCTGGCATGAGAGACGCCATAATGCCGCCAACATATAATGAGCTAACATCATCAACGAGCCGCATATAATGCAGAATCGTTTCGGCGGAAATTGAAAAGTCAAAGGTGAATAGTGTGGTTATATATATTCTGTCCCAAACCGCGGCATCAACGTTCGGATCCACTCCCTTGACAAAGCGCACTTCATCACCGAGCATCTTATGATAGGTGCTTATTTTCATCAATCCCATTGGTGGGTATTTGTTCTTGTAATTTGGTTCTACTAATAGTACTCTCATTTTTTCTTCACGCTCAGTTCCAACTTTATCTTCTCACGCAGCGCCTCTGCTGTTTGGGGTTCACATGCAAAGTAGGAATCTATTATAGAGATAATGCGCTGATACAGCTTTCGTTCATCACGGCTATACGAAGAAGGCAAATCGTTTTTCGTTGCATATCCTGCATTTACAATCTTTGTGTTTAATGCAGTCACTTTTTTGGTCGCGGCTTCTGTCTGAGAGAGGGCTTTTTCTACAGTCTCTTTACGCTCGTCATCAAAGGTACCACGCTCCATTGCTTTACGAACTGTTTTTTCTTCTTTTTCGCGTGTGCGAGCGATCTTTTCAAGTCGTTCAGCAATCTGTTCTCTTTTTTCATCGGAGGTAATTGCGCCAGCGTCGATTTTTCCCTCTAATTCCTTCTGCTCTTCGTTGAGCTTTGTTAAGTTACGAAGCGCAGAAGTCGCCTCTGATGTTCCTCGACGGTATTTCCTGTTAATCATTCCCGCCCATTCGGAAAGCGATTTTCTCATCTCATTATAAGCTGTGCTTGGTTCAAAATCGTCTCTCTGAGAATTGGGAACCAACTCATCATGAAGCACATGGATTTCCCCTGCAAACATTCTGTTTGCATTGTGTCCTTCAGATGGGAAGAAGTTCGCAAAAGTGGTTCCATTGCCAACAAGAATGTTACCCTTTCGAAAACGGATGCCCTGAACAGATTCATCAGAGATAACACCAGAAAAATCCGTAATAGCCAACCACCCTATATACAGCGGTTTGCCGTCAGATGCCTCTTTGTAGATGAATTCAACATCACGAACAAAGTCTTTTGTTTTAGTGCGTCCCTGTTTTCCCGTTGACAAACTACGGGAATATAATTTGTAAATCGGCTTTTTACGCGCGCCCCGGAGAATTTTGTAGCAGGTGATCGGAAAGCCCTTTTCAGAGAAATGATCCCGGATTTTGCGTGCCTGAGGAAATTGTTGACTATCAAAATCAATTGGTGCCGTCTCAGAAAGATAGCGAATAACGTCATCTTCGTCAAGCAGTCCAGATTCCTGAGGGACGCCAAGCAACCGCACTTCGAAATAATGCTCATTACTGTCTTCTGGCTGCTCTTCAAAAGTACTGATGGCTTTGAAGGTTTCCATGATGTCGGATGTCTCATTGTTCGACTTTTGGAGCAACTGCTGCATTCGAACGCAGTCACAAGTCATAATAGTTTTTGTGGAGTCTCCAATGGCAGTGGTGACAAATTGCACTTTTTCTGCATATGCAAGTCCGCCTAAACGTCCGATACCCCGAAAGCCACGTTCGGTTATGCCATCTTTATCAGAGGCACCAACGTTCATCAGTTTAATTCTTGCGATATCCAATGGTATTCCAAGACCATTGTCTCTAATGATGATGCTGCGTCCTTTTTCGTCAATAGAGATATGTATCGCAGCATCGGCGGATTGCAGAATTCCCGCCTCTATAGCTTTGTCGATGGAGTCAGAAGAATTCTGAATGTACTCGCGGTAGATGTGCATCGGATTCGAATACATTCCTCTTGTTAATATTTCCAGAAGGAACTTTCCGGCAACTGGCTCATTCATTATTTGCTACCTCCTTGATTATAGGACGGAAACGGGAATTGGATTTTTAGCAAGGTTTTGAACACAGGATGATGAACAATCAGGTCTCCTTTTTTCAAGCGCGTCATCATATTAGCATAAACTGACGGAACGAACTTGTAATCAGGTCGGGATACCTCTATTGCGTTGGTACGTCCATAGATGTTTGTACCGCAGTTTCCTTTGATGCGGTCGTGAATTGCGCTTCTAAACTGCTCTGCAGAAAAGAGGATCACACCTTCGGAGCGACCTCTTTCCGTAATATCCAGCAAGTTGGCAAGCAGAGGAGAATTCTTGCTTGATGTGGAAGGCGCATACTTATTCAGTTCGTCAACAAAAATGATGATTCTCTTCGGAATCGGTTTTTTGCTGGTACGTTCATCCTCAAAATCGCCGTGCTTCAGTGAATATACGGATCGTATAATATCACCGAACACAAGACATTGAAGTTGCTCGGTAAGCCCAGCAATGTCAACAACCTTCATCTCACCGCCATTTATATTCATAATCTCATCAGAGAGATATACTTGATGTTGTTCTTTCTTGCTCGATTTCGCGTTAACAAAAATATCGTCGTTAATCGAGTTGTTTATAAGACGCCGGAAGCGCTGCCACGACTGAATCAAAATGCTGGATTTGTCCTTTTTGTCGCTTCCTTTGCTGCAAAATTCCTTCAAGACTTCTTTGAAGTTTGCCCAGCTCAAATCTCCTTCGAACTCCGAACCATAATCAATATAATTCAAAATAGATTCGATGGTATAGTTGGGGTCATCTACATTAGAAAACAGCATATCAACTTTACTGATATCGTGTTCAAACGTATAGATGAAATTTGCAGCCTGACCTCCATTAAATTGCTCAGCTAAATCTTCGACTGGCAGTGCGGTATTCGCATAGAGCTTGTCCTTTTGCTGACGGTATGGGTATAGATATTTTACATTTTCAAATGGCGTACACGGCACACCAAGGTCATCCCAATCTTTGCGCTGTGCATTCGTAATCTTTTCGTTTGGCTGATGAACATGGAGCAAATCGTCACCCTTAACATTCATCACAATGATTGCAACATCGTCCTTACATTTATGTTGAATCGCTTTCAGTAGGAACATGACATAGCTGGTCTTTGTTGCCAAGCCAGAAATGCCAGAAATATTCATATGCGCGCCTTCCGGACCGATAAGAAAATCTCCATTAAACTTAATTGGCACAGAAACGTTATTTCCGGCTTTCATAAGTCCAGCAGGAATAGCCGACTTCTCATCAATATTGTCAAGCCCAAGTGCTACCTGAATGTCATCCTCATTTGCCGTATATACTGCCGATCCCTCGAAAACTGGCATAAAGTTTTCTTTGGTATTATGGATGACCGAAACCTTGGCATAAGAAAGAGACAACCGGCGCGTCATGGGAGCTATATCTACGTTTCCAAAATCCGAGGAAACATAGTTGCTGATGTGTCCCGTACCATCTGTAATGTGAAAGATATCTTGAACGACACCATATGTGATAGAGTCATCCGTTTTGTTCTGAACAAGGACAATATCAAATGGACTTAAAATTGTATCATCGGACATCCAAAATTGAAATTCATCGCAGGATGAAGGATTCTTTTCGGTGGCAGATACTTTGCCGATCAACTTTCTTGTACTCATATTCCGTCTCCTTATTACTTGAAATCTCGCTTGAAATTATTGATAAAAACCAAATCGCTCTCAAACGTAGATTTGATAAGTGTTTCGGTCAAATATACGGGGTATAGATGGCTCGCCCAACGTTCATCTCGCCCATAGCAAGTTGGCGAACATTCATTGAGCAATGACAGAGAAATTGTGTCAATGATATCCGTTGGGATTCCGCTGTCATAATAGTCTTCCAATGCCATCTTCTCGATTTTTATAATTCCTTCAAGGGGATTAGATACTCTGTTTTTGGGGCGTATTCTTAGATACCATACTCCAAATCTTCTGCCGCGGTCATTTTCCTTCATAAACACAGGAGTACGCTCTCCATATTCAAGTTTCAAAAGCTCTGCTCCAATCTGCGTTCCACCCCGTTTCGACTTACCCGATGCAGGGAGCATGGGATTAAAGCTCTTTGATACACCAATTACATTGTAGAACAGATCGGAAAATTCTGCTTTTCCAGTGTCTTGCCGCAAAAATTGAAGTGGACCGTCCACTACAAGCATACGATCTGTATCCAGCGAGCCAGACTTCACCATGTTTGACAAGATCTCAATTTCCATATCGTGCATCATGGAATTGGCTTTGGCAATTGCGGCATTAACAGGAATATTGTGCTTTTCTGATTCGAATCGGTAACTGACCACTTCAAGAAACATTTCTTTTGCAACCGCAGTTCGCATGAGTCGCTGCTGTATTTCTTTGAAGTCCACCGTATTGATCTTATCACTCAAGAGCAGCAGATTTTTTCGTAGTATTGTCTGATGAGAATGAAGCTTTTTTGCACCGTCCCTTTCAGTGCAGCCAGCCCGGATTTGGGCGATGACAACCGGATAAATCTTCTTGCCACCATCAATTACAATATCACCAATTTTGTATGTCCGACGAGAACCGTCCATAAAGAATGAAAAATTTGAAAAAGTACGATCCTCAGCAAATAGATCGTACGGTCTGATCTTTTTAGACTTGTCAGTCTCAAACGGTTCTCCGATTACTTTAATTTCATCGCCCTCATCTTGGTACGGTTCCTGATAATAGTGGTCGAGATCAAGGCTTTCATTCTGATAAAGTGCGACGCCGCATTTGTCAAATATATTTTTCAAAGTAGCCATGATAACCCTCCCTGTGATAACCATTATTACAAAGCCCTATTATGTATCGAGCTGACATTGGCGCCTATTTGAACCCACTAGGAGTAAATTGTGTCCTATTTTCGAGTCGGAGTCGCTTTAAAATGACGGCTCATTTATCATTTTCTGCGGGTTTTTTATATACTTTCCGTTCTTGATTCTCGCGTCTGTTGGTTTAGCAGCATCATCAGGAATGGCCCAGAATGCACCTATCCGCATTGCGCCCGGTATACGTCCCTCTCCACACAAAATCTGTATACGGCGGGTTGAGATACCCCATTTTTCAGCAGTTTGTGAAACGGACAGATAGTTCATAGACAGCACCTCTGTTACAGTTTTACCCTCATATTTTTATAAAAATCCAGTGTCAATTATAATCGAAAATGCGAATAAAGGCAAGAACTTTCCCACAAAGTTCGACATATATTTCCAACTGGGAATAAGGGCTTGGGATTATCCCAAAATCGCCGTGTGTCCGGACAGCGGCTGTGCTTGCTAATCCACCAAATCCCAGTTTTCTCCGTCCCAACGCCGCTCTTTCTCTCCGCCGAAATCTGTGCTATACTGTAAGAAAATCAGCGGAAGGAGGGCTTATTCATGGCGCTCAAACGGGTATTTGCCGGGTTTTATACGCGGTACGACGGAAAGCCCATCTTTGTTGTCCGGGTGCTCAAGGACATCTGCGAAAACTACCGGATGGATCTGCGGCGATACAAGCTCATCCGGGAGCGGAAGCAGTACATCGGCATATCCAACCGCGAGGCATATCAGGCCATGTGCGAGGATCTTGCGTTTGCCCAGCAGTCGCTCAAAACGGTGCTCAACGACTACGCCGATCTCTTCCGGAAACGCTTTTCCGAGGGGCTGTCCATCCGCAAAGCAGCGGATGCCATGCAGCAGAATCGCGGCGTGATCGAGCGTCGGCAGGCTGCACTCTACCGGGCGTTTGCCCAGCTTTTGCAGCAGCGGGATGAGGCGGACGGCGTCTGTCGGCTGATGCAAAAAACTGAATACGATCAAAGGGACATAGACAAACCCCAGCAAGCAACCTTCGCCTGCTGGGGCCATTCATTCTTAGTTCAGCGTCATATTTCGATAAATCTTCACATTTTTGTCATAATACACAGATTTCACTCCAGCAGAATACTCCGACGGGAATACTGATTTTTTCGTTCATCTTGCATCGATTTGCAAACGACTATTAAAAATGGCCTGGTATACCTACTCAGATTGCTTATCCGTTTTCGTCATCAGCTTCCCCATTAAAAGTCATTCCCCCACACGCATTCGTGGCCGTTATCCCCAGTAGTTCCTCCGCCACCTCCCGACTTTCCAAACGCATGATGTTATCCTCCACATCGTCCCGGGAAAGGAGGTTCATACTGCCGTACCAGACGATTTTCTCATCGATCACAGCAAAATGCTGGCAGGTATCTTCGGCATATTGAATCTCTACCCCCGCCGTCCGAAGGCTTTCCAATAATAAAAGCCGATTTTCGTCATTTCCATAGCGATACACATCCGGATGCCAGGTGATAACTGCTGCTTTTAAGCCTTGTTCCTGGGCTGGAAGTAAAAGTTCTACCAAGTTCTCTACCCGTTTTCTGCTCAGAGTGGGGCTGGAAATCAATACTGTTTCCACAGCTTCCCGGAGATCCTGTTCAAAAACCGGGCGGTAGGTGTCCGAGTCGTAAATTGCGTTGGCAACCTGCTTCTCCGGGGTATCCGGTGCGTAGAGGGTGTAGCCAATACGCTTGTAGGTTTTCAGACGCTTCGCATAGGTTGCCTCCAAGCGCACATGTTGCAGTTATGTCCACATATTCTTACAAAATTCATTGTTATTATAATCGAAAACGCAAATAAAGGCAATGACATAAGGCAACGTTCGGAAAGGCCTTCTAATTCACGATTTAATGGGTGGGGATACCCTGAAATCAAGCAGGTGGCTGGTTCCCTGGTCGGCATCTCACACTGCCAAGTCTATTGTTCGGCACTCGGCGGTTCTATTATCAGCAAATAATCCAAGAAACCGAAAGTGCTTCTGAATGGCTTTCTTACTAAATATCTCCTAACCTGACAGAAAACGCCATCCGTCCGTTTACCCTGGGCCGCAAGAACTGGCTGTTCTGCGATACGTCCAAAGGTGCCGAAGCCAGTGCGGTGGTATACTCCGTGGTGGAAAGCGCAAAGGCAAACGGAGTAGAACCAATTGCCTGTCTACAGCGTGTGCTGGTGGAACTCCCATACCTGGGAAAGTCGCCCTCCCGTGAAGAATTGGAGGCTTTTATGCCCTGGACACCCGGCATCCAAGAGGATTGTAAGATTCCAAACTCCGATGCTTATACAAATACATATCTTGAGTAACAGCAGGCCCTGGGTGTGGGGCCTGCTGTCTTTTGGTGGGGACGGGGAATTATTGAGCACTTACATCACGACAAGGACGGTCAGAAGAAAGGCAAGGACTTTTCGATACATGGTGTAAAACCTCCTTTTTGATTTCGCGCTTATCACACATGGAACGGTAATGATTATGCTCTCTTCCTGTGATATTCCAGATACATCATGGGGATCAATATGACAGACAGCGTAAGATATAGCGGAATACTGACATCTAAAGTACGGAAAACCTTACCAAAGATGGTGAGAATATTGAAGGAACCCAGATTCTGATAGAATTCCAGCAAATGAGACGGCATGAGGCTCAGAATTTTATCCAACCAGTTTGCCATTCCCTCCAGGAAAGAGGGGAGAAATATCAGAATAAATGGGGTTGTCACCGCAAAGACAGTAGACTTTGTCTTGGCGGAGATCCACATGGTCAGGAACACCAAGAAAAGGTTGCCGATGTAGCCGGATATGAGAGCCAGCATCCAGGCTTGCCACATATTAAGATTATAGATACTTTTCCAGAGCTGCCACTGGATGACGCAGCTTGCGCCCTCGAAGCCGAGATAGCACAAGGTGAACAGGCTATAAATAAGCATGGCTCCCCAGTACAGGACTGTTACCAGCAGAAAACCTGCCTTAATCTTGGCAGAGGTAGCTTTATTCCTGCCACAAAGAGTGGAAAAATACACCGCATCCGCTTTCCATTTGAATTCGTTAGAGAAGATGCCAGCCAGCAGGAAACACAGAATCAGAATTCCCAGTGAGGGAATATATCCGGCGTTTTCCAGAAGCTGATGCCAACCTTCGTAGTATGTAAAGTAGAAGGGAGTCTGCAATTCCTTGTACTGCTCAATGATGTACTGCTTCTCCGATTCGGAATACTTGAAGTAAGCACCATCGGTTTCATCATAAAGCCAGTTTTTCACTAATTTCTCACGGTTGGCGTAAAACGTATCTTCATCGATAGCAGTGATCCTGTCAGCGGTGTAGTAATCGTACTCCCGGAAACCATTTGAATAGGACTCATTCAGAATTTTCCGGATGGGTGCGAAACCCTGTTTCCAGCTATACGCGATTTCATTCTGCTGCACAACATCTGACTTTGCTTCGGGTGTTGCATTGATCCTTTGATTTTCCTGAATCACTCTGCTCAACTTATCCTGATCCACCCAGCCTTCCCATTCGGTCTGGGCTTCCCGCAGTTTCCTGACAGCAGCTGGGCCATATTCACTTTTCCCCTGCTCATTCACCCACTTTACCTCGGCATTCAATGCGCCGGTCGATGAAAGCCAACAGGACAGAGCCAGGACGGCAATGTACAATACAAGGGCGATTTTACCACCAACGCAGCCAAACACCTTTTTCAGTTCATACCGTACCATCGCTGTCACCGGTCCTTTCTCCAAAATAACAGAGGAAAACATCCTCCAAAGTTGGCACCACCCTGACGGCATCTTCCGTGGGTCGTCCCCTGGAAACGATTCGCAGCTCCGCGCCTACTGGAATTGTCTTTACGTTTGCCACTTTGTAAGCCTTCAGGCAAGCATCGATCCTGCTTTTGGGCACAGTACAGCTCCAAACCGGTTCTGGCATGGAGTTAATGAGTTCCTCAGCAGTGCCGGAAATGGAAAGGCAGCCGTCCTTCATCAGCAGAATGTCACCCGCGATATACTCAATGTCCGAAACGATATGTGTGGACAGCAGCACGATTCGATCCTCTGAAAGCTCGCTGATCAGATTCCGAAACCGAATCCGCTCGCTGGGGTCAAGGCCTGCCGTCGGCTCGTCCAGAATGAGAATTTTTGGGTCGTTCAGCATGGCTTGGGCAATACCTGCCCGGCGCTTCATGCCGCCGGAGAGGGTTTTCATTTTCTTGTTCCGTGCTTTCACCAGCCCAACTTGCTTCAGCAGTTCCTTGACCCGCTCCTTTGCCACCGCAGGTCGGATGCCCTTCAATGCAGCAATGTACATCAGGTAGTCAAAGGCAGAGAAGTCAGGATAATATCCAAAATCCTGAGGTAGATATCCCAGCAGATTCCGGTATCTGCCGTCCATGGCAAAAATGTCTTCTCCATCCCAGATAATTTGCCCGGATGTGGGCTTCATCAAGGTAGTAAGCATCCGCATCAGGGTGGTTTTACCAGCGCCGTTGACGCCAAGCAAACCATAGACGCCGCAGCGTAAATCATAGCTGAAATGATCGACAGCTTTGAAGTCGCCAAATTCTTTTGTTAAGTCTCTGATTCTCAAATCCATAAAGGTTTCACCTCCATAATCGTTTGCCATTTCCTCTGTCCGCGATAGAGGGTATATCCCATGAAGAAAACAGATGCGGCCAGCAAAGATACCCACGCAGGAACAGAGATGGCACGGAAAACAGCATCATTCAGAACGAGCACTGACCAGGCTCCAGCCCAAAGGACACACAGAAGCAGGGAAAGTGCCTGAGAATTGATCCGCTTGCTGTAAAGGGTTCTGAAGCAGATACAGCAGGTCACATTGAAGGGGAGCATAAACTGTGTAAGCATTTCCCAGAGAGTCATTCTGCTAAGCAGGGTTGCGACCGCATAGAATGCTGACAGCAGCGCCATATCTACCCAGGCAAAGAGGGTGAGTCGTGCTGCATAGATGGAACGAAGGGTATAAAATGTTGTACATTCGATTTCCAAGGCATCGCAACTTCGGTTTTTCCAGATTTCCGGATAAATCAGAATTACAAACAGCGGTCCGGTAAGCCCCAGAATACGGCGCACGGTGAAGTCGGTTTCTGAGTTGTTAATCAAGAAACATACAAAGGCAAGCAGCAGCCCTTGCATCAGCCACCAGCGTTTTTTGATGAACTTACACTGCTGATACAGAAATTCTATGTGGGATACGGTTTGTTCCGATTCCTCAGAAAGAAATGCTTCCTTGGAAACAGCAATGGTTTTCTGTATTTTGGATTCATCGCAGATCACATCGAAACGAAAGAGCGCCTTCATTCAAAATTCTCCTTCCCTAGGGTCTATCTGGAAACCGGAAATATGACCAACAGCGAGGGATTTTTCGTCTGATGAAGCCATTTTTTCGCAGGAATACTTTGTGTATTGCAAGGAAAAATGGTGCACAGCAGGCGGAAAAGACCCGCTGTTTGGGCATGTTGACGGTTTTCAGATAGGCCCTAAATAGATCGTCAATAATTCTTTTGCGCGTTTGATTCGGTACTTCACCAGCGGCAGACTGATCCCCAAAATTCTGGCAATTTCCTTTTGTCTGACTTCCTGAAAGAAATACAGGATGGTTACTTCCCGCAGTTCCTGTGGAAGATGTTCCAGAGCCATATGGACATCCATCCGTAAATCCAGGGACTCCATCAGGCAGACTGGATGCTCCGGCAGTTCCTCCATCGGCAGTTCTTCCGGCTTTCTGTAATAATCCCGGCACAGATTGCCTGCAATCACATACAGATAATTTGCAGCCTTCCCATAGTGCTGGTACTGATGGAGCGTGCGGAAGAACCGGGCAAAGGTTTCCTGGGTCAAGTCTTCTGTGAAACCGGAGTCCTTGATATGTAGGTGACAGTAACGCATTATCTTTGGGTAATACTTCCGCACAAAGGATTCGATGGCCTGATCATCGCCATTTTGCATTCTGTGCAGGAGCAGGAAATCGCCGTCCATGTTTCCCCTCCTCTCCTGTGGATTAAAAGCGCTTTCAATTAGTATAACGAAGCAGAGCGGCAAAAAGATAGTCTGAGATGAAATATTTTTTACGCTGGAGCTGTTAAAAAGCCCTCCCCAGAAAAACGCAGATCCTCTCTGGAACCAGAAAGGGGCTGCGTTTTTGGGGCATCGAGGCTGTGGATAACTTTTTAACTATACTCTAAATGAGCAAATTCGTAAAATAGACAAAACGCCCCTGTAGCGACGAGCACTGACGTAGAGAGGCTGGGGAACTCTATCTTTGCACGTCAGGAAAAACCACGCAACAGTCAGAATGATCAGAAAACGGTCAATCGCCATAGCAGTGCGAATCATAAAGGATTTTAGTCCCAGATAGCGCTTTTGCTGTTTGAACATGACTTCTATTTTCCAGCGGTGTGTATAGTGTTCCAGAATTTCAGCATCAGAAAGCGTAAAAGCAGAGCACAAAAACACTTTCAAGGTGTTACAGACCCCGAATTTTTCCTTTTCGCTGTAATTCGCAAAAATACACGATCCCCGGCAAGCATCATTTGCCTGCCGGGGATGTTTCCTTTTCAAATGTCTTATCCACGATGGTTCTGCATTACAAACGTCAGGCTATCCCGCAGCTCCTGGTTAAAGCTCCTCGTCATCCCAGCCCGGATACTGCGCCGGCGGGTCTCCAACCGCTTTGATCACACGGAAAGACTTCGTTTTCTCCTCCAATTCCTGCATCACTCTGCACTGAAAACGCCATTCATCTCCAAAATCAAACAAGTACTTAAATTTATCGCCTTTTTCCAGTCCAAGTCGTCCAAGTGGCATCTTGTAGGACATTCGGCAGCCCTCATCCATATCGTTGGAATAATAGGCACAGAAATCGCTCCAATACCGGTCATCCATAAAGAACGCATGGCAATGGTCATCGTCAAATTTGAAAGCGGCCAAAATCGCTTCACTCAACGCGCCAAGGGTTTTCTGCTTGCCGATTTGAATGTACCGGTAACAGCTGCGTCCCAGAGACACCTTGATCACATAGCTTTCCACCGTGCCAGTAGCTTTTTCCTTGTTGGGGCGACGTTCCGATTCGCCGCCGCTTAAGGAAAAACGGATCGTATTGTCCTCCTTGGCCTTTCTGTAGATATCCTTAAATGCTTCGCTGTATCCACGTCCGAAGTGGAACGGATAGGCCGTTACCAATCCATCCGAAATAATCATATCCTTAAAGGGGATCAACACGGCATCCAGCAGTACCGGGCCTTTTCCCAGCATCTCCTCCCAGGTGGAAAACAGCCCTTTGACCATATAGACCGTCTGGTCATCCTCTGAAATGAAAACGGTTCCCTTTTTCAAATGCCGTTCCACAATGTACTTTCCCGGCTTGCACTGCACCCAC
>OLYJ01000433.1_pt1 | contig 14811 bp, 11 predicted proteins | sample 1674121 | NCBI WGS metagenome assembly OLYJ01 (sample SAMEA103958146, study PRJEB25191) | human gut metagenome | reverse complement strand
TGACTTGTGGTGATTATACTAGCGAATCAGGATGGCGTGATGATTGTAGTAATTGTCAGGAATCAGGAGGAAGCTGGGGCTTTACAAGCCATTCATGTAGTTGTCCAAACGGCTATATTTTAGGTAATGATGGTATATGTGAAGCAAATGGAAATATGACTTGTGGTGATTATACTAGCGAATCAGGATGGCGTGATGATTGTAGTAATTGCCAAAATTCGGGAGGAAGTTGGGGCTTTACGAGCCATTCATGTAGTTGTCCAAGTGGCTATACTTTAAATTCTTCTACCGGTAAGTGTGTAAGTGATTCATCTACTGGTCCGAGTAAAAGTGGTTATTATTTTATAAATTCATCTGGTCAATGTTCTGAATATCCAGATTTGCCAGGTTATTGTATTCAACCGGGTACATTATATTATAGTAATGCTGAATATTATGCTTGTGATTGGTCGCTTTCTTGTGAACAAGCTGCTGCAGCATATTATGGAAATAGTGGTGGTACAGCTTTCTATACGGCTCAAGGTTCTTTAAATGGAAGAACATATTATACTGATTCAAATTGTACAAATGCTCTTGCTACTACTGGTGGTGGAGTTACTTCTGAGGCAAGTAGGTGGTGTAATACTAAACCTTCATTTGATGGTAATGTTATTGCGTTAAAGGTAGGGGAATCTGTTACATTAACTGATGCTAATGGTGTTTTGGGTGAATATAGTGTAAGTAGTTCGTCTGGAGCTTTATCAGTAAGTGTTAATGGTAATACCTTGAGTGTTACTGCTAATAAGGAAACAAGTGGTGCTGATATTATATTATCTAAGGGTTCGCGTACTCCATATCAAGCTTATTGTAGTTCTACTAGTCAAGCATATGCTATTGCTTCGGCATTACCGTATGTTACTTCTAGTTTAAGCATATATACTACTACCGAAACGGTGGAAGATACTTATGGCGGATTTAAGATAATTAAGAAGAGTGATGATGGAACGGTTTTAGAGGGTGTTAAATTTAAAATAGGTACTAACATTAGTGGTGAAGAAGGTAGTGGATGGCAATATTATTCTACCGATAGTAATGGAGAAATTGTCGTTTCTAATATTAAAACTGGTACCAAATATTATTATCAAGAGGTGGAAACACTAGATGGATATATTTTGGATAATCAAGTTTACAATCTTACTATAAAAGAAAATACTGTTATTGAAGTTGAAGTTATTAATTATAGTGATACAAAAGCTATGTTTAAATTAATAAAGACTAATGAAGGTGGAATACCATTACCTGGCGTTAAATTTAAAATAGGTACTGATTTAAATGGAACTGAGGGTACTGATTGGGAATATAAGGTTACTAATGAAAGTGGCTATATTACTATTGGAAATATTGATATCAATACCAAGTATTATTATCAAGAAGTAGAAACTTTGGATGGATATGTGATTGATAATGAAATAAGAGAAATTATTATTGATGGTACAAATGGTATTTATGTGGCAACTGTTATAAATTATGGAAGTACGTCTGCTACAATTATTAAGAAAGATGCTAAAACAGGAACTCTTTTGAGAAATGTTGAATTTGAAATATATTCTTCTGATAATACTTTATTATATACTAAAAAAACAGATAAAGATGGTAAAATAGTTATCAAGGGTATTGAAAATGGAAAGTATTATGCTAAAGAAAAAGAAGCTCCAGATGGATATTTATTAAATAAAGATAAGCATTATTTTGAAATAAGTGATAGCAATAAAAATGTAGTGATAACTATTAAAAATGTACCTGATAATCCAGATACTGGTAGTATATTTATCTATACTACAATGATTGTTGGAGCAATTTGTTTAGGTGTTTCAATATATCAATATAAAAGATTGAAAAATGTTGAATTTATGTAATTAAAACAGATCATTTTGGTCTGTTTTTTTGTGAAAATATACTATGTTATAAAAATATATATGACAGAAAGTTTTGAAAAATAATAATTATTTGTCTAAAAATGTATAAATAATTATAAATTTGTGATAAAATAATATTATTGTAAGTGAGTGTAGGTGATTATTATGGAAAATATTCTATTAGTGACTATTACAACTATTATTATTGCTGTTATTATTGTAGTTACTACATTATTAATAATCAAAAAAATTAAGAGTGATAAATACAAAAAGGAAGTTGAGAGATTAGATATTGAGAGAAATCAAATTGTTGGAATTCCTATATTAAGTGAGATATCTAAGGTTAGGGATTTAGTTAAAACGGATAATCTTAAGGAGAAACTTAATGAATGGGATACTACATTTAAGTTGATTAAGGATGATCGTGTTCCTAAAATTTCTGATTTATTAGCAGAAGCTGATTTTTTAATTAATAAGAAGGAATATAAAACGGCGTTAAAGAAAATCGCTAATGTTGAAATGGAGATTGAAGAATTAAAAAGTAAATCTAATAATTTGTTAGATGAAATAAAGATAATTACTACTTCCGAGGAGAGAAATAGAAGTCTTATTACTAAGTTAAAGGTAATGTATAGGGAGTTACAAAGTAAGTTTGAAAGAACTAGAAAAGATTATGATGAAATAGGGGATTCTATTGAATTACAGTTTGAAAACATTGATAAAAGATTTAGTGAATTTGAAAATGCAATGGATCACAATGATTATGTTTTGGTAGAAAAAATTGTTATTAATATTGAAGATTTGATTAATGATATGAAAGTTATATTAGATGATGTACCAACGATTGTTTTAATGGCCACTATTTTGATTCCTAAGAAAATTGAAGATATATCTATATATTATTCTAGAATGATTAGAGATGGTTATCCGCTTGATTATCTTAATGTGGAATATAATATTAAGGAGATAAATAATAAAGTAAATGTTATTATGGATAATGCTAAGATGTTGAATACTAAGGATGCTATTTTGGAACTTAAGACTATTACTGATTATTTAGATGAGCTTTTTAAAGATTTTGATCAAGAAAAAGAATGTAAAAATATTTTTCATGAAAATAGTAAAATATTTAAAAAACGCTTAGATAAGGTTAATAAAATGATATATAATATTTATCTAAGTTTGGATGATATAAAATTGACATATGATTTGAAAGATGAAGAGATAAGTAAATTTAATTTAATAAATGAAAAATTAGAAAATTTAAATAAGGATTTTAAAACATTAATTGAACATAGTAAGGGTAAAACTTTTGCTTATTCTAAATTAGCTGATGAATTAAGTGGTTTATCTAATAAATTAACTAGGTTGAATGATGATTTGGAGTATCAGCTTCATTCTATCAGTAGTATGCAAGATGATGAATATAGAGCTAAGGAGCAACTTCAATCTATTGAAAAATTGTTAAAACAAACAAAAATGAGATTAAAAGATTTTAAGTTTCCGTTTATTCCTGATAGTTATTTTGTTGAACTAAAGGAAGCTGGAGCGGCGATTAGAGAGATAATAAGGGAATTAGATAAAAAACCTATTGTTATAAAAATATTGAATATAAGGGTTGATACTGCTAGGGATTTAGTTTTTAAAATTTATAATAAGACTAATGAATTAATTAAGAATGCTTCTATGGCTGAAAAAATAATTGTTTATGGTAATCGTTATAGGAGTAGTTATAGTGATGTTGATGTTTCTTTAGATAAGGCTGAAAATTTATTTAGAAAGGGTCTATATAAAGAATCTTATAATATATCTTTGGAGGCTTTGGGAAAGATTGATGAGAGTATAAAAAGTAAATTTACTATTTAATTAATACTTGCAATTTAATATAATTTATGATATTCTTAGTACAAGAGAATAGAAGGAGGATTTATTTAAAATGACATTTTTTGAATTTTTAGAAACATATTATATTTGGTTATTGGTGGTAGTAGTAATTTTAATTATTACGATTATTGGTTATTTGGCTGATCGAAGGGACAAAAAGAGGAAACTTGCTAAAGAACAAAATACGATGACTACTAATGTTTCAGCAGAAGGTATTTCTAATATAGCTTCTGATGTTCCTAATCAAGGAAATGTGGGTATGACTAATCAAGTCAATGCTATGCCAAATCAAAGTGAGGCTGTTAATCAAAATGTGGCACAAGTTAATTCTAATGTTAATATCCCTAATACTGCAATGGGTGTTAACTTAGATGGTAATGTTGCTCCAAGCAATCCACAAACTGGGATTATGAATAATATTCAAGGTGTGATGCCTAATGTTGTTCCTGATGTGCAACCTAGTAATGTAAATAATTTTGCAAATTATTCTGAACCAACAACGATGGTACCACCGGTTAGTGATATGCCTAAAGTTGATGGACCAATTATGACGCATGAAGTTAATGAAGTACCACTTCAAACAGTACCTCTTGATAGTACGATAAAGGTGGTTGAAGAACCGGATACTGTAGTTGTTCCAAGTGCTGTAAGTGAAAATGTTAATGTGGTTTCTAATGAGGTACCACCGGTAGTACCAAATTTTTCATCAACACCAATTATGGAAACACCTGCTATGAATATGGTTGATGTACAACCTATTAATAATCCATCACAAACACCGATTGTAGAGCCACCTGTGGTTGAACCTATATCTCCAGTTGCAGATGTGGTTACGCCAGTTGATGTGCAACCTACGAATTTGGTATTAGAAAATAAGAGCGATGAACAAATAGTAATTCCTGTAGAGGAACCTTTAGTTCAACAACCGGTAACTTCAATGCCTACTGCACAAAATGCTACAGATATGGTTGGGAATTTAAATGGTGTTAGTGGTAGTAATATTGTTATTCCTAATGAACAACAAGTTGTTGATTCTCAAGTAGAAAGTAATACTATTGTATATCCACAAGAACAAAATATTAATACTGCTGATAATTTTGAAGATGACATTTGGAAATTATAGCTCTTTGGAGTTATAATTTTCATCGGTTATATAGAAAAAGGTGAAACTATGAATGAAAGAGAAAAATTATTACAACAATTAGATCAGAGTTATGAAGAAAAAAAAGAAGAGTATAGTGATGTTAAGCCGTATAAAGCTACTACTAATTTTAATACGGCTTTAAATCAACCACAAATTAATGTTAATGATGTTACTAATTTAAATATTCAAAATAACGAAATGGTTAATAAGGCGATGGGAATAAATAATTTAATGGAGACGAATGTTTCTAATCAAAATCAAAATGTTGTTACTGCAAATGAAAATGTTCAATCGCAAACTATGAATTCATCATTTGCAACTTCTCAAACTCAAGTAAATAATTCTCAAGTTTCTAATAATAATCAGGTTATATCATCTCAGAGTAATAATGTGGGGATTCAAATTCCTGATACCAATTTAGATGTTACTGAAAGGTTTTATCAAGATCAACCAATATATGATACAAAAACGGAAAAAACAACTACATATATTAGTAATATGGAAAATCAGCCACAAAAAAAGAAGAAAACGATTAAGATTTCTAAGGATACTCAAGTTTTGCTGTTGATGGTTGTTGTTATCTTCATTTTCATACTTATACTACCTATTTTATCTAATTTTGTAAATAATATTAGGAATAGTTAGTTATTAATTGATAAATTAATTATTTCATCATAATTATCATCAGTTGCCATTATATTTTTATGAATTGTATGACATTTTTGACACTTATAAATTATTTTATAAGTGTCTTTATATTTTTCTATTCCAGTGGGAATTAATGCTCCTTGACAGGTATTTTTTCTATCGCCAGGATTGATATCTACATGCTTTGACCAAAGGCAATATGGGCAGTGATCTCTGGCAGTATAATTTAATTTATTTACTTTTTTATGACAGTTGTCACAGATGAATTCTTCATCACGCATCATAAATTTTTTCAATATTATCACCTAGTCAAAGTATAACACATTAAATATTAATTTACAATATTTAATTATTTTGTTATAATTAGTTAAAGGATGATATTATGGATTATAGTATAAAAATTGATGCTTTTGAAGGACCTTTAGATTTACTTTTACATTTAATTAAAAAAGCAAATATTGATATATATGATATAAATATTGAGGAAATTACAAAACAATATTTGGATTATATTAATAAAATGGAAGAATTAAATATTGATATTGCTTCATCATATTTGGTTATGGCGGCTGAATTAATCGAATTAAAATCTAAGTTATTATTGCCTAACCAAAATAATGAAGAAAATGAAGAAGAAGAAAATACTAAGGAAAATTTGATACAAAGATTATTAAATTATGAAAGATATAAAGACATTGCTACTTCATTTAAGGAATTAGAAAACAATCGTCAACAAATATTTATTAAGGGTCCAGAAAATATTAATAAATATACTGAGAGTAAACTAGTAAATACTTGTGAATATAATGTAGATGTTTTGTATAATGCTTTTTTAGAATTGCTTAAGCGAAGAGAATTAGAGAAGCCTATTTCTACTAAGATAACAACTAAAGAATATAGTGTTAGTGTTAGGATAAAGGAAATTAAAGAAATATTAAAAATTAAGAAAACGGTTAATTTTGATGATTTATTTGATAGTTTTAGTAAGGATTTTGTTATTGTAACTTTTTTATCGGTTTTGGATATGGTTAAAAATAATGAAATAGTTATTAATCAAGATCAAAATTTTTCTAAAATAACTATATCGTTAAAAGGATGTGAACAAAGTGAATAAAGAAGCGATATTGGAAGGACTTTTGTATGTTCAAGGTGATGAGGGAATTAGTTTAGGCGAAGTTTGTAATATATTGCAAATAGATGAAGATGAGGCTAAAGATTTGGTTCTTAGTTTAAAGAATAAATATGATGAGCCAGATAGGGGACTTAGGATACATTATTTAGGCAATTGTTTTAAATTAACTACTAAAGAAGAGCATAGGGAATATTATAAAAAACTGGTTGATGATGTTACTATTTCTTCTACTTTGTCAAATGCTGCTTTGGAAACTTTGGCTATTATTGCTTATAATGAACCAATAACTAGATTACAAATTGATGAATTAAGAGGCGTGGATACTACCTATACTATAAGAAGATTAGTGGCAAAAGGATTAATTAAAGAATGTGGTAGGGCTGATATTCCAGGGCGTCCACTTCTTTATAAGACAACTGATGATTTTTTAGATTATTTTAATCTTTCTACTAAAGATGATTTGCCTCCTATTGAGAAAATAGAAGAGTTAAAAAAAGAAGATGCTGATTTGTATAAATCTAATTACAAGGAGGTTTTCTAATGAATATTTTGGATATTATTAATAAAAAAAGGCTCAATTCTTCTCTTAGTAAAAGTGAAATTGAATATGTTGTTAGGGCATATTTAGATGATACTATTAAGGATTATCAAATGAGTTCTTTGTTAATGGCTATATGTATTAATGGGATGAATCAAGATGAAATTAATTACTTAACCGAGGCGATGATCAATAGTGGAGAGACTATCGATTTATCTAATGTTGGAGGTGCTACAGTTGATAAACATTCAACGGGTGGTGTTGGAGATAAGACTACTTTAATCGTGGCTCCGATTGTAGCTAGTTTAGGAGTAAAGGTTTATAAAATGAGTGGAAGAGGTCTAGGCCATACCGGAGGAACCATCGATAAGTTAGAGTCAATTCCTGGCTTTAAAGTAGACTTGACAAAAAAGCAGTTTCTATCTCAAGTAAATAAAATTAATTTATCCGTCGTTAGTCAGACGGCTAATCTTGTTCCTGCTGACAAAAAAATATATGCACTTCGCGATGTGACTGGAACTGTAGAGAGTATTCCTTTGATAGCTTCTTCAATAATGAGTAAGAAAATAGCACTTGGTGCTAGTAATATCGTTATTGATTTGAAAGTTGGAAGTGGGGCTTTAATAAAGAATCTTGATGATGCTACTAAGTTAGCTAATATTATGATTAATATTGGTAAAAAGTATAAAAGAAAAGTCGTGTGCTTGCTTACTAATATGGATATTCCACTTGGTTATAATGTTGGCAATAGTTTAGAAATAAAAGAGGCTATATCAGTATTGAAAAATGAAGGGGAAGAAAATCTTACTAATTTATGTGTTGCTCTTGCTAGTCATATGGTATCTTTGGCTTTATCAATTAGTTTTGATGAAGCTAGAGAAAAAGTTATTAATACTTTGAAAAGTGGGGATGCTTTAGCAAAATTTTATGAATTTATAAATTTTCAACAAGGTAGAATTGATGAGATGAAGGATGCTTTATATAAGTATGATGTAAAGGCGCCAATTAATGGTTTTTTAACTAATATCGATGCTTATATTGTAGGTTGTTATGCTTGCGAAATAGGTTGTGGTAGAAGAAGTAAAGAAGATGTAATTGACTATGATGCTGGTATTATAATTAGAAAAAAAATTAATGATTATGTAAGTACTAATGATATTGTTTTTACAGTTTTTTCTAATAGGGAAATAAAAGATTTTCAAAGATTATTAGATTCATTAACGATATCATCTAAAAAGATAGAATTACCTCCATTAATATATAAAGTAATGTCTTAATTAAAAGTGGGTAAAATATTGTTCTTTTGTATTTCAAAAAATGAAGAAATTTGTTATAATGTTTTATATATAAGAGGGTGAGTAATATGGCTAAGAAAAAGGAAAAGAAAGAAAAAGATAATAAAAAATTTGAATATAGTAATGAAATTAATGGTATTATCTTAATATTAATAGCTATTATTGGTATATGTAAATATGGTCCTGTGGGTAAGCTTATTAATAGTTTTAGTATATTTTTAGTTGGTTCTTTATATTTATTTTTATTACTTATTTTATTTATAACGGGGATATATTTAATTGCTAAAAGGGAGATACCTGATTTGTTATCTGGTAAGATGATAGGTATGTATATTTTGGTAGTAGCACTGCTTGTATATCTTCATATTGATTATGTTGTTATTAATCAGTTATCTAGTTCTAAAATCGTTCAAGAAACGTTTGATAATTTGCTTATTGCTTTTAAAGATATAGATGCTGTTGGTAATGCTGGAGGAGGATTTTTAGGAGCTATATTTTCGTATTTGTTTGTAAGTTTATTTAGTGTTGATGGAACTAAAATAGTAGTTATTGCGATGGCTCTTTTGGCGATTATTTTATTTTTTAATGTTTCTTTATATAATTTATTTGTTAAAATTAAGGGTAAAATTATTTCTTTATTTAAAAAGAAGAAGGAATTAGGTAGTGAAGGTGAGGATGATATTGTCCATGTTGCTTCTTCTGATAGTAAGATTGTAGTATCCTCTATTGATGATTTGAAGGAAGTTAAGAATGTTAAGGAAATAACTGCTGAAAAAGTGGTTAATGAGGGTATTAACGTATCTAATAGTAGTAATAGTGGAAAATATATTCTTCCTCCAATTAGTTTGCTTAAGGATGTTAAAAATATTTCTAATGCTGAGAATATAAAAAGTGCTAAGAGTAATACTGAATTACTAGCTAGGGTTTTAAATGATTTTGAAATTAGTGCACAAATTGTTAAATGTAATATTGGACCTACGGTAACACAATATGAATTGGAAATTAAGGCGGGTACTAAGGTATCTAGGCTTCTTTCTATTCAAAGAGAGATTGCGTTAGCATTAGCTGCTAAAGAAATTAGAATTCAAGCACCAATTCCTGGTAAAAATACTATTGGAATTGAAATACCTAATAAGGTAAATGCTCCGGTTTCTTTTAAAGAAGTTATGGCGTTGTTACCGGAGATTAATGAAAAAACGCTTTTAACTGTTGGACTTGGTAAAGATATAATGGCAAGGGTTAAGTATGCTGAGATTAATGCTACACCACATTTATTAATCGCTGGTACTACTGGTAGTGGTAAATCTGTATGTATAAATTGTATTATTGCTTCTATTTTGATGCGTACTAAACCAGATCAAGTAAAATTGGTGATGGTTGATCCTAAGAAAGTTGAACTTAATATGTATAATGGTATTCCTCATTTGCTTTGTCCAGTTGTAACTGATCCTAAAAAAGCCTCTATTGCCTTAAAAAATATTGTTGCTGAGATGGAAAGAAGATATGATGTTTTTGAAAATACGCATAATAAAAATATAGTAACTTATAATAAATATTGTGAATCTCATCCTGAATATCAAAAAATGCCTTATATTGTAGTTATAATCGATGAACTTGCTGATTTGATGTTGGTTGCTGCTAAGGAAGTTGAAGATTCTATTATGCGTATTACTCAAATGGCAAGAGCAGCTGGAATTCATTTGATTGTAGCTACACAAAGACCTTCTACCGATGTTATTACTGGGGTAGTAAAAGCTAATATACCATCACGTATCGCTTTTGCAGTTAGCAATGGTATAGATTCTAGAACGATACTCGATTCAGTTGGGGCAGAAAAATTATTAGGTAAAGGTGATATGTTATTCTTGCCTATGGGGGAAAATATTCCTATTAGAATTCAAGGGGCGTATGTTTCTGAAGAAGAATTACAAAGTATTGTCGATTTTGTTATTAAACAACAAAAAGCTGTTTATGATGAATCTATTACTGAAGAGGCTAAGATTACTTCGCAAAGTAATGACTATGAGTCATCAGAAGAATATGATGATCCTTTGTATGATGAGATTGTTGAATATGCGATTAACAGTGGGAAGATAAGTGCATCACTTATTCAAAGAAAGTATCGTCTTGGTTATAATAGAGCTGCAAGGATAATTGATTTGTTAGAAGAAAGAGGAATTGTCGGCCCTCAAAATGGTTCTAAGCCAAGAGAGGTTTTGGTAAAATTGGAAGGTAGGGAAGAATAAAAATGGAAAAAGGTAAAAAAGGGGTTGTGGTAGCATGGTTTGCATTATTTATTTTGATTGCGTTTGCTTTATTACTTGTTTATGTTAAACATTTTATGCCTAAAGAAGAAGAGCAAACTCCACCGGTGGTTCATAAAAATATTGTAAGTGCAAGTTATATTGTAGATAAATTTAATGCTGATCAAGATATTATTACGCTTAATGAATCCGATGTTAAAGTTAAAGCGTCAGTTGATAATGAAGATATGCTTACTATTAATTATCAAGATGATGAGATAATTAAGAATTATAATGTAGAAATAAAAAATAATGTTTTGACTATTAGATGTGAAAAAAATGATAGGGATAAAGAGATTATTGGAATGTTATTTACTGTTTTAGTTAATTCTGCTAATCAATATTTTAGTATGAATGAAGAAGCTACTACAGAAACTTTAGAACAATTTATTATGTATGATAGAAAAATAGATGGGTTAAATTATCTCGTTAGTGATACTAATTATAGTTATAGTGCAGATATTAGTAAAGCATTATCTTTGTATGTTCCAAATGATACAATAACTAGTTTTACTTTAATTGATAAGGATAATACCGATTATCAAATTATTATGAATGATTATAAAATCGATAGGGTGTTATTTAAACAAGATAGTGAAAATAATACTTATAATATGGTTATGAGGGTTACTAATAATTTAGCAGATGAACGTATTTGTAATGTTACTATTCAATTATATGATAATGATAATAATGTTTTGTGGTCGAATAAAGATGATGTGGCAAAAGTTGAATTTACAGATAATAAATATTATTCATTATCAATAGTGATACCAAGTAGTGTAGATTTTGCTAAGGTTAGTAAATATAGTATAGTAATTAATTAGAAGTAGGTGATTTATGACTCCACATATTGAAGCAGAAAAAAAAGATATATCTAAGTTAGTTTTAATGCCAGGTGATCCGGTAAGGGCATCTTATATAGCTAAAAATTTTTTAACTGATTATAAATTGGTTAATAGTATTAGAGGAATGACAGCTTATACAGGGTATTATAAAGATGTTTTGGTAACTATTTTCCCATCTGGTATGGGTATTCCTAGTATGGGAATTTATTCTTATGAATTATTTAAGTTTTATGATGTTGATGTGATTATTAGAATTGGTAGTATGGGGGCTTATGATGAGAATTTGCAATTAAATGACGTGGTACTTGTTAACAAGGCATATAGCAGTAGTTCTTATACTAAGGAGCTTATTAGTACTTATGAAGAGTTTACATATCCTCATCAAGATATTATTGATTTAATTAAAAAAACTAGTACTTATTTAAATGTTTCTTTGAAGGAAGGAGCAATACATTGTACGGAATGTTTTTATAATAATAATAGTTTTAATGGATACCTTGGGGCAGAGATGGAAAGTACGGCACTTTTTGCTAATGCTAAGTTTTTAAATAAAAAATGTGCAACTTTACTTACTGTATCAGATTTAATTTATGATAAGGATATATCTTTATCGGCAGATGATAGAGCAACTGGTTTAAATGAAATGATTAAATTGGCTTTAGAAGCATTAATAAATTATAAATAATGTATTTTTACATATAATAAGTTTGAGGTGGTAATATGGAGTATATAAAATATGAACTTGGAGCATATAATTTAAATGTTATTAAAACCAATAATTTTAAAACCGTTAGGGTTGAAGTGAAGTTTAGAAATGTTGTTAAAAAAGAAGAAATTACGTTAAGAAATCTTTTGAAGATGGTATTGATTGAATCTACTAAAAAATTTGATACTGAAAGAAAATTTGTAATTGAATCGGAAGAGCTTTATGATTTAAAATTATCTTCAACCTCTAGTAGGGTTGGTAATTTTACCACTTTATCTTTTAATTTAACTTTTTTAAATGAGGAATATACCGAAAAAGGATTACATAATAAAAGTTTAGATTTTTTAATGGAAGTATTGTTTAATCCTAATGTATCTAATAATAAGTTTGATAGTTTATCTTTTAATAATTGTGTTAATAAATTAGAAAAAAGTATTATGGGAAGAAAGGATAATAAGACTAAGTATTCTATATTTGCACTTTTGCAACATATGGGAGATTATGCTTATTCTTATGATCAATATGGATATTTATCTGATTTAAAAAATATTGATGAAGCTAAATTATATGAATATTATAAAAAAGTTTTGATGAATGATTTGGTTGATGTTTATGTAATTGGTAATGTAGATAGCAATGAAATTAAGGAATATTTTATTAATAATTTTAAAATAAATTCTTTTAAGAAAGAAAAGATGAATGTACTTATTGATGAAGTGCTACCTAGGAAAAGGGTTAAAGTATTTAAAGAAGAAGATGCTGTTAATCAGACTAAAATAGCTATTGGTTTAAGATTTAATGATGTTAGTGAATATGAAAGAAAATACGTTTTATATGTATATAATGAAATACTTGGAGGAAGTGGTAATTCTTTACTCTTTGACACTGTAAGAGAAAAAAATTCTTTAGCTTACTATATTAATTCTATTGCTCAAGGATATGATAATTTATTGATTATATATACGGGTATAGATAAAGATAGGGTCGATTTAGGACTTAAACTGATAAAGAAAACGATAAAAGATATCGAAAAGGGAAAATTTACTTCGGATATGTTTAACAATGCTATTAATATGATTACTTCTTCGTTAAAATTATCTTTAGAGACACAACCTAGTGTTATTAATAATTATTATGCAATGAATATTTTAAATAGTGATGATATTAATACTAGAATTTCAAAGTTTGAAAAAGTTACTAAAGAGGATGTTATTAATTTTTCTAAAAAAATTAAAATGGATACAATATTTCTATTAGAAGGTGATTATAATGAAGAAGATTAATATTGCTAAGATTGATGAAGAAATTTTTTATGATAAGCTTGATAATGGTTTAGAGGTGTTTTTTTATCCACGCGAAAATTGCCAAAATGTATATGCTACTTTAACAACAAAATTTGGCTCTATATATAAATCTTTTGTTCCTATTGGAAAAACTAAGTTTTTGACAGTGCCTGATGGTATTGCGCATTTTTTAGAGCATAAGATTTTTGCTCAAGAAGATGGAGAAGATGTGGCTTTGTTTTTTGAAAAAAGTGGAACTAGTTACAATGCACATACTTCACTTAAATCAACAACTTATGAAGTAAGCGGTCCTAATAATATGATTCAAAATATTCTTTTTTTGTTAGATTATGTTCAAAGTCCTTATTTTACTTTGGAAAATGTTGAGATGGAAAAGGGAATTATTAAGGAAGAAATAAATATGTGTAATGACAATCCTTGGAATATTTTATACGATAAGATAAGGTATAATACTTTTAAGGAAGATCCAATTAGGTATTCTATAAGTGGTAGTACTAGCGATATTGATAAAATAAATAAGGAATTATTATATGAATGTTATAATACTTTTTATCATCCTAGTAATATGTTTTTAGTTGTTACGGGAAATTTTGATAAAGAACAATTACTTAAGTGTATTAAGGAAAATCAGGATAAGAAGAATTTTAGAGAATATAAAGAGGTTAAATTAAAAAAAATTAAAGAGCCAAATTCTGTATACAAGAAGGATGAAATCGTTATATGTAATACTAACATTCCAAAATTTTCTTATAATATTAAAGTTCCTATAGATAACATTAAAGATATATCTAAAAGAAAGTTAATGCTTTATTTATATATTGTTATGAATATTTTGTTCGATGAGACTTCAGAATTTAGTTTTAAATTAAAGGAAGAAAAAATTATTACTAATAATATTGATTTCGATATGTTAAATACTGATAAGCATATATTAATTTCCTTGATTAATGAAACTTTCAATTATGAAGTTTTAAAAAATAGAATTGAAGAGGTTTTAAAGGACTTTGTAGTCGATGAGAAATCATTTGATAGGAAGAAAAAAGTACTTATTAGTAATGAATTATTTGGTTATGATAACATAGTTGTTATTAATAATATAATTACTGATAATATT
>OLYJ01000431.1_pt1 | contig 14837 bp, 8 predicted proteins | sample 1674121 | NCBI WGS metagenome assembly OLYJ01 (sample SAMEA103958146, study PRJEB25191) | human gut metagenome | reverse complement strand
AGCTCTCAGGGCTGTACTCGAAGAGGAAGTTGCCCTCGTACTCCTGGCTGAGCTGCTTGACCAGCTTGGCGCCGTCGGTGGCGATCTTCTTGATCTCTTCCTTGCTCTTGTGGAACACCTGCTCCCGCTGCGCCACGGAGGTGGAGTTGTAGAAGTGGATCACCGCACGGGGGGCACCCTTGACGGCCTCGAAGGTGCGGCGGATGATATGGTCGCGGCACTGGGTCAGCACCTGCACGGTGACATCGTCGGGGATCATGTTCTTCTCGATGAGGGTACGGAGGAACTCGTACTCCGTCTCGCTGGCGGCCGGGAAGCCGACTTCGATCTCCTTGAAGCCAATTTTGACCAGCATCTGGAAGAATTCCAGCTTTTCCTCGAGGCTCATGGGGACGATAAGGGCCTGATTGCCGTCGCGCAGGTCCACGCTGCACCAGGTGGGAGCTTTCTCGATGTGGTCTTTCTTGACCCAGCTGTCATAGCCGGCGGGGACCGGGTAATATCCCGGTGCGTACTTGGTAGCGTCCATCATAATTCTTGTCCTCCATTTTTGCTGTGTCAACCTCTCAGTCTCGCATTCGCTCGACAGGGCCGGGCTGCGGCAGCGCGTCAGCGCTGACTGAGAGGTTGACTCCTTTTATCAAACGAAAAGGCTCCCGTCTCTCAAAGGACGAAATCCCCTGAGAGACGAGAGCCTGTAATTTCTGTTACAGGGCACCCGTGGTACCACTCTCTTTGCTGTACCAAAAGCACAGCCGCTCTGCACGATCGGCTTTTTGAGGCGAATCGCTGCCCTTATAACGGTGGGCTTCCGTCAGGACCTACTGTCTGCTTCAGTCCTGCCGCTCAGGGGCCAGTAACCGAGACCCTCTGCACCGCCTTGCACCATCCGGCGGCTCTCTGCACGCAGAAGAAAATCGTTTTTTCCCCGTCAACGCATTTGCGCTTTGTTCAAAGTGGTTTCATTTTAGCAAAAGCCGCCGCCCCTGTCAAGCAGTTTTGCTCACAATGAAAATGAAACGATTTCACATAAATAGCAGCATAAATTTTCAAAATTTGCGGGTGGATTCTTTGCTTTGTTAAGAATCTGCGAAGTTTTTGCAAAGTTCGCCTCGAAACGCTGGTTTCTGAAATGGCGTCGTGGTATGCTGTTTGCAACGTAAGGAGGGACCCCCATGAAAGAAGTCAAGACCCCCAAAAAGCCATTGGCTATTTACTACGCCATTGTATTACTGGTGCTGATGCTGCTCAACTTCGTGCTCGTGCCGTGGATGAGCGAACGGCAGGTAAAAGAAGTGGACTACGGCACCTTCATGTCTATGACCGAGGACAAAGACATCGGCCGGGTGGATGTGGAATCGAACCAGATCATCTTTACTGATAAAGACGAAAAGCAAATTTACAAGACCGGCCTGATGAACGACCCTGACCTGACCCAGCGCCTCTACGACGCAGGCGCACAGTTTTCCAGCGAGATCGTCGAGCAGGCTTCGCCGCTGATGAGCTTTCTGCTGAGCTTTGTGCTGCCCATCGTCCTCTTCGTCTGGCTGGGCAATTTCATGAACAAAAAGCTCATGGAAAAGGCCGGCGGCGCGAACTCGATGATGTTCGGCGGCGTGGGTAAGTCCAACGCCAAGGTCTATGTGCAGTCCACCCACGGCATCCGCTTTGCAGATGTGGCCGGAGAGGACGAGGCCAAGGAGAACCTGCAGGAGATCGTCAACTACCTGCACGACCCCAGCAAGTATAAGGAGATCGGCGCTTCCATGCCGAAGGGTATTCTTCTTGTGGGTCCTCCGGGAACAGGTAAGACCATGCTTGCCAAGGCTGTAGCCGGAGAGGCAAATGTACCATTTTTCTCAATGTCCGGTTCAGAATTCGTTGAGATGTTCGTAGGTATGGGAGCCTCAAAGGTGAGAGATCTGTTTCAGCAGGCAAAGGAAAAGGCTCCATGTATAGTGTTCATCGATGAGATAGATGCCATAGGTAAGAAGAGAGACGGACAGATAGGAGGCAATGACGAGCGTGAGCAGACACTTAACCAGCTCCTCACCGAGATGGATGGATTCGAGGGTAACAATGGTGTCATCATCCTTGCAGCAACCAACAGACCGGATTCACTTGATCCTGCACTGCTCAGACCGGGAAGATTTGACAGACGAGTACCTGTGGAACTTCCGGATCTCAAGGGACGTGAGGATATACTTAAGGTTCACGCCAAGAAGGTCAAGATAGGAGACAATGTAGACTTCAATAAGATAGCCAGAATGGCATCAGGTGCATCAGGTGCCGAGCTCGCAAATATTGTAAATGAGGCGGCGCTCAGGGCTGTCAGAGCCGGCAGAGGCTTCGTGACACAGGCCGATATGGAAGAGAGCATAGAGGTCGTAATTGCAGGTTACCAGAGAAAGAATGCGATACTTACAGACAAGGAGAAGCTTGTCGTGTCATACCATGAGATCGGACATGCGCTTGTAGCTGCCAAGCAGACTGATTCGGCGCCAGTCCAGAAGATAACCATAGTTCCTAGAACTTCAGGAGCCCTTGGTTACACCATGCAGGTCGATGAGGGCAACCATTACCTTATGACCAAGGAAGAGATTGAGAATAAGATAGCGACACTCACAGGCGGAAGAGCTGCGGAGGAGATAGTATTTGGATCTATTACAACGGGAGCCTCCAACGATATAGAACAGGCAACAAAGCTTGCAAGAGCTATGATCACCAAATACGGAATGAGCAAAGATTTTGATATGGTAGCCATGGAGGTAGAAACTAACAAATACCTTGGCGGTGATTCATCACTTTCGTGCTCGGCAGAGACGCAGACACTCATAGACAAGAAGGTTGTGGAGCTTATAAGAAAGCAGCATGAGAAGGCGGCAACCATTATCCTCGAGAACAGAGCGAAGCTTGATGAGCTTTCCAATTATCTGTATCAGAAGGAGACGATCACAGGCGAGGAGTTTATGAAGATATTGAATTCATGATTCTCTTAGATATAATTTCAGTTACCGGGTGCTGGCATTTTACAATTCCGCACCCGGTAACCATAAGATAGACTTGTACTGGATTCAGAATAGTAGTATTATGTCAATTCCTCGTGGTCAAGCTCCAACAGTTTGAAATGATTCTTTTTGAACTCTATAAGTCCTTCACTCTGCATGTTGGACAGCTCCTTTGACAGTGCGGTTCTGTCGACATTCAGGTAGTCGGCAAACTGTTCCCTGTTAAATGGGATATCGAACTCAGTTGTACCAAGAGAGCTGGCAAGTCCTGAGAGATAATAGCTGACACGCTCACGTATCTTCTTTGGCTTTATATAGAAGATATGAAGAGAGAGTGTGAGACTTCTTCTCGATGATAGGAGAAGAAGATTCTTCAGCATTTGCAGATGCCACGGATAACTGTTGTATTTGCCGGACATGATATCCTGTGCGTTGAGCAGGAATACGATAGTAGGCTCTGTTGCTCTTGCGTCGATCATGAGTTTGTGTCCGGACAGGGCGTATGTTTCACCGAACACCTTTCCCGGAAGTGCTGAACTCAGGATACTTTTGGAGCCCCAGTAGTCAACATTCTCAACAATCACCCGGCCTTTGATGACTATTCCAAGCTCCTCGGTTATCTCGCCGGCTTTGAATATAGTGGAGTTGTATCTGTAATAGTGTTCGCGCAGGATCCTGAGATCCATCATGGTTTTGATATCGGCTTCCGAGATTCCTTTGAATGCCATCATGTTGAGTACTTCAGACAATTGATATTGAGGAATTTTAAGTTTCATACATAACCTCCATCTTATTATTTATTTCTATGCAGAGCAGCAGTCTGCAGCGTAGTATATTATAGTGACAAGATGTCATGATGCAGGGGTGCGATCAGGCTTTCAGCTATAGAATGTATATTTTTTCAAAACACAGTATATTGTATATGTGTAATAAATTATCCCTTGTCCATACACAATATATATTATTCATATATTTTCTCAAATTTTTTCAAAAAAAGTTGTTTAAATCTTCATTACGTGGTTATAACAACCGAATTTATGAGTAAAGTATAATATACTTACAAATGAAAAGCAAGGAATGTGATAAGCATTATTGAATTATAGAAGATTATTCTGTATAATAAGTAAATAGTGTGTCACATTTTCACATATTAAAACACTGAAAGGAGAAATTTTATCATGTTACAGAACCAGGAATGGGAATCATTCACAGGTAGACTCTGGAAGGAAGAGTGTAATGTAAGAGACTTCATCCAGAACAACTACACACAGTACGATGGAGACGAGAGTTTCCTTGCAGCCCCAACAGATGCTACTAACAAGCTTTGGGATAAGCTTCAGGCACTTCAGAAGGCTGAGAGAGATAACGGTGGAGTTTTAAAGGAGGATGCTGATGTTGTATCAAGCATCACATCTTATGGCCCAGGCTACATTGATCCAGAGACAAAGGATCTTGAGCAGATTGTAGGTCTTCAGACAGATGAGCCACTTAAGAGAGCATTTATGCCTTATGGTGGTATCAAGATGGCTGAGGAAGCTCTTCAGATGTATGGATATACTCCAAACGAGAACTTCCACAAGATCTTCACTGAGTATCACAAGACACACAACCAGGCAGTATTTGATGCTTACACACCAGAGATGATGGCAGCTCGTCATACACATATCGTAACAGGACTTCCTGACACATATGGTCGTGGACGTATCGTAGGTGACTACAGAAGAGTTGCTCTTTACGGTATTGATCAGCTTATCGCTTGGAAGGAAGAGGATAAGGCTAACTGTGGCGATGGCAACATGTTTGATGATGTCATCCGTCAGAGAGAAGAGCTTGCAGAGCAGATCAAGCGTCTCAAAGAGATGAAGGTTATGGCTCAGTCATACGGATATGATATTTCAAAGCCAGCTTCAAACGCTAAAGAGGCTGTTCAGTGGTTATACTTCGGATACCTTGCAGCTATCAAGACTCAGAACGGTGCAGCTATGTCAGTTGGACGTGTATCTACATTCCTTGATATCTATATTGAGAGAGATATTAAGGCTGGTAAGCTTACAGAGGCTGAGGCTCAGGAGCTTATCGATCATTTCACAATGAAGCTTCGTATGGTTAAGTTCGCAAGAATTAAGTCATACAACGAGCTGTTCTCAGGAGATCCTGTATGGGCTACTCTTGAGGTTGGTGGTATCGGTGTTGACGGACGTTCAATGGTTACAAAGAACGATTACAGATTCCTTCATACACTTGAGAACATGGGACCAGCTCCAGAGCCAAACCTTACAGTTCTTTACTCATCAGCTCTTCAGGATACATTCAAGAAGTATGCTGCTAAGATCTCTGTAAGAACAAGCTCAATCCAGTATGAGAACGATGATGTAATGAAGCCAATCTGGGGCGATGATTACTCAATCTGCTGCTGTGTATCAGCTACACAGACTGGTAAGGAGATGCAGTTCTTCGGAGCTCGTGCAAACCTTGCTAAGTGTCTTCTTTACGCTATCAATGGTGGTAAGGATGAGAAGTTCCTTGACAAGAAGACTGGTAAGCCAATGCAGGTAGGTCCAGAGTACGCACCTATCACATCAGAGTACCTTGACTATGATGAAGTACTTGCTAAGTACAAGAAGATGCTTGATTGGTTAGCAGGACTTTATGTAAATATTCTTAACCTCATCCAGTACATGCATGACAAGTACTACTATGAGTCAGCTGAGATGGCACTTATCGATACAGATGTACGTCGTACATTTGCAACAGGTATCGCTGGATTCTCACACGTAATCGACTCACTGTCAGCAATCAAGTACGCTAAGGTTAAGGTTATCCGTAACGCAGAGACAGGACTTGCTGAGGACTTCGAGATCGAAGGCGAGTTCCCTAAGTATGGTAACGATGACGACAGAGCTGATAACATCGGTGTATGGCTTCTTCATGAGTTCCTTACAGACATCAAGAAGAGACACACATATCGTAATTCAGAGCCTACAACATCTATCCTTACAATCACATCTAACGTAGTTTATGGTAAGTACACAGGTAACCTTCCAGATGGAAGACGTGCTTGGACACCATTTGCACCAGGTGCTAACCCAAGCTACGGCGCTGAGACATCAGGACTTCTTGCATCACTTAACTCTGTTGCAAAGATTCCTTATGAGTGGTCACTGGATGGTATCTCAAATACACAGACAATGAACCCATCAGCACTTGGACATGATGAGGAAGAGAGAGCTACAAAGCTTGTAAGCGCAATGGATGGATACTTCGATCAGGGCGCTCATCATCTGAACGTAAACGTATTTGGTAAGGATAAGCTCCTTGATGCTATGGAGAATCCAGATAAGCCAGAGTACGCTAACTTCACAATCCGTGTATCAGGATATGCTGTTAAGTTCATATCACTTACACGTGAGCAGCAGCTCGATGTTATCAACAGAACATTCCATGACTCACTTTAATTCTTAGCTGACGCTGGATTTTTAGTGAAGTTATAGATGCTTTGTCAGATATAACAAGAACCATGGTCCCGGGGATAACCTCTCCGGGACTTTTTTTAAGAATATGCATTTATATCATTTTTATAAGAGATAATAGACATGTAGTTTTGTTTGTAATTACTTTCATTAATTGAGAGTTGTATTTGAATAGGAAGAACTTAGAGGTGAAATATGTCTGAAAAGAAACAGGTTTTAGGATATGTCCATTCGACAGAGAGCTTTGGAGCAGTAGATGGTCCAGGTATAAGATTTGTAGTTTTTTTACAGGGCTGCAAGATGAGATGTAAATATTGTCACAACCCAGAGACATGGAATCTTGTGACAGACTATAGTAAGCTTTACTCAGATGAAACAAGCGATGCTGAGAGAGAAGAACTTGAGAAGAAGATAGAAGAGAATACAAAGCTGCTGAAGGATAAGGGCGTCAAGATCGAGGCGAGGACCCCTGAGGACCTGTTAAAGCAGGCGCTCCGCTATAAGCCATATTGGAAAAACGGTGGTGGTATAACAGTGAGCGGTGGTGAGGCGCTGCTTCAGATGGATTTCCTCATCGAGTTTTTCAAGCTTGCAAAGGCTGAAGGTATTCATACAACAATAGATACAGCCGGCAATCCATTTACAAGGGAGGAGCCATTCTTCTCCAAGTTCAATGAGCTGATGAACCTCACAGATTTGTTCCTGCTTGATATCAAGCAGATCAATGATGACAAGCATAGAGATCTCACAGGATTCTCCAACAGCAATATACTTGATCTTGCACAGTATCTGTCAGATCAGGGTAAGCATATGTGGATCAGACACGTACTGGTACCAACCATCACAACTGATGAGGATGATCTGAGAAAGACTAAGGAGTTCATAGACACTCTTAAGACTGTAGATAAAGTTGAGGTACTTCCATATCACAAGCTCGGAATCCCTGAGTGGGAGAGACTTGGAATACCATATAAGCTTGAGGGAATCGACCCGCCTACTGATGAGGAGCAGAAGCTTGCAAAGAGTATTCTGGAATAAACTCAAGAATAAGAACTGGAAAAAGAATTTAAAGTTTAATTTATAAATATATTTGTGTTGAGACACAGGTGCTATATAAGATGTTAAACCGTTATAACAGGGGGGCATTTTATATAGTACCTGTGTCTTTTTTCATTTTCATAGGTAAGCGGTGATATATCAACAAACATACAGGGGACGGGTACGATTACAAGCCTGTTTTAGAAGTGGAATAAAATAATGAAAATGGAATAGAATTTTTATTTGCGGCATGTTATAACAGGGTTAGTTACAACGAACATAAGTTAGAAATGGAGGATATATGGACGAGAAAATACAGAAAATCATGGCTAAAAGCACGTATTTAAGCAATCTTATATCGCGTATTCCACCGGAGATGCTGTCCTTTTTCTTTGAGATGATCCAGCTTGACATATCGGATAAATATGGTGAAGTGATCCGTTTAAAAATGAGACAAAATGGACAGTATATGAATTTTGTTTCGCCTATGACGGGAATCGATATACAGGAATATTATATGGGAGGCATGGATGCACTTCCGGGACATTCCAAGGTGAGAGCGCTTGAAAATACAATGGTTATCCACTACTGCAACAGGGGAAGGGCGGAGATCAGAGTAAATGATGGCAAATATGCATATATGAAGCCAGGAACACTCTGTATAGAGTGGCATCAGGAGGCGGGCAAGAGCTTCAATTTCTATGATGACATATATGGTGGTCTGGAGATAGTGATATGTGTCGACAATATCAGCAGTGAGGATGAGGCATTTCTGGGAAGAGTAGGGATCAATGCGGAAAGTATCAGAAAAGCCTGTGAGCAGAACGGTCAATACTATATCGGCGAGTGCCAGGACCGGCTACGGCATGCATTTGATGATTTGAGAGATATCATAGAAAATGGTGATAAGGACAAAAATTCATATCTTATAAATATGCTGTATGTACTCGATCTTATAAGAACTGATGATATAGCGGTGCGTGATACTCAGTTTTATCTGACAAAGGGACAGAGACGTATCGTGCAGGAGATATACGACACGATCAGACAGGATCTCAGCAGGGATGTGTCCATGGCAGAACTGGAGAGTCTGTATGGTATGAGCTCAGTATCTATCAACAAGTATTTTGAGATCGTGTATGGGGATACTGTGAAGAGGTATATGCAAAGCAAGAGAATGGCATATGCTGCAAAGCAGCTTACAGGCAGCAATATATCTGTTGCGGATATAGCTCTTTCTGTTGGATATGAGAGTCAGAGTAAGTTTGGCACGGTGTTCAAGCGCAAATATGGCTGCACACCTCTCGAGTACAGGAGACTGGGCGGAGAGACAACTTAATGTATATGAAATAGTTAGAAACAAAAATTTTACTTGGAGGTAAGCAGAATGTTTATCCAGATGAATAATGCAAGAAAAAGTTATGGAAAAGGGGAGAATACTGTTCATGCTTTAGATGGAATAGAGCTGGCACTGGAGCAGGGGAAAATATATGTGATACTTGGACCATCGGGTTCAGGCAAGAGTACACTCCTCAATATGATGGGAGGCCTCGACAGCCTAGATGAGGGAAGTATCACGGTGGATGGAAAGGAAATATCCAGACTGAAGTCGGGTGAACTGACAAAATACAGAAAGACTGATGTTGGCTTTGTGTTCCAGTTCTACAATCTGCTGCCGGATCTCACAGTTAAGGAGAATATACAGGTCGTAGAAGATATTGCGAAGGATCCACTTCCTATAGATGAGGTCATGAAGGCTGTGGACATAGAGAAGTACAAGGACAGATTCCCAAATGAACTGTCAGGCGGTCAGCAGCAGCGAGTTGCCATCGCCAGAGCCATCATCAAGAATCCGAAACTTTTGCTATGTGATGAGCTTACAGGTGCCCTCGATTCAAAGACATCGAGAAGTGTTCTTGAATTTGTGGAGAAGGTCAACAGACAGTTTGGAACAACTGTTGCAATCATCACCCACAATGAGGCTATAACGGGGATGGCCGATGGGATAATCCGAATAAAAGATGGCAAGGTATCACTCAGCAAGGCAAATGAAAACAAAATACCGGCAAAACAGCTTGAATTATAAGAGGTGGGGACATGACATTAAATAGAAGATATATAAGGAATATAAAGCACAATCTTTCTTTCTACATATGTGTCACTATCCTCACCGCGCTGGTGATAGTCATGTATATCGGCGTTACAGGTGCTTATGATGGAGAGGGCAGATATCTTGATTCGTTCTATGAAGATACAAATGTTGAGGAGGCTCAGTTTGTCACAGCAAATCCTATATATGATAAATCTATCAATAATCTTGAAGAGAAGTACAATGTACAGCTTGAAAAGCAGACATATGCTGATATTGATCTGACTGAGGAGAACTGCGATGACAGGACAGGTAAGGATATAGCGGAGGATTACACATTAAGGATATTCACGCCGTCAAAGAAGATCGATACATATAAGCTGCTGGATGGTGAGGATGTGACTTCTGATGACGAGATACTCTTGAATCCTCATCTGATGGATGCCAGGGGACTGCAGATAGGGGATTTTCTTGATATCGATGGAAGAAACTACAAAATAGTAGGAACGATGGCGAGACCTGATTATCTGGCGGTATACAAGAATTTGTCTGACAACATGTTCCTGTTTGATACATTTGGATATGCAGTAGTGAGTGAGTCTGCATTTGCGCAGATAAATGATGACACAAAGACATCATACTATACGGTCATATACGATGATAAGGATCAGGAGAAGGCATTCAGGGAGGAGATACACAGCGAGTATTACACTCTGTCATACATTCCGGCATCCACGAATGTAAGAATAAAGGTTCCGCAGAATGAGAGGGAACAGTTAAAGCTTTATATGAATATGATCATACCTATGCTGGTCGTATTTGTGATGATAATCATAGCGATAGTTCTCGGAAGAAAGATCAAGTCCGAGGCGAGACAGATAGGAGTTCTGTCAGCTCTTGGATATGGCAGGACAAGGCTCTCGCTGCACTACGGATTGTTTGGTGTTATTCCGGGAGTGATAGGCGCTGTGATAGGTGCCATTGCGGCTGCCCCGTGCAGGGATGCACTTGCTACGGCAATATTTGAGATGAAGACAGAGATACTTCCGGTGGATTACAGTTCGGAAACAGTGCAGTTTGTGATCATCTGTATTGTACCGATTGTGGCATATGGTATTGTGGGATTGCTTACGGCACTGAGAGTTCTCAGATTCAAGACAATCGATCTTCTTCAAGGAAATGGAGGAACAAGAAAACGCAGGAGACTTCGCATGGCAAAGTCAAATATGAAGTTCACGACAAAGTTCAAGATCCGGTCTATTCTTGGCAACTGGAGCAGAAGTCTTGTGGTTATATTTGGAATCGCTGTCGGTGGAATATTGATGGTGTTCTGCTACGTCTGTATAGATTCGCTTGAGAACTATTGTGATGTGTCTGTAAATGAAGTCGGGGACTATGAGTATGAGTATTTTTTAAGCAGTATCCAGACAGAAAAAGTGGATGGCGCAGCGGAGATCATGACAGGCACATTCAGTGTGGATGGATACATGACCAATCTGACATACATGGGTATGGATAATAATGAGTTCATGGATTTAAAGAGTACGTCAGGAGATAAGCTGGAGCTTACATCAGGCAAAACGTATATATCTGCAATGGGAGCCATGATATATGGCGTAGGCAAGGGTGATGAGCTCACTTTCTACGATCAGGCATCACTCAGTGAATACACGGTCACGATAGATGACGTTGTGCAGAACGATTCCCAGAGTATACTCTACAGCAGCTGGAATGATGCATGCGATCTGCTTGATGTGCCTGAGGGCAGTTACAATGCTGTTATGTCTGACAAAGAACTTGACTATAAGGAGTCTGATTATCTGTATAGGATAACCAAGTCAGATCTTTCAGATCAGATAGGTCAGATCACAGTACAGATGAAATCGATGCTCTCGGTTTGCATCGGATTTGCCGTGCTCATCATAGTTATATGTGTATATCTCATGGTAAATATGTTAATAAGCGAAAATGCATCATCGATATCAATGTTAAAGGTGCTTGGATACGATGACAGACAGATAAATCGTATGATGATAAGTATCTACCACATCCTTATTCCGATAGGAATCGTGATAGGCTCAGTGCTTGGAGTGGTGCTGTGCAGGGTAAACTTTGAGGCGAGTGTATCAGCATACAATACTTATATAGAGACAGTATACACGCCGCTTTGTTTTGTAAAGTATTCCGTGTGTGTTCTTATAAGCTACGTGATATCTCTGTAGCTGTTAAGCCGAAAGGTGAAGAAAGCGGATATGGTTGAAAGCCTGAAGGACAACAGGGAGTAATTAATAGGAGGATAAAGAGATGAATAGTTATGTAGCGTGGGGAATATTTGGAATAATAAGTGGCCTTATTGCATCATTTGCGGATGTGCCTCTTGTCATGCCGAATCAAAGTGAAAATCTGAAATTAGGTGGAGTTTGTCCGTGGTGGGGAGATGTGACCTCAAAGAGATTCAAGGTTTCGTTCTGGCTTTCATTTCTCGGGCAGCCGGGAGGATATATTGTAATGTGGCTCCTTGCCGATATGATCTCAAATGGGAATGTGGCGCTTGCAGGCATCCTCAAGGTCATGACATTACTTGGATGCTATACCGGTCTTATGAGCCATGTTGTGTTCTGTCTGAAACCGCTCCTTTACCAGAGACTCTGCAAGAAAATGTCTGACGATGAAAGCAATGAAGTTATCAAAGCCATCGATCTGGTTTTCAATCCACCAATGTATCTGGCAGGCGTGGTACTCTGGCTTGGTCTTGCGGTCACTGTGATAGCAGCAATCCTTACCGGAGCACTCCCTGTTCCAAAGTGGTGTGTTGTCTTAAATCCTATCGGTTCACTGATAGTTCTTATGCCGCTCAAGAAGTGCGGTGTCAGGATCATTGGAGCCCTTGGATTTGGATTTGTGCTGCTTTCAGTGCTGCTCATTATTGCGGGAATATAAAGAATTAAGTAAGAATAATCATAGAGACAGAATTGTGTTTGCGGAAAATATTATACGAGAAAATAAAAATATGACATTTAGTCGATTACACTTAAGGCTTTTAATTTACAAAAATAACGGTATATTTTATAACAATGTAGGGTATATCGTTTTTTAGTATTGGAATATAAAATACGTCGATAATGATTTTGTATGGAGAAGATGGTTTACTTTTGTATTTGTAATCATAATGCCTAAAGATGGGGGATCTTTACATATTGTAAGTTGGTAGTATGAGCGGATAAATTTTGTGATACTAATTGTTCTTTGGAATCATTAAAAATATGTTTTGGGATTGAAAAAAATCATCTATAATAGTTAAGTTGTAGATAAACGGAGAGAGTAGAAAAAATCAAATTTATGCGGTATAATAGCTCCATATCATGAGATAATTTTGGAAAAGATATACAATGTGGAGTTTCAAAGAGAGATTTAGAGAATTTGCCAGGGATGTTACAACACAGACTGATTTTGATATTGAAATACAATAGTATTTTTTATTGTTAAAAAATGAAAAGTCGGTATAGAAAAAATTAATCACAATGCAATTAATAATATAAATGAATTCTGCCATTAGAATGGTATATAACACTCTGATATATTGAAGAGATATGTTAAGAGTATATTATGGGGGTAAAATAAAATGATTAAAGATATTATAAATGCTAATGAATTCATACTTCCAAGCACAAATCATATTGAAGTGCTAAAAGAAAACTTTCCTGCTTGTTTCAAGCAAGATGGTAGCTTTGACGTAGAAAGATTAAAGGAATACCTTAATGATGAAATATCAGTGAACAATGAAGGCTATGAATTAAAATTTCTTGGGAAAAATTATGCTCGTTTGTTGGCATCTGTGGATACTACTACGGTAATCATTCCGGATGAGGAACACAATAACATGCCAGAAAACAAAGATAGCCAGAATATTTATATTTCTGGAGATAATCTAGATGGGCTAAAACAGTTACTGAAGAGCTATCAGGGAGCAATTAAATGTATTTATATTGATCCGCCGTACAATACAGGTAATGAAAACTGGGTGTACAATGATAATGTTAACGATCCGCAGATACAAAGATGGCTGCATCAGGTTGTAGGCAAAGAGGGAGAGGATTTGTCGCGTCACGATAAATGGCTGTGCATGATGTATCCGCGCCTCAAGCTTTTGCAGCGCTTGCTTGCGGATGACGGCGTTATTTTTATCAGTATCGATGATAATGAGCAGGCGAAACTAAGACTTATATGTGATGAAATTTTTGGAAATGGAAATTTTCTTGCTACCATAGTTTGGAAAAGTAGAGCAAAACCGTCAAATACAGGTGATGCTAAATATAAACCGCAAAATGATGCAGAATATATTTTCCTATATGGCAATGGAAATACTAAGCAGTTTTTACAAGTTAATTCTGGAAAAAATCGTAGTTATCCGCACAGTGATTTTGATGGTGAATATAGATTACAAACGATATTAAAATCAAATCGCGGTGAAAGTAGAAGAGATACTATGCGTTTTGAAATAAATGGTTATAAACCACCTGAAACTAAAAGATGGCAGGCCGGTAAAGATACTATAGAAGAATTATTTAACAACAATAGAATTACATTTGAATCTGGAGAACCCATGCTTAAGTATTATAAGCATGAAGAAAATAATGAATTATCACCATTTTATTGTCATATTCCTAAAGAAGCGAGTGGAACAGCTGAAAGTGGAAAAAAATTATTAAATGCTATTTTGGGTAACCAGCATAATTTTGATACGGTTAAGCCGTTAGAAATAGTTAAGTATATTTTAAATCGATGCTTGAGCAAAGAATCTATAGTTCTCGATTCTTTTGCAGGTAGCGGAACAACAGCGCATGCAGTCTTAGATATGAACAAAGCAGATGGAGGCAACCGTAAATTTATCTGCATTGAGATGATGGATTACGCAGATACAATTACCGCTGAGCGTGTAAAACGTGTTATTAATGGTTATAAGGCAGAAGAAGATAAGGAAGAACTGCTTTACGATGAAGAATTAAAGCCTTCTAATCTTAATAATGCACCGCAAATGCTGGCTGACGCGAAAGCCGCAAAGAAAGCTGCTAAAGAAAGTGGAGCATATGACAGCGTTGGCAATCCTAAAATAGTTGATAATCACCTGCAGGTTATCGGAAAGATAAAAGCAACAGAGGAAATCGTTGGAACAGGTGGCAGCTTCAGCTACTACGAATTAGGCGAGCCTCTGCTTGTAGATGATAAGCTTAA
>OLYJ01000384.1_pt1 | contig 15987 bp, 15 predicted proteins | sample 1674121 | NCBI WGS metagenome assembly OLYJ01 (sample SAMEA103958146, study PRJEB25191) | human gut metagenome | reverse complement strand
TGTATGAGGCTCTGGCGGCAAACGGGATCAGTACAGAAGGTCTGCCCACATGGGTACCGAGAGATTATGCGGTTTCGGCTATTGCAGTTAAGTTGTCAGATGGTGTGCTTAAATGTTCTGCCATTTATGATTCGACCCGTGGAGGTTTAGTGATTCGCGTAATAGAGCATACGATGGCACTATCAACCGAAGCGAAAGAGCTTGATTCATTGGGAAGTGTTTATACGCACAATCAAACCGAATACTACATTTTGACGGACGACGGAGTGACAAAAGCAGGATGGCAAGATGGAATGCTATCTTATGTAATCAGTGGACAGATATCCGAGGCTGAGATTAAAGAGATGATTAACTCAATTCAATAAAATCATATGAGGAGAATGACTATGAAGAGAAGACTCTTTTCCCTTTTTTTGATGCTAATTATGATGTTCAGCGTAGGCATGACTGCATCCGCCGTATATCGTCCGGAAACCGGAATGCCCACAATAAACGGCACCCGCTCCAGCGCCTATTTGGACGGTTACAGTGTTGGAATCGAAGCGAGAGGGAATGGTAAGATTGCGGTAGCCATGACAGTCGAGGCCCGCAGCAAAATGGAAAAGCTCGGTGTGCACGAAGTGGAAATCGAGCAGAAAGTGAACGGTAATTGGCGTTACTATGATTCTCAGTATGGCGCCGAACACCCCGAATTCTATGATTACAATACATGGGATTATGTTGGAACAACCTACTTTCAAGGAACACCCGGTGTCAGCTACCGCGTAACGCTGACAGTCTATGCGCGAAACAGCAAAGGCTCAGACACAGGGTATATCACTTCCTATACTGTGGTTTGCAGGTAAATACTAAGTATACTAAAGAAGCAGGAAGCCTCTGCCGCGGTAGAGGCTTCCTGCTTGTTAACTTTATGACCGCGTTATCGGACATTCAGCCTTGCTTTTCTCCCTGGGTGCGGACACCGAAGCCGTTGACCTCGATTTCCTCTTCGACGGGGATCGTCAGATATTTGCGCCCATCGATCACACGAGTCTCCAGCAGATAACTCTGCTCGGGCGCAACAAAGATAGTCGCGTTGGCCGTTTTTACCTCAAAACGGCCACTGTCGATCAGATTCAATGGATTTAAGGTAACGCCAGCGCCAAAGCGCTCATTACAGCAGCTTTGGAACGCTTCGGCTTTTTCTTCACTGATCGCGGCATCCACCAGAATGGCGGCAATGTCTTTTGTTCGCGGGCAACTCCTTCCAACTGTTTTGCTCGTCTCTTTATCACTATTTTAATTGGAACCGCGCTTCTAATAAATGCCGTTTCACTTCTAATGATTAGAAAGATAGTACAAATTATCTGCATAATGAGGGTGAAGCAAACCATGAAAAAAGAGGTAAGCAAGCTGGAGGGTCGCTAAGAAGATCCTTGTATTAGAGGAAAAGAACAGATGCCGTCCAAGCAGCCAAAGGAACTCTGGAAGCATAACAGTTTATGCCCTGCGATTTGAAGTTCTTTTCTATTCGCACGAAGGAAACTTCTATTTTCAGGATGATGAATACGTCCCCGATATAGCGGGGCAGATAAGGAAAAAGAGAAACGTACAGCATTGTCTGCTGTGCGCTTCTCTTTTACTTTGTCGGAATTTAGCAAGCGAGCGATATCGCTGTCGCAGTCCCCCGTTTCTGAAATTTTCCCAAAAAATCAGAAACGGAGGAACGAAGATGTATATAAGAAACGATGGAAAAGGGGAAAGCAACATCACCCAGAATGGATTTACCGCCTATTTGCTCTCGGCGGTTGCGCACAGGAAGGCAGACTATCTTCATGCCAAACAGCGCCGACAGGCGAGAGAGGTATTGACAGATCCGGATGATCTGTCAACTGAGGAAGCACCCGGCATTTCTGATCCGACCGATTTGCTTTGCTGCATTGAAAATGCCGCGCTTGAGGAGGCTTTGAATCGCATCAGCGAGAGAGACCGCTATATCTTCTTTTCCCGTGCTTTGCATGGACGCAGCTTCCATGAACTCGCCTTAGAGCTTGACCTTGGGTATCAGGGAGTTGCGGCTGCATATCATCGTGTCTGCAAAAAAGTCAAGGAGGCTACAGGGAGGGATGTAAAGTGAACTTCAAGGATCTATTGCTCCGTGCAAAAGACGGTGACCAACAGGCGAAGGAAGAGATATTTTTGATGTATCGTCCGCTGCTGTTCAAGGAGTCCTGCGTGAACGGCATCTTTGACGAGGATCTCTTCCAGGAGCTTAGTGCAACGCTGATTCATTGTATCAGGATGTTCAAGCTCTAAGCTGCCCCAAATGGGGGGCAACCGCAGTTCATTACCTAAAAAAGCTGGGCGGCGAGGAAACTCGCTGCCCAGCTTTTGCACTATAATTACCGTCAAATATTCTCTGGATATGCTCTTTCTTTTACCACAGCCTTATATTTTGCTTTTCACCGCAGTACCCCAAGTTCTCTGTATAGTTGAAGCGGGAGACTGTATGCCAGTCTCCCGCTATATCCTTATGCACTTTCTCCGGCCATGCGGAAGAACTCATCTGGCGACAGAATCTTGATTCCAAGTTCCTGTGCCTTTGCCAGCTTGCTTCCGGCGTTCTCGCCGCAGATCAGATAATCTGTCTTGCTGCTCACCGAACTGCCGGCATGAGCGCCCAGAGATTCGATTTTTGCGTTGATCCCATCGCGGGTGTATGGCTCCACTTTGCCGGTCACCACAAGGGTCTTTCCAACAAAGGGATTGCCCATATCGGTGCTGGCCGCAGGCGGCTGATAGGTCTTAATGCACACCAACCGCCGCAGCTCCGTCCAGATCGTCCAGTTTTCCTCGCTGCGGAACCATTGATGGATATTCCTGTGCAGCGTTTCTCCGAAGTCCGGGAGCTGTGTAAAATCAAAGCTCTGGCACACGGCCGTTTCAAATTCCGCAAGGTTTCCGCGGAACCTTTGGCAGATAGCTTTGCTGGCTGTGCTGCCCACCATGGGAATATCCATAGCGGTCAGATACTGCTCAAAGGTAGTGATACGGCTGTGCTGGATGGCGTCCCAAAGATTTTGCCAGGATTTTTCTCCAAAACCCTCCATCTGAACGATCTCCGCCCTGTGCTTGTCTAGAGCAAAGATGTCCATATAGGAGTGAAGCCAACCCTTTCCGATGAACTTTTCCAGGATCGACTCAGAAAGTCCCATAATATTCAGCGCCTTCGGGCTTGCGAAGTGAACGAATTTGCGCAGCTTTCGCGTTTCACAATGCTCGTTATCGCAGAACAGCGCCGCCGTGACCTTTTCCACCCCGTTTACGGTATTTCTGGTCGTATGGATACGAGTGGGCTGCCCACAGCATGGGCATCTGGCAGGAACGACTTTCTCTCTGGCGTAGCAGTCCCGATCCAGATTTTCCTCCACATGGGGAATGATCTGGTTCCGCTTGCTCACCTTGATACGGCATCCTGGCATCAGTTCCAAATTCTCAATGAAGGAGAGGTTATGGAGGCTTGCCCTGGATACCGCGCAGCCATCGATCTCCACCGTGTCAAAGACCGCCACCGGCGTGATTTCCCCTGTGCGGCTGGGCGTCCATTCAATCGAACGCAGGACGGTTTCATAGGTGTCGTCCTCGAACTTGAACGCCAATCCGTCCTTATAGTGATGCCCGGTCCGGCCGCAGGACTTTGCGTAGGCGGCATCGTTGTAGGTGACCACGATGCCGTCAATGGGTATATCGTTTTCCTGCGCGTATTTCCGCAGGTGCCGGATACCGGCGTCCATATCGAACTGCGCCAACGCCTGCTTGCTCGCCAGATACTTGCAAATGGGAAAGCCGAGCTGTTCGATGGCCCGAAGCCGCTGCGACTTCCAAGCGTAATCTGTAAAGCCCTCCAGCACATTGAAAGCCATAAAGGTCACATGACGATCCTTGCAGGCGCCGCAGTCCAGCAGACGGACAGAGCCGGCAGCCAGATTGCGCCCGTTTTTATAAGGTTCGCCATTTCCGTCCCGCAGCGTGTCCTTTAACGCCTCAAAATCGCTGGGGCGGATAAATGCTTCGCCGGTAACGACCAGCCGTTCCTTGTACGGGATCTTATCCGGGATGCCGGAGATCCCCAGCACATTGTGGGTAATGTTCTCACCCGTATCTCCATCGCCGCGGGTAGCTGCCTCCATCAAAAGGCCGTTTTCATAGGTCAGCTTTACCGTCAGGCCGTCCAGCTTGAGCATCAGCATGACCATCTGCTCTCCCGCAAAGCGCAGAAGCTCCGCGCTGCTCTTCGTTTTATCCAACGACAGCAGCGGAATCGGATGCACTGTTTTCACCAAGGCGCTGACAGCGGGATAGCAGCCTACCGTCTGCGTGGGCGAGTTCGTCATGCTGAAGCCGGTTTCCTTTTCCAACATACTCAGTTCATCAAAAAGCGCGTCATATTCGGCGTCTGTCAGAGACGGCGCGTTCAGATTGTAGTATTCATACCGGCAGCGATTCAGCCGGTCTGTCAATTCCCGTATTCTCTGCTGTTTACTCTGTTCCATTTCTTACACCAGCCTTTCCTTAGAGAATGCTCCGAAATTCAGTTCATAGATCATCTTTTCGATCCGTGCGTCATCGTTCCATACGGCCTCCATCGCCGCACGGTTTTTCGCCTGTACCGAGACCAGACCGTCCCGGAGCTGCAACAGCAGCTCCGGGCGTTGGGCGCAAATAACCGCGAGGTTTCCCAACTGTTTCATTTTCACATGACTCCTTTTATACAGCAATATAGGTTTCCCAGTACGATTCCCGCTGTGCAGCAATCGTGAGTGGAACAATGGTGCTGCCGATATTGGCCGGCGCCTGCGTCAGTCCATAGACAGTCTGCGTACTCCGGATACGAACCATCTCCCGCTTGAGCTGAGAGAGGATGTACTCCTTCAGATACCCTTTACGGGGATCGTAGCTGTTGACTGCCCGGATCAGGCGTACCGCCAAAGACTGGTATACATCATCGGGGTCTACGGGTTCTGTCTGCATAAACGCGGCGTACTGCGCCATGACCGTGTCAATGCACCAAAGATGCTGCTCCACCACAGCGTTGCGCTGCGTGATCGTAAATCCGTTTTTCATGTTCTCTATAACTTCCTTTCCTTTGTTCAAATGTGTTGTGCTGCGGCTTAGGCCGCAGTTTCCATGAGATCCGACACCAGAACATCCACCAACCGCTGACCGGCAAGGTCGCCGGTATGGATACGGATGTCATCCTGTCGCAGCTGCTCGAATTCCTGCAGGCGAAGGACCTTGCTCTTTTCCGCTTTTTCCCGGTCGCTCTCTGTCAAGCGCTCGGAGACAACCTTCTGCCATTCCTTCAGGAACTGCTCCGCGTCCTTGAGGTCATCGTTCTGTCGGTCAAAGTAGGTCCGTTTCTGCCGTATCGTGCCGTTTGGCTCCACCTCAAGGGTGTAGTACGGCTTGTCGATCTCTGCGGTCTTGCGCAGGAACAGGATATATGCCTCCTGCTGCTCGATGCGCTCCCAATAGCGGTCTGACTTGCCGACACAGTGGGAAAGCGCATCGCCCTCGCGCATAATATCGCGCACACCTGACGGAACGACGATGGAATACATCTCTCCGGTGTATTCGTATTTCGGTTTGATCGAGCGGCAGATGCCTGCAATTTTCCGATACTTTCTTGCTGTTGCGGCAGCTTCCATGTCCCGTTCTCTTTTCCGCAGCTGCTCCACCAGTTCATCGTGACGCTGGCGCAGCAGCTTGACACGGTACACGATCTCATCATGAGTGTTGATTCCCAGCTTGTCCGCCATGGAAAGGTAATCCCGCCATGTGAAAATAATCTGCCGCAGGGAATCCCGTGTGCCGCTTTTCTGACGCTGAAGATAGTTGCAGACCTGCTGCTCCGACATTCGATCCAGAATGAAGTCGATATCGGAAACATGGATATTCTCCTGCTCCAGCCAGCGCAGCGCATGATCCGGGATGATTCTGCCGCTGCATTTCTCCCGCTGCAGCCAGTCGAGCATAATGGTGCCGCCGTTGAGTGTCCGGAGCCGCGAAAGCCGGTGCGTATCAAGTGCCAATGCCTTGACGAGACTGGTTTCAGACTCCTGCCGGATACAGCTTTTTACGGCTCCGAAATCTTCCAAGCACTCCGTGGTCAGCCGCGGAAGATTGGCTTTGCAGATCTGCTCAACGCGTGGAAACCTCCCCCACGCAAACAGGTACCAGTTGGGGCTTACACAGCCCCGGCAAAGTCTTACATACTCCCTCAATCCGGTTCTTGCAAGAAGTGGTGCAATGCTGGAAAGCGTTTTTCCATAGATGCTCCCCGGCTGATAACAATACTCGTTGTAGGAATAGCCCATACCCGTGTAGACGTACTCATCGATGCCCTCCACCCATCGGGTACGGCGCTGTTTGTACCAGCCCCAGTAATACGAATGTGAGGACAGATCCTCACGGTAGAAAATACGCTGCTTCTCAAAGCTGGAGGTTTTCGATGTGATGGTGTTCTCTTCTTTCCGGTACTGCCTGTTTACGTGAAACTGGCGAACCACAAACCCGTCTCCGCACTTCTGGGCCAGATATGCACATTCGGTCGGTGAGCGCAGGTACTCCGTTATTTTCCCTTTCGCCTTGAACGTGATCTTATGACGGCATCTCGGGCACTTTCCCACCGCGTTATGATAGGGCCGCTGTTTCAGTGCGACTTCCTTTTCACAATAGGTGCAGTAGCCGTACCTTGCCCCGCCCTTGCGGTAATCGTAGAAGATGTAGTTTTCCTGAATACCCACCTTATTGACCCACCGTTCCCAGTCCTTCGGCAGCGGCGGTGTCTGAGAGAGCTCCGCATCCCACGGATCGGTTTCCTTTCTGTGCCGACGTTCCAGTTCAGCATCACGAACGGCGCGCTGAAATTTCAGAATAGCCCGATATACGCTTTTTTCATCCGACGCCAGATATTGCCGGATCTGTGCATCATCCACGGCGCTGATCCACACGTTATTGGATCCCTTCGCCTGCCATTCCAAGTAGTCGATCTTTGCCGTCCGCCACTCGTTACGGGTACGGTCATAGGTGAGAAACTGCTGCTTTTCTTTCTCCATGAAAATCTCATAGACCGGCAGAGTTCCGCCAAGGCGCATTGCATCCGGGTCATACAGGGTGACTTTCAAAATGCCGCCCTCTACCGCGCTTCGTACAAAACCGCTGTATCGGCATCGATAGAAAGTGTTCCAGCCCGAACCGACCTTGACCGGCACATCCTCGCGGGCAACCGCAAGCATTTCTTCAGTCGCAGGCAAATTCTTCATTTTCAGCAAACTGCTTTTTTTCATTTCTGCACCGCCTCTCTTTTTACAAAATCAATGTCATACCATACATCAGGCAGAATTTTTTCTCCATCGACCTCAACGACCGCAATCTGACAGATTACTTCGGTTTCACGCCGCTCTCTGGCAAATGCGAGAATATCGCCCAGTTTTCCACACGCAGCGGGTGTCTTGCCTCGAACGATGGCATAGCCGTTGCGGCTGGTGCTGTGCTCGCGCTGTACCTTGTCGCTCACCTTGCGGCCTGGGTGATCCACCATGTAGGCAAGTGCATGAAGAAAGAATTCTTTCCTCGTCAGCCGCCGCAGGATCGTCAGTTCCGTGCAGGCAATTTTGGAGTCACGATCGTCCTCGTCAATATCCCCTCCGGGCTGCACCAAGCAGTAAATGGAGCGATTCATGTCGCCATAGTAGGAAAGACAATCGAGCGGGTTCTCCGCACAATGAAAGCCGTTACTGGCGCAGTTTGCCTCCGGGGTGACATTCTTTCCCATGACGAACCGATAGCCACGGCAGGAGAGATCCGGCTCAAAGCCTTTATAAGCGTACATCAGGCGGCCTCCCCAAAAGAGGAGAGGTCTCCCAGCGAGATCTGCCCATCATCGGCTTCCGCTTTTTTCGGCGGTTCCTTCTTCTCCGGCTCTTTCTTCTTTTCTTCCTTTTTCTTCTTGGAAACGGACTTGGGAGATGTTTTCCCGCGATAGGGCTGCGGGACAAATTCCTCTTCAACCCCCTGATCCTCCTTGGCATCGGGGTCACGGAAATAGTCCTCCGCCCACTGATAGCAGAGATCATCGGGAATATCGCAGCCGTATGCCTGCTGACCGGGGCCCGGTTGAACGCCGTTCGCTTTCAACTCATCCTGCACATAATCCCATGACTTTCGGCTGATGTACTGGAAGCAGTGGATCATGCTCTTGCGCGGGTGCATGGTGAGCCGGGCAAAGCCGAGGTCATCAATACACTTGGTCTGGATAAACTCGGCAACGCTCTCTTTCATGTTGCGACGCGTCAGTTTCTCCGTATCTGCGGACACACGCTTTGCGGCAGCCTTGAGCAGCTCTGCCGGGCCCATGGCATCCAACCTTTCCAGCGCGGCCTGTTCCGCCCGCCGCTTTTCCGCCTGCTTGTCGTCCCACTCTGCTTTGCGCTTGGCTTCAGCCGCTTCGTGCGCACGGCGGGCCTCATCCTCACTTTGGGTGTTGGGGGCGGTTGCCGGTTCGCTGGCCGCCGCTGCCGGAGTCGGAGCTGCAGTCGGAGAACTTGCTGTCGCCGGATCCACAGGAGCCGCCTGCGGCATATCCATAGCACCATCTTCCGTAAAGGCGTCGGAAACGGCAGCCTCGCTGTTTTGAAGCTCGTAATCCATATTTGAAAAAGCGCCCATTCGTACATTCCTCCTGTTAAATAAAAAATGAGAAAAGGACGCTCCTGTGCCAATGGCACAAGGCGTCCCTTCTTACATACTGCGCTCAAACCGTATAGACCAGTGTGCTGAATGGGTCGAAGCAATAGCACACGACGGTCGGGTACTGAGCGGCTGTTCTTTGAATTTCCTGTTGGACAGCAAGGGCCTCTCCCATTCCACAGGGAGTATCCCAACCAGTCCAGACCATAGCTGTGAAATAGCGGTGTTCCGGATGATACCGTGTCTCCGCCCCAAGTCCTTGACAGATTCCCAACATGGCTTTCAGCTGCTTTGTCTTCTGCTCGTCCATTTCTAAATGGATCGTCTGCGGTAAAGCCTGCATTCAAGCCTTCTTTGCCAGCGCAGGAGAAAATTTCACCTGCGGAAAACCAGCCATATCGCAGTAGAAGTATCTGCGCTTGCTGTCATCATACAACTCCAGCACATCGGATGGGGCAATGCTGCGGCCGCGATAGTCCGGGGGGAACGCCTGATTATAGCGTGCAAAAATGCGTTCCAGAATATCACGTTCATCTTGCCCGACCGGGCAGATCAGCTCGCCGTCGTAAACGAGTGTGTATTCCGCCGCCGGAGGCTGCTGAAAGCCCGCTTTATGCAGCGCGTCAATGCCGCCAAAGGCGAAGGCGCGCGTCTCACCATGCTCCAGATCCAGCTGATAAACACGAAATCGCTGCGTTTTGCGCTGACTGTCCAACAACTCCTGAAAAGAAACGCCGGGGGCAGTCTGTAAGTACGCATCGTATTCCTGCTCCGTCAGCCCCAGATAGTCCCGTAGGGAAATACTGTCCACCTTCATCGCATGCCATTTTTCCGTACAGGCTTCCAGCATTTCCAGCCCGCATAGGCCGTTGAGATATTGCTCCTTAAATGTCATTCCTGGATCCTCCTTCATTTTCTGTTTTTTGCGGCGCAGCGCAAGCTGCCAGTCATCAATGCCCTTGTAATTGGGATTCCATGTGAGCCTGCGGCAGCGCATCCCGTGCCTGGCCGCCAGCGCATAGATCTTCGATGCGCCTTTTCCCACCATTTCATTACTGTACTTATCCATGTCCTCCGCCTCGATGATCTCCTCCGTTCCGTTTCGGTGCAGGAACGCAAACAGTCCATCCAGCTTGGCGGTATTGTTAACGCCCAGTGTGGCAACAAAGGTCCTGTGCATCAGCGCGTGAGCGACATCCGCCTTGAGGCAGCCTTCCGTCACATATACAACGCGGGAGCATGGATCGCCCACAAAATGAATGGGGCTCCCCGAGGTCGTTCCCATGCGCTTTCCCGTGGAGGACAGCGTCAGGTATTTCACGCCCGTTTTCTCCGGTGGATCGTCTTTATCCTTGAGCGGATGATCCAATCGGATCTGTGCGCCGCGGATCAGACCGTCTACACCGAAGATGGGAATGATGATGCCTGATGTCCGCTGATGGAATTTGACCGTCCAGCAGCCGTTATCATCCACATAGAAGCCGGGAACACCCTGCACCCTGCAGCCCGCCTTGACCAACCGATTGGTCAGGGAGCGGCAGAGGAAAGGGGGCGGCGTACTCTTGAAGCCAAAGCGTGTGATCTCATCGTCGGACAGCCCCCGCACAGACTGAAGGTGTGTGTGGTGCGCCGGAATGAGGGTCAGCATGGACAGCAGCATGGAGAGGGTCTGATGCACTTCCTGAACAGAAGCCGCGTCAGACTGCTCGGCCTCCGCAGGCGTCGTCTTCTCCGGAACGGTATAGTCCGGTGAAAAACCGTTTACCGCCAAAGCGTCGCAGATCTCCCGATAAGCGTCTGAATTGCTGACGCCATACACCTTTGCGTAAAGGGACAGCATTCCGCCGCCTTCACCGCAGTAGTTACAGCGCCACAGGTCTTTTGCCGTGTTCAGATTCATTTTCCCCCGGCGGTCACCGCAGATGGGACAATCCACATATACCTGACCGGGAGCCCTCCGCCTGATATTCAGGCGGAGGAGCCCGGCCACATCCATAATGCCAAAGGGGAGATCATGCTTTTTCCCGTAATTCAAACCAGCATCCCTCCCAAGACGCGAAATTTACGGATGGAAAGCGGTCAGCTTGCCTTTAACTGCTGCGAACCGCCCATCAGAAGCATGGCGGCAGCCTTCATAATATTGCCGCAGTCCTCACAGAGATAGGCGTAATATTTCAGGCTGGAGGGACGCTGCTCAGAAACCTGTGCCATCGTCCAGCCCTTATTGACACCGGTGGTTACGACCAGCTCCGCGGCTTCCTCTTCTGTCATCAGCGAAAGGATCTCGTCCACCGTCATATCGTCCGAATATTTCGGTGCAGCCGCTGTCGATGCCGCTGCCGGCATATCGACCACGACAGGCTTCAACGTCCGCGCTGTTTCAACCCGCTCCGTGACCGCAGCCTCCGCCGTTTCCGAAGAAATCTCCTGCGCCTTTTGGGGCATAACCGGATCAGGCTCAGAAGCCGCAGTTCCGCCGCTTAACGCCTGCAGCAGACTCATGGCGTCTGAAACGCTTTCCGTCTGCTGGGCGGTGTGAACCTCTTGCTGATTTACATTGGGCGTCTTTGCCGCCTCCTGCGGTTGAACCCCTTGCGGTGTAGGCACTGCCTGTACCGGATGATTTTCGCCGATAGGATCTTCTCGCTGCGGCGCTGCGGCTCCATTTACCGCCGGAGCAGTCTCCTGACGATTTACAGTGCCCGTTGCGACTTCCTGTTTCCCATCGGCCTGTGCATCTACCGCCGCAGAGGGGTTGATCTCACAGAGCTGGATGCCGAAGCCTGCATTATCCAGCGCCGTTTTCAGCGCCTCGTCCTGCGCGGCCTGCACATAGCGTCCGGCAGGAGCCTGAGCCTTTTCCACCGCCGCGGTAAAATTGGTAATGGGCTGGTTGTCCTCTCTGGACAGAAATACCTGCGCCTCATAAACGGCGATTTGGTCTGTGATCTGCAGCCGGTTCAGCAGCATTTTTCCATCGGGGCAGGCCAATCGGAACCAGAGCCGCTGATAGCGCGGCTCCAGCTCGATTCCGCCGTTGGCGTTTCTTTTCAGAAAGCGCAGCGGGTCAAAGCCCTGCACCCTGCGAAGCTGCTGCACGGCAGGAATCGCTTGGGTCAGCATAATTCTTTCTCTGGACATGGTTTGATACTCCCTTCATAAAATAAATAAGAGATGACTGTGCGTTTTTTTGCACATTCATCTCACATTAACTGGCACGCTGCCATTCTTCGCCCTCTTCGTTACGGAGAGCCTTGCGCGTGACTGCCTTATAGTAGAGGGCGATGCGTTCGCCCAGCATGGTATTGCGTTTTCCTTTTCGGCTCCGATGGATCGCCATATACAGCGCCCTTTTTTCACCCACCAGCAGCACGCGGCGCTTGGCACGGGTGATTGCCGTGTAGAGAAGATTCCGCGTCAGAAGCACATTATGGGCAGCCAGCAGCGGAATAATGACCGTATCATACTCTGAGCCCATGGATTTGTGGATCGTAATGGCATAGGACAGCTCCAAATCATCCAGAAGTACCTGCGGGCAATCCATATAGCGGCCGTCAAACTCGATCACGACATTGGTACCGCTGATTTTGCGGATGGTGCCGATGTCACCGTTGAAAATACCTTCGCCGACCTGCTTGCCGGAGCGGTCATACAGCTTGATGTCGTAATTATTCCGCATCTGCATCACGCGGTCATTGAGGCGGAATATCTTTCCGGCGTACACGATCTCCGGCGTCTCCGGCGATGCAGGGTTGATCTCCTCGCGGATAGCTTCATTCAGGCTGTTGACCGATGCCTCGCCCTCGGAGCGGAACGGCGATAAAATCTCCACCTGCTCGATTCCTTTTGCGGCGATCTGCTCCTGATACAACTCACGGATGATGCCGGCAGTCTCCTCCTGGCTCTCTGCCTTATGAAAGGCAAAGTCCTCACCATAGTAGAGCGTCGTTTTGCCCTCGTTGATAAAACGGGCATTGTGGGCGATCAGGCTGTCCTGTGCCTGACGGAAGATCTCGTCCAGCACCGTGACCGGCACGACACCGGAGCCGATCAGCTCGTGAAATACATCACCGGCGCCCACACTCTCTAACTGGTCTGCGTCACCGACCAAAAGGACTTTGGTGCCGGGGCGCAAACGTAAAAAGAGCTGGTGGATCAGCCACATATCGACCATGGAAGTCTCGTCCACGATCAGGAGCCCTGCTTCCAGCGGTTTCCGTTCCCGGTCTTTCTTCGATTCCGAATCACCGTGAAGTCCCAGAATGCTGTGGAGCGTCTGTGCTTCATCGATCCCCGTTGCCTCCGCCATACGCCGGCTCGCCTTACCTGTGGGCGCTCCGAGTACGATCTTCTGCTGAGGATAGAGCTGACGGTACACTTCGATCACCGTTTTCAGAACCGTGGTCTTGCCGGTGCCGGGGCCGCCCGTGATGATGGACAGGTTATGCCGGAACACCATTTCCACGCCTTCTGACTGGCGTTTGGACAGGTTGAGCCCTAAGCTATGCTTCACTCGCTCCAACGGCTGCGCAATGTCTACCACTGTCGGCTTTGCCAGAAACAGCTCTACCGCTTTCTGTGCGGTTTCGCTCTCCTGCAGAAATTGCTTGGGCAGATACACATTGCCGTGATTCGATACTACCTCGTCCTGCCGGATCATGGCAGACAGTTCCTGTTCGACCTGGCTCATGGGGACGCGCATCTGTGGGAGGGGTATCCGCTCATTGAGCAGCTGCATAGCCGCTTTGAGCAGAGCCTCCGCCTCCAGATAGAGATGTCCGTCCTTTGTCCGTGCGTCCTCCAGCGCATAAAAGAGCGCACCGTGGACGCGCTTCGGATCGCGCAGATCTCCACCAGATTTTTGTACGATGGCATCAATGCGCTTGAAGCCGAATCCCGGCACCTGACAGAGATTGAAGGGACTCTGTCTCACGATGTCTGCACAGGCAGGGCCGAAATGCTGATAGATCTTCTGCGCGGTCGTCGGGGTGACCTTGAACGGGGCCAGCAGGGTCATCAGGACACGCATCCGGCTGGTTTCCGCATAGGCGTCCTTGATCTCCGCAAGCCGTTCCTTCGTAATGCCGCGAATCTCAAGAAGCCGGTCTGGCTGATGTTCCAGAATCTCCAGAGCATTGATGCCAAACTTTTCAATGATCGCGTCGGCGGTCTTTTCTCCGATCCCTTTCAGCAGACCGGAGGCAAGATAATTGCGGACGCCCTCTAATGTGGGCGGCACGATCTCCTGCCAATGATCGACCTGAAGCTGGAGCCCGTATTTTCCGTCCTTCCACTCTCCATCCATCTCGATCTTCACCGTATCCGTCTGCGGCAATTCGATGCCGACGGCGGTAAAGCGGATCAGGTGGTCGTGATAGCGATAGGGACTCCGGGCTTCTGCCGGTACGCTGCTGTCCTCCGTCTTCATCCGAAGGACAGAATATTTGCTGGACGCATTGAAAAACAGTACCTTGTCCAGTGCTGCAACAATGCTCACAGCACATCACCTCCGTTTCCTTTCACGCTGCCTGCAAAGCAGCTTTTTTCACATGGAATCTTCGCCATTCAGACACCGTGACATACCGATCGTAAATATCAGGGTGTTCGTCCTTCAAACGCTCTAAGGCGTCCTTTGATATGCCTGCGGAGCGTACCGGATTGTAGGTTATGGTGTAGCTCTCCGCAGAACCGTTATACACGGCGGTGCAGCTCGTCCCCATTCTCTCGATGAGCATACCCTTCAACCGCTTGATGTCCTTTTCCAGCTTGCTCACATCAGCCGACAGCGTCTTTTTCTGCTCTTGCAGGGAAAGAAGCATGGACAGCTGCCCAAACTGCGTCTGTCCCAGCAGTACGGGAGGCGCGTCCTTGTCCGCAGGCCCCAGCTTTCGCCGCAGGCTTTCGAGGATCAGGTCGCCATCCGCTTCCACATAGGGAGGCGGCGTTTTTGTGAGAACATGATTCTCCCAGAAGTCCCGTTCCAAAGCGATCAGTTCCTCTTCATAAGCCATGTCACGGTCAATGCGACGGATCATCGCCTCGTCTTCCGAATTTCCGTAAAGGCAGCAGAAGTAGACACGGTCAATGTTCATGACCGCCATGTAGTGCCGCCCCTGCGATTCATAGTAGATAGGAACGATTTCCTCGCCGTTGTACCACCAGTTATCCTTGGCGTTATAGTTCGTGGTCTTGATTTCAAGGATGGCTGTCGTGCCGTCCGGCAGTTCCACCATATAATCCAGATCCGCCAGCATCCAGGGATACAGCGGGTGCTGGAACATGAATGGCCGGCGGTAGATCTTATAGCCCGTCTTATGGGCGAAGATCTTGGCAACCAACGGCTCCAGCAGAGTTCCAACCTCCAGCTGAACCCAGTTTTCGGCATCATCCGCTGTGACGATATTCAGCTTGTCATAGTAGAGATCCCGCCCGGTACGGAATGGTGAAATTCCGAGAACGGCAGCGGCGTCACTTCCGCCGATGCCCTTGCGCCGGTATTCCAGCCATTGTTCACGCGGCAGACCTTCTGTACCGACGAGAATTTGCGGAGCGTAACACTTTGCGTTTTCCATGGATGCATTCCTCCTCGGTTTCATATTTGATGCGCGGCTTATTCAAAAGCCGCTTCTCTCTGTACCTGTGGTACGGTCGGAAGGAGCGTCTGGGATGCCCTCCGGGTTTCCATTTTCGTCTGAATTTCATTTCTTGTTTCCACCTTTCTTGATGATATATCCTCAAAGCCTTTCGGCATTTGGGCGCAAAAAAAGCGGGAACAACGATTCTGGTAAAATCCAGCGTGTTTGCCTCACAGCAAACACTCGTCATTCCCGCAGCATTGGGGCGTTACTACCCCGTAAAATAAAAAGCCAGCAGCAGCCGGCTCTCATGGCACAGCAATACTACTGACAAAAACGTACAAACCTGACAACGTGCGCAGGTGGATCACTCCACACACAGATCATTGACCTATGCCCAAAGGGAAATTGCGCAAAACTCATTTACGGGCAAAGTGTAACACAATATATTGTATAAGTCAATACAAAAATACCATATTTAGTTTTTGCGTGTGTGCAAAAAATACGGACACGACCCCGTATTTATTTTGTGAACGGTTAAAACCATCTATTGAACCTTGAAAACGCCGCCCCCAAATGCGGCTGCATCGATTTGTCCGGGAGTTATACAGGATCGGCTGACAGTATGCGTTTGCGTACCTGCCGGGGAAGTGCCGCACAGCGGCAGCCTGCAAATACGCGG
>OLYJ01000380.1_pt1 | contig 16057 bp, 16 predicted proteins | sample 1674121 | NCBI WGS metagenome assembly OLYJ01 (sample SAMEA103958146, study PRJEB25191) | human gut metagenome | reverse complement strand
GGAAAGTGGTGTTTCCTTTTGTATATCCGAGGAATCGGGAATAGGCTACATGATACTTGCCATCTGCCATCCTCTTTCGATAACCCCATTTGACATTGTCTGAGATCGATCTTGATTCTTCTTGGGCCATGCTGGACAGGAGCGTAATCATGAACTCGCCCTTTGTATCGAGAGTATTGATGTCTTCCTTCTCGAAATATACGGCAATACCTTTCTCTTTTAATCTACGGATATGAGTCAGGGTATCAACCGTATTGCGTGCAAACCGGCTGATGGATTTTGTAACAATCAAATCGATCTTGCCTGCATACGCGTCGTTGATCATTAGGTTAAAGCCTTCACGCCTCAAATACGAAAGGCCGGAAATGCCCTCATCAGTATAGAGCCCGGCGAAGACCCATTCTTTGTGTCTGTCAATGTACTCTTTATAGTATGATTTCTGAGCTTCAACACTATTCAGCTGCTCTTCTGATGAAGTCGAAACGCGTGCATATGCGGCAACGCGCTTAAATGCAGGTCGCTTTGAGATTTGCGGCAAAGAAGGCGCATCAATCCTTATTACAATTCTTTCTTCCATAGCATGTTTTCAGATTCGAGCAATCCAATAGGAGCACCGGTGTCTTCAGCCAAATGACGTCTCAAGCGGTCATACTCTTCTGATGAAAGTGCATGTTTCATCAAGAGAGTATCCAGTACCACAACCGAGAGCCGATAAACTGTCTCCGCTGCATTTTGCTTTTTATCCATAAAACCTCCAATCTCTTATTTTGGAGTAGTAATCACTCCAAATCGCTGAATAGTCAAGATAATTCTGCGATGCACCCCGCCCTCTGAAAATGCACCCCACCTGCGCTAAAATGCACCCCACCCGATACCAAAATGCACCCCGGGAAACAAGGTGGGGTGCAGTGGTATTATAATTAGCAGTTCATGCCATGATGCAGGCGCTCTTCAGGCGGCGCTCCTGTCCCTTCTAAAGAGGGAACAGGCGCCCCTGCTTCTGGGCTGTACGGAACTGCCCATTGCCTGGCGCTGGTACGGTCTGCCCGGAGAGACCATAGACCCGGGCGAGATACTGGCACAGACCATAGTACGCTGGGCGCAGTGCGGAACGGACGAAAGCTTTTTCCCTCAGCCGCATTAAAAGCGCTGAAAACGCAGCCGGATAAAATCAAATCACACAGTGGGCAGCGGATTTTGCTTAACTTTTCTTACCTTTTTCTTGACAGCGCCCTGCCGAAGGGATAAACTGATAATCAGTGAAGATTGTGAAATATCTTCGCTCAATTCAAGAAAAGAGAGGTGAACACCATGGACGCTGGCAGTAGCAGTACGGGCACAAGCGGAAGCAAGGTTCCTTTAGGCCCTGCGGACATAGGTGGATCGCCTCTGTTCCTATTCCTATAAGTTTCCGGGTTTTCCTTGTGTCTTTGCTCTTGCCCCGGGTTTGAAGCGGCTGGGCAAGGCTTTTTGTTGTACCCTCTCCCGGTATGGCAAAGCCTTGAAGCTGTTTGCATGCCTATTCTATGGAAGGAGAGGAAGAAACATGGATAAAAAGTATTCTCTGGAGCAGACTATCAGCTCCCTGCTGGAAAACAAACGCTATTCCTCCGTAAAAGACATCCTTGTGACCCTGAATGCAGTGGATATTGCCGCTATTTTCGGGGAGCTTTCCGAAGACGCTCTGCCCCTGCTGTTCCGGCTTCTGCCCAAGGAACTGGCGGCGGACGCTTTTGTGGAAATGGACGCCGACCGGCAGGAAAGTCTTATCACGCGCTTTTCCGATACGGAGCTGAAAGCCGTGATCGATGAGTTGTATATCGATGATGCCGTAGACCTGGTGGAAGAAATGCCCGCCAATGTGGTCAAGCGTATCCTCAAGCAGGCGGATCCCGACACCCGCAAGCTCATCAACGAACTGCTGAAATATCCTGACGACTGCGCCGGCAGCATCATGAACACGGAGTTTGTGGAGCTGCGCACTCGCCAGACCATAGCCGACGCCATCCGGGTCATTCGCCGGGAAGGGCTGGAGAAAGAAACCATCAACGATTGCTTTGTCACCAATGCCGACAGGACCCTGGCGGGTATCATCTCCCTGCGCACACTGATCCTCTCCAAAGATGAAGATCTGGTGGGAGACCGCATGGATACCAACGTCATTTCCGTGACCACCATGGAGGATCAGGAATCCGTAGCGGAAAAATTCAAAAAATATGACCTGACCGCCATGCCTGTAGTGGATGGAGAAAACCGTCTGGTAGGTATTGTCACCGTAGACGACGCTATCGATGTCATGGAAGAGGAAGCCACGGAGGATATCGAGAAGATGGCCGCTATGACCCCTTCTGATAAACCCTATCTGAAAACCTCCGTTTGGGATATTTACAAGCACCGTATTCCCTGGCTGATGCTGCTCATGGTGTCCGCCACCTTTACGGGGCTCATTATCACAAAGTTCGAGCATGCTCTGGCAGCACAGGTTGTGCTTACGGCTTATATCCCCATGCTCATGGATACCGGCGGAAATTCCGGCAGTCAGTCCTCCGTCACCATTATTCGTGGTCTTTCCCTGAGCGAGATCCATTTTAAGGATATTTTCGCCGTTTTGTGGAAGGAGATACGGGTGGCTGTACTCTGTGGCCTGAGCCTGGCCGTAGTGAATTTTGCCAAGCTTCTGCTGCTGGATCGGGTAGGCGCCCAGGTGGCGCTGGTGGTGTCGCTGACGCTGGTGGTCACAGTAGCCGCCGCCAAGTTTATAGGCTGCACGCTGCCTTTGCTGGCCAAAAAAATCGGTTTTGACCCGGCGGTCATGGCTTCTCCTCTTATCACTACTATTGTGGATGCACTGGCCCTGCTGACTTACTTCGGTATTGCCTCTTCTCTGCTGCATATCTGAGCCTGCAGGAACCACCCGGCTTACGGTAGGCAGATACCGCACCGAAACTATTCACCTGTTCAGGAGCTGCAAAAGAACGCAAATCGTTTTTTGCAGTTCCTTTTCTATGAGCAGACGGGCATGAAAGCAGTTTGCAGACAATATTGCCAGAAAAACGGAGGCTGCAAACACAAGGGGCGCACTGCGTGCCTTTCGGCACGTGCGCCCCCGCTCTTTCGTACACGAACCCAAATCCATAAATCAGCGTCTTTGTCCGCCCACTATGTATCTGCTGGACGGATAACCGAATCCGCTATTTCTTTTTACCGTTTTTTCCTGAAAACTCTTTTTGGGAAAGTTCCATGATGCCCGTTATGAAAACCGGCAAGAATCTATTTCCCCGCTCCATGAGAAAATCACCATTGGGGAGATTCAAAAGCAACGTTTTTCTCTGATGGCACAGTCTGTTTCCATACGCAAAGCAGGGCAGTGAAAACCTGATGGCTTTCGCTGCCCTGCTGTCTGATATGTCATTTTATGCCGGGAACCCCCGCAGGATCTTTCTGGCATCTCCGTCCTTACGGGTATAATAGTTTCGGTCAAAATATTCCAGTATGGCCAGTGCAAACTTTCGGCTGGTACCCAAAGCATCCCGCATCTGGGCCAGAGTGACGGCTGAATTCTCTGCAAACAATGCTTTAGCTGCTTCCAAAGCTTTCCCGTAGGCCGAAGGACTGTAGCACAACTGGGGAGAAAGCATGATCAGCTCTCCGCTGGAAAGAACACTGTCCAGTACCTGCTTAAGATCCGCCTTTTCATTGGCGGCAAACAGTACCGAGATCTCTTCTACGGTGCCGGGTTCGATCCCTGCTTTTTCATAGATATCCAGGAGTTTTGCTTTAATAGCCGTTTGCCGCTTGGTATAATGGACGGCAAAATCGCTCATCGCATATCGCTCGCCCTCCCGGCGGATCAGCCCTTCCCTGCACAATTCCGCCAGCAGCGCATCGGCGCAGGTCTGCTCCATGGATTTGAACACCTTCTGCCTCAATTCAGCCGCCTTCATGCCTGCATGGAGGGGGTTCTGCTTGTGATATCCTGCAAGCTGGTTTTTAACGGAGGCCGCTACCGTATCCAGCACGGCGGAGGCCACATACCGGCCGGGCAGAGGTTCCACGATCTTTCCCTCCTGCAACAGCGTTGTAAGCTCCTGTTCCAGCGTTTCTTCGTTCTCCTGCAGTTTGGCCGCCAGTTTTTTCTTATCCGGCAGGTTCAAGGCCATCTCCCGCAGCAGCTGCAGCACCTGATCCCCCTGAGAACCGCTTTCCTTGATCTTCAAAGCTTCCAGCACGGCGGGCACATTGCGCTTATGCCGCCGGGGCATATCGTCCAAAATCACCCCTCCGCCAATAGTTTCCAAAGGGGAGTAGAAACGAATAACAAATCGGTCCCCGTTCTTACAGGCAATATTCTCTGTCAGGCGCAGCTGGGCATACCCCGATTCTCCCGGCTGCAGCTCGTCCCTGTCCAGCAGTACCACCTTGCACAACAGCACCATAGAGCCATGATACAGATGTACCTGCATATCGTTGGTAATGATCCGTTGGGAATCCGGCAGATTGGTAAGCTTTACATCCAGCATCCTGGAAATAGGTACAGAACCGGGTTTGGCTACAGTATCTCCCCGCTTCACATCGCTCTTTTTCAGTCCGCCCAGGTTCACTGCTACCCGCTGGCCTGCATAGGCTGTCTCCACACTCTTACCGTGCACCTGCAAATTCCGAATCCGGGTGGCCGCCCCTGAAGGCACCAGTTCCGCCGGTTCCCCCTCATGCAGGCATCCTTCTATAAGCGTTCCCGTAACTACCGTGCCAAAGCCGTCCACAGAAAATACCCTGTCTATAGGCAAGCGGAAGGGGATCCGGGCACTTTTTTCCCCCGCCTTCTGCACCAGCTCATAAAGCTTGGCTTTCAGTTCGGGAATTCCCTGCCCCGTATAGGCCGAAACGGTCATGATAGGCTTGCCTTCCAGAAAAGTGCCCTTCACCCGCTCGGCGATTTCCTCCTGCATCATCTCCAGCCATTCCGGCTCTACCATATCCGCCTTGGTAATGACCGTGACCCCGTCCTGTATGCCCAACAGCGTCAGGATGTTCATATGCTCTATGGTCTGGGGCATGAACCCTTCGTCAGCCGCCACCACCAGCATGGCCAGATCGATGCCTCCGGCCCCTGCCAGCATGTTGCGGATAAATTTTTCATGGCCGGGCACATCCACAATCCCTGCCTGGGTGCCGTCCGGCCAGTCCAGATGGGCAAACCCCAGTTCAATGGTGATCCCCCGTTTCTTCTCCTCCTGAAGCCGATCCGTATCTATACCCGTCAGCGCCTTAATGAGAGCGGTCTTGCCATGATCCACATGACCCGCCGTACCGATGATTACGTGCTTCATTTACAGCAAAGCCTCCTTGGCTCTTTGGGCGATACAGGGATAGTCTTCCTCGCAAAGGGTACGCATATGAAGCAGATACCGTCCGTGATCCACTCGTCCGATAATAGGCGGTTCTCCCCGGCGCATAGCCGCCTCCAGCGCTTCCACGGCCTTTTCTCCTGGCAGAATGGACACAGCACAGCCGGGCAGCAGTTCCATGGGCACGCTGCCTCCCCCTACCTGATCCTCCACATCCACACATTCACAGGCCACGCCCTGCTCCCGCAGCCGGCAGCAAAGCTCCTCTCCCTGATTCTTCAGCCGTTCCAGCGGCCGGAATATCCGTTCCATGGTGGGGACCTCCTCCATGGCCGTTTCTTCCGTATAGGCGCGCAGCGTGGCTTCCAGAGCCGCCAGAGTCATCTTATCCACGCGCATGGCCCGGGCCAAGGGGTGGCGGCGGCAGGCATCTATATATTCCTTTTTACCCACCAATATACCGGCCTGAGGCCCGCCCAAAAGCTTATCTCCGGAAAAAGTCACCACATCCATACCCGCTGCAACACACAACTGCACCGTAGGTTCATCGTGAATACCCAGAGGATTCAGATCCATCAGGGAACCGCCGCCCATATCTTCCAGTACGGGCAAACCATATTTATGCCCCAGTTCCGTCATCTCTCGGCGCTCCACCACTTCGGTAAAGCCCACGATACGGTAGTTGCTGGTATGTACTTTCATCAAAGCCCGGGTGTTTTCCCCGATGGCCCGTTCATAATCCCGTATATTGGTCTTATTGGTGGTACCCACCTCCCGCAAGGAAGCACCGCAGCTCTCCATGATCTCCGGCACCCGGAAGCTTCCACCGATCTCCACCAGTTCCCCTCGGGAAACCACCACCTCGCCCCCCTGGGCCAGAGCCGAAAGCAGCAGCAGTACTGCAGCTGCATTATTGTTTACCACAAAAGCTGCTTCCGCTCCCGTAAGTTTGCACAGAAGTCCTTCCACATGGGCATAGCGATGCCCCCGCTTCCCGGCTTCCACATCATATTCCAAAGTGGAGTAATCCCTGGCTGCTTCATAGGCCGCCCGGGCTGCCCGCTCCCCCAGACAGGCCCGGCCCAGATTGGTGTGCAGCGTTACACCGGTGCCGTTTATCACCGGACGCAAAGAGGGCCGATGCAGAGCATGCGCCCGGCGGGCGATGCTTTGACAAAGCTCGTCCAGTTCCGGCAGCGTTTCCAGTTCCCCGGAAAGCACCTCTTCCCGAAGGGTGCTGACACAAGTGCGTACCGCCTCTACCAGATCCGTATGCGGAATATCTACACAAAGAGCTGCCAGGGCGGGAAGCCGCAGCAGATCATCCACTTTGGGAAGGCGGCGCAGTAAAGTTTTATCCATGATCCATTTGCTCCTGCAGGTTATTTATATCTATTTTTTAATTATACCAGCTTTCCCCGGCAAAACACAAGTGGGAAAGGCCGTTTGCTTGTCCCCGAACAGAATAGATTGCGAACGGTCACTGTTGAATCCCCGTTCCTGTGCTTCTACAAGCACACGCACAGCTTGAGGACAGATCGCCCCGTAAAATTGGAAGCTGCCTGAAAGCCAGGGGTGGGGCGCACTGCGTGCCTGACGGCACGCCTGCGGGGCAAATGCCCCGCAGAGTTCCGGCGCCTACGCCGCCGGAACGTGCGCCCCCGGATTTCGCATACATCCCCGCAGCACTTCTCCCTCGCCTGCCGAAAACTACTCTCCGCTGTGGAACTGAGCTCATTATTCCGCCCTCAAATGTTTATGAGAGACAATACCGCCGCCACCCCCTCTACGCAAAAAGAGAAGCGCTGTGCGCTTCTCTTTTCTCCTGCAGGCAGGATCTTATTCATTTTCCAGCAGCAGACGGCAGGGCTCCTCTCCCTCCATCTCATAGACACGCTCCACATCCTCGTCCATATCCTCCAGATAAGGTACATCCCCCTCATAGCGTACACAGGTGCCGCAGGAGGAAGACAGGCTCCGCGGAACAGGAGCCATACGAGCCGCAATCCCCCTGCTCTGCAGAGTACGGCTGGTGAGCAGGGCGCTCAGATGGGTATGAAAAGTAGCGATATACCGGTTCAAAATGCTGCTTGTCCCTTTCTTTTTATTTGGTGAAAGTCAGGTGGAAGTCTTCTCCTTCCGGAGCGCAGATCACGCTGTACCCCTGAGAACGGCCATACCGGGTCACATTCTCCACGGAACACATATTGTCTACCAGCACTTCCAACTTGGCGGGAGCATTGGCCTTGACTTCCTTCTGTACCATGACCACAGGCATGGGGCAGGAATATCCTCTTGCGTCGATCATTGCAAAAACCTCCTTATGCGTTTTGGGTTTTCTTCTGGCGGGCGATGTTGATCAGACTGATGACCAGCAAAATCACCAGACCGGCGCAGACCACGATCTTACCCTTATCGGAAATACCGCCTACCTTATAAACGCCATCCACCACAGAATCGGCGTTTCCGGCCAACCCAAAGTTATGGGAGATAGCGGCCCCGGCGATCATGCCGAATACGGTCACGGCGGAGTCACCGTTGCCTTCACCGGCCAGGATCAGTTGACGCAGGGGGCAGCCGCCCACCAGTACGGAACCCCAGCCAACCAGAACCATGCCAAGCAGGTTCCAAAGGTGTGCGCTGTGGGCAATAGGCTGATTCTGGAAGCTCAGGTTGAACTTGCCCTGAATGAGGTTGCCGATCAATACTACCACAAAAATGGCTACGAAACCATACAGAAGCTTGAAATCTTTAAACATGATCGCATCACGAATGCCGCCTACCATGCACATACGGGCCCGCTGCGCAAGAGCGCCCACCACCAGGGCGATACCGAGTGCTGCCAGCAGGGGCGCATGCTTGGAGCCGGGACCCTCTTCGCTGGCCTTAAAGATAGCAGGTACCGCAATCGCCAGCACCAGCAGCACTACCATCAGGAAGGGGAGGATGCTGCCTTCGGTCTTCCCCACGGAATAAGCCCGCTTCAGGGAGAAGCCGTTCTTCAAAAATACGATGCCGATGCAGATGCCGATAACGAAACCGGCCAACCCTACCAGTGCATTCAGATCCCCGCCGCCCAGACGGATGACCATACGCAGGGGGCAGCCCAGGAAGGCCAGAGCGCCGATCATGACCAGTGCGCCGATCAAAAACCGGGTGGCAGGAGAAGAACCGGCCTTAGGCTTAAACTCTTTGGTGGCAATAGCCATCAGGCAGGCGCCCAGCACCAGACCGATGACCTCAGGACGGATATACTGCACCTTGGCAGCGGAATGAAGTCCCAAACCTCCGGCGATATCCCGCAGGAAGCAGGCGATACAGAACCCCATGTTGGCGGGGTTCCCCAGCAGCGTCAGCACCAAAGCGGCGGCGCCTACTGCAAGGCCCGTCACCAGCACTATCCAGTTGACTTTTTTCATGACAAAACCTCCCATGTATTCAGCGGTTCCTGTGAAAACCGCTTATAATATTATTATAAGAATAATGCCGAAATAAATCGAATAGTCCTTGCCGATTTTTCCCGGTTTTGATCGTTTGTTCCGATAATACACGCAGAACGTATTCTCTTTTCGCTCCGCCGATCCGGTTCCATGAGGTCCAATAAAAAAACTCCCCAAAGGGAGTTCATTTGCATGCACCGCATGCCGTTCTGCCGGGCTCACAGCCGGGCCAGTTTAGGCGCTTCGTTTTTAATGAAGCTCAAAAAACGCTGTTCCAGCGGCGTCAGAGACATATCTTTCCGCCAAGCGATATAGATGTGCCGGTAAGCCCCTTCTTCGTCCAGTTCAAAGGCCAGCAGCCGTTTGCTTCTGACTTCCTCCCCCACCGCCAGGTTAGAAAGAATGGCCACACCCAAGCCCTGACTGACGCTTTGCTTGATGGCTTCCGGATTATCCATCCGGGCCACCAGATGCAAATTGCCCAAAGACACGCCCTTGCTGCGCAGATAGTTATCTACAGCATGCTGGGTGCCGGAGCTTTCTTCCCGCTCGATAATGGGTTCACTCAGCAGTTCCAATCCCGGGACGCCCTGCTCCCGCAGCTTCTGAAAACGCGGGCTGTTTTCAGTGATGAGCACCAGATTATCTCTGGCAATGGGATAGTAGTTGAAACGCCGGTTATCTGCCGCCTCTCCCACAAACCCCAGCCGTACTTCGTTGCGTTCCAGCAGCGTATGGACCTGCCCGCTGTCCCCCCGGCGCAAAATGTAGCGCACATCCGGATGCTTTTTCATAAAGGCAGACATCAGGCTGGGCAAAAGATGCTGCGCCGGCACCGTGGAGGTACCAATAGACAAAGCCTCGCTTTCCAGCCCCTGACGCATTTGCTGCAAGGCTTCGCAGCGGCTCAGAATATCCTTGGCGGCAGCATAAACCCGCTTACCGTCCTCCGTAAGGCTGAAACGCTTGCGCGCTCCCCGAACTATAAGCTGCGTCCCCAATATATCTTCCAGGCTCTGAATGTGCATGCTCACCGTAGACTGAGTAAGATGCAACTCCTGTGCAGCCCGGGTAAAGCTGCTGTATTCCGCCGTAGCCGCAAAGCTTTCCAGCTGGCGAATGCTGATGTCCAACATGTTCCTTCCTCCTGGTATGGATTCTTTCTATAATTCCGGGTGTGACATTTATCTCCGGATATGCTATGCTCTATAAAAAGCAAAGCCGGGAGTCATACACCCATGCAACAGATCTATCTGGATAACGCCGCAACGGCCTTTCCCAAGGCCCCGGGCGTCAGCAACGCCATGAAATACTACCTAGATGCCGTAGGCGCCAATATCAACCGCTCCGTATATGGCCGGGCCCAGGAAGCCGGACTTACCACCCTGAAATTACGGGAGCAGCTTAAGGAGTTCTTTTCCTTTCCTGAAAAAGCCACCCATGTGCTGCTGACCCCGGGCAACACGGCCGGACTGAACATGGTCATCAAGGGGCTTCTTCACCCGGGAGACCATGTGCTGGTCAGTTCCATGGAGCACAACGCCGTTATGCGTCCCCTTCTCCAGCTGCAAGGGGTCTCCTTTGACCGAATTCCCTGTAACCGGGAAGGGTATCTGGATCCGGATGCAGCCGCCACACTGGTGCGCCCCAACACCCGTCTGTGCATTTGCGCCCATGCCAGCAACGTTTCAGGTACGGTACAGAATGCCGCCGCCCTGGGCAAACGAATGCAGGAAGCGAGTGTCCCCTTCCTGCTGGATGCCGCACAAAGCGCCGGGCATATACCCGTGCACTTTCAGGAGTTGAAGCTCAGCGCCCTAAGTGTCCCCGGACACAAGGGCTTGTTGGGTCCCGGCGGCGTAGGCGCTCTGCTGCTGACGGATACGCTGGCCCAAAGGCTGGATCCGCTCATTGCCGGCGGCACAGGCAGCGCCTCTGACAGCGAATATCTGCCCCCTTATCTCCCCGATCGGTTTGAAAGCGGCACGCCCAATCTGCCCGGCTATTACGGTCTTTCCGCCGCTCTTTCCTTTATAAAGGAAAAGGGACTTTCCGCTCTCATGGCACATGAAGAAGCACTGACCAGGCAATTTCTCACCGGTTTGAAAGCTATTCCCAGCATCGCGGTAGTGGGCCCCCAAGGGATGGAGAACCGGGTGGGCGTTATTTCTCTGGATTTTCCGGGCAGAGACAACGCCGAGGTTGCCGATGCCCTGGAGCAGCGGTTCGGTATCCTTACCCGCTGCGGGCTTCACTGTGCTCCCTCTGCCCATAAGATATTGGGCACCTTCCCCAGAGGAACAGTGCGCTTCTCCCTTGGCTATGCCAACACAGCCGATGAAGTAGACGCTGCTCTGAATGCTGTAGAAGCGATGGCTCACGTTTAATCGAAAAATCCGATAAGCATTAATAGTATGACAGAAACTCTGCTTTTTTGCAACGGATACGGCTATAGTCTTTTTCATTTCCGACAGATATTTATCGGGAAAAGCGATTTATGTTCATCTATCATTGCGGAGCGTCCGGAAATACTATGGGACTTTGCTGCCAGTACCGAAAAGCATGCTTACACCGGCATAAAGATGCAGATATTGCTTCTGCCGCATTGTTTGGCAAGGAATATCCATTGCACATTCTCTCTCCGACTCTCCCTCCTCTATTCTGCCGAAAAACTTTCCCGTTTATTCGATATACGGGGGGATGCACGCACGGCAGCATTGCCGCCGTGCTCTGCGGGGCAAAGCCCCGCAGGCGCAGTTCCCGCACCGTGCATCTCCTCACTCCCCGTGAAGATGCTCCACCGCTGCCTGCTGCATAAAGTCGGCATACGCCTTCCGGCAGTCCGCATACATCTTTTCCGCTGCCTCTACTTCTCCATTGGCTCTGCCCCGCTTCAAAGCCATGGCGCAGGCATGAGAAAGCGCATTGCCCGCATCTATCATTTTCAGCTGTAAAAGCACCGCCCGGCGCTCCTGAGCCAATCGTTCCTCCCGGCGGCGTTCCTGTTCTTTCTCCCGCTGCGCCTGCTGCCTGTCCCGCTTATTCAAGGCCCGCTGCATCAGATACAATGCGCCGCCACAAACCAGACTGGACAGGGAAGCCAGCCATCCCTCCCAGTGCATGGTCAATCTCCTACCGGTACATGGAAAGCCAGCAGCGTATAGGTATGCCCTGCCAGCCACTTCATATAGGTACCGCCGCTGTAAGGAGGATAAAATGTGATCGTCTCTGCCGAAAAGCCTGCCGTTTCAACTCCCTTGGGTGTTGCTGCACTGCCCGCCCAGTTTTGAATACTCACACCTCCGCCGGCTGTGCCGTAAAGAGTGATCCCATCCCAGTTTGGTCGTTTTTCAGCACAGAGCCGGTGTCCCGCTGCTCCAATAAGCCCTTCGGCATACTCATTTCCGCCAAAGTCTCCATACAGCAGCAGCATATTGGCTGCTTTTCCTTCGGGCAGGCTGTAAGCAAAAGCATGGCCGCCCTGCACATCTTCCTTAGGTGCAAAGGTCGCGGCGGCAGCATCTTCTGCCCAATCAGGGCAAACGGAAAGCGTCTCTATCAGCGATGCAAAGCTGTCAACCCCCGCATGCGCAGATACTTCCGCTCCCTTATCTCGCAGAGCCTGCGCCAGAGCTGCCTTATCTGCTTTCAATGCGCTCAGAGATTCTGCAATGCTCATCGCAATCCCTCCAATTCCGCAGCCAGATCATTCAACGCACCGAGATCTTTATAAAACTCTCCCGACTCTCCCGCATATCCGCCCTTTACTGCCGCCAGATAAGCACTCTCCCCTGCCGGACCTTGCAGGCATCCCATGTATACCCATGTATCGGGAGCCAGCGCCTTATATAAGGCGCCCGTTTCCGTATTCAAATAGCAGCAGCCCTTTTCCGAGCCGGCCACAGGTGCCTGTATACCGTTGCCCGTGCTCGTAACTTCTGTGCCGAACTGCCAGCACACGGCTCCCTGCAAAAGCCGGACCAGGGTCGGGTAGCCTGCCCAGGCTGCCACAGCCTTTTCTTCCGCTCCCTCCAGGGCCTCAAAAATAAAAGGCATGGTAGTGATGCTGGTATCTTCCGTCTCCTCTCCGGAACTGTAAATGCACAGACACCCCTGATTGCTCCCCCTGCTGTACACACCTGGATGAAGCCGGATCTCCACTCGGCCGCTCCCGGCTGTCAGGGTGATCCCGCCGCCTCTTTCCCCTTTGCTGTCCTGAATATGTACGCCTGTTTGCGAATGAACGATCAGTTCCACCCGTTCCGTACCGGAGAGCACGATAGGATCGCCATCTTCCTGCAGATCCATGGCAAACACATTCCCCGTATCTCCGGTATACACCGGTGCAATGCTTCCTGCAAAGGGACGCAGCATATCCAGAGTAAAGGTCTGCTTCTTAATAATTGCTGCCAACTCAGTAGCCTCCTTTTCTGTTTTCTGACCACACATTCAGCCTACATCTGCCGGAACTGGAAAAATTATTAGAACTTTCTATCCGTGCAAACGCATATGGCGTTCCTCGGCGGCTGCTATCCGAAAACCGGAACATGCAAGTTCATTTAACCCGCTGACACTGTATTTTTTCTCTTTGGTTGATTGCATAATGAAGTTGGACACCTAACAAAAAAATCCATAGTGATTTTCCAGCATGGTAGAATGAAGTTCCTACACAACATCTGCCAAGGGAGGGCAATCACTATGGACTGCCAAGATTATATCACAGAATCGGTAGAACGCAAGAAGGGACAGCACTTACAGCGAGAGGAACGAGGCGCGATCCAGCATCTCAAGAACGCCGGCTACACGAACAGAGCCATTGCCAGAGCAATCGGATGTTCACCAACCACCGTTGGGAACGAGCTAAAGCGCGGCACACCGCCCCGAAAGAGCAGCAAGGGCAGGAAGCCCGGATACTCGGCAAGACGCGGAGAAGCGGCCTACAAAGCTAACAGAAAGCGTTCTCGGAAACCACACCGAATCTGTCACTGTATTCGCTTCATTCGCTGGATAATTGAACAGATCAAAGAACACAAGTGGTCTTTGGATGCCTGCGTCGGCTATGCCCGTCTGCATGGGCTGTTTCCAGCAGATGAGATGGTCTGCACCCGCACTCTTTACAATGAGGTCTGGGCAGGCAACCTTGACTTGTCTGTGACGGAACTACCCGAAGCCATGAAACGCAAGCAGCACAAGGATTCCAAGCCCCGTGAACACAAGAAGAGCTTCGGCACGGACATCTCCCAGAGGCCTGAGATTGCGGCTCTGTGCATCGAGGAGGGACATTGGGAAGGTGACACTGTCGTGGGCAAGAGGGCCGGTAAAGAGGCTGTTGTCCTCTCCCTGTTGGAGAAGAAAACGGAGAACTATATTGCCATCCGGATTCCCGGCAAGGATGCAGACTCCGTTCTGAACGCCATGCAGTCACTCAGGGAAGAATTCGGAGAAAAGTTCTCACAGGTCTTCAAGACCATTACCGTGGACAACGGCTCGGAGTTCTCTGCGTTCAGTCAGGTCGAGAACTGAGGCTGTGCAGTCTACTTTGCACATCCCTATACTTCGTGGGAACGTCCCCAAAACGAGCGTCACAATGGGCTGTTCCGAGCCTTCGTGCCCAAGGGTGCCTCCATTGAATCCTTCTCTCCAGAGTACATCTTGTCTGCTGCTGATGAGCTGAACGGACGCCCTCGCAAGAAGCTTGGCTACCGCACCCCGGAGGAACTGTTTGACGAGTTCCTCGACTCTGTTTACGCAGCCGAAGGCTGCGGCAGCATCGCCCAGGACGGAAGCCAGCGGCTTCCATCCTGACCGACGCTCTGATTCACTAAGTTCTACCGTGCAGGTGTCCAACTTGCACTTGCAATTTGCGGACGGATAATTAATACCTGTATGTATTAATTTGGTAGCTTTATTTGATATCAATACCATTCCAGCCATCCAAGAACTCTGCAATTGTAATATCTGTATTTGGATGTGCCGCCATCTGCTGGAGAGTTTTAAACGGAACAGTTGCCACATGAGCTCCAGCTTTAGCGCACTGAATTGCATCAATCGGGTTCTCAACGCTTCCAACAAGAACCTGTGTTTCCATATTATGAATCTTAAAAATGTCAGCAATGTCCTTAACTAGTTGCAGACCATCCTGACAAATAAGCTGCCGATCAAGATTTTCCTCATCAACAATAACGGCTACCACTCCATCCGCCTGACCCAGAACAACCTGTTCAAAGACCATTGCAAGATCGGCATTGGGCCGGAGAGCGGGGATCTGTCCTTCCCGGAGTTCCGCAAAATTGCCGAAGCGTTCGGCTACCCGTATTCCTGCGCACATTCCAACGCTGAGATGAAACAGGTGGTGGATGCCGCCCTTGCCGCAGAAGGCCCGACTTTCTGCGAGATCTTTACCGATACCCAGCAGGTCTGGGAGCCGAAGAGCGCCACCAAGCGCCTGCCGGACGGCACACTGGTTAGCCCGCCGCTTGAGGACCTGGCACCGTTCCTGCCGCGGGAAGAGCTGGAAAAGCAGATGTTTATCCCCCTGGTGCCGGAGCAGTGAATGATGATAGAACGTAACATTAAAACCGTAATCGTAACCGGCCCCACCGGGGCCGTGGGCACAGCATTGTGCAGCCGGCTGCTGCAGGCCGGGTGTACCGTGGTGGCGGTCTGCCGCCCCGGCAGCCCGCGGGCCGTAGCGCTGCCCAAGGATGCAAACCTGTATGTAGTTGCCTGCGATGCCGCCAACCTGGCGGATTTGCCGCAGTGCATGGCCGCAGCCGGGCTGCCCGTGCAGGCGGATGCCTTTTTCCACCTGGCGTGGGCGCACACCATTGGCGCGGGCCGCAATGATATGCCGGCTCAGATTGAGAATATCCGCTATACCATTGATGCCGTGCGCACCGCGGCGGCAATGGGCTGCCGTGTGTTTGTTGGTACCGGCAGCCAGGCAGAGTATGGCCGTGTGGACGGTGTTCTGCGGGCCGATACCCCCACAAACCCCGAAAACGGGTACGGCATGGCCAAGCTGTGTGCAGGCCAGATGAGCCGTACCGAGGCCGCCGCCCTGGGCATGGACCATGTGTGGGCGCGTATCCTTTCGGTTTACGGCCCGCATGACGGCCCCAACACGATGATCTCCGCCACCATCCAAAAACTGCTGGCCGGGCAGTGCCCGGACCTGACGGCAGGGGAGCAGAAGTGGGATTATCTTTACTCCGCCGATGCTGCGGATGCACTGTACCGCATGGCCTGCCATGGCCGCAGCGGTGCCGT
>OLYJ01000379.1_pt1 | contig 16098 bp, 14 predicted proteins | sample 1674121 | NCBI WGS metagenome assembly OLYJ01 (sample SAMEA103958146, study PRJEB25191) | human gut metagenome | reverse complement strand
ATTATAAAAAAATATTTAATATATATGATAAATGCATAGTGTTTGCAAATAGAGAAACTGAGCTAGTAGTACAATTAGTAAATAATAAATATATTTTTATAGAAATGGAATCTGAATGTGAACATATAGATAGAAAATATGAATCTGCTGAAGAATTAAAGAAAGATTTAAATAGGTATAATTTACCAATTGATAATTCCAATTATTTTGTAAAAAAAGCTGAATTAATATTAAGTGAAACATTAAAAATATAGTCTTTGCTAAAAAATTGCGAAAAATTATTAAAAAAGTAATTTAGATACCTTTTTAGATACCTTCCGGTCAAACTCTGGGGTGCTGTCGGAAGCTACCAAGTGCATTCAATAGCCCAAAAGAGCTACAAAATGCTCTCAAGAACTCCCAAAAACCCCAAATTACAAGCCATGTGGATCTGGACGTAAATATAAGCAATGCTGTGGAAAGTAAGCAATTACAAGGGCTTGCGAGAATTTGAAAATTTAAAAAAGGGATAAAAAGTGAATTAGATACCTTTTAGATACCCTGAAATGCTATAACTCAGTTATAATTTAATCTGGAAATTTTAATAATAAATAATAGTTAGGAGGAATATTATGTGTGAAGAATACTATGTATTATTAGAAAAAAATGATGAAGAAAAGAAAATTTTTGTAAAAAAAGAAACTTTTGCTTTAGGTAGTGAAGCTGCTATTAAAGCAAAACAGCAAGAAAAAGGATTTTTTGATTTTGCAAGATTACAAGGATATAAAATAGTTTGTAATGAATTGTTGATTTTTGATCCTGAAGCAGAAAAGAAAAAACAAGAATATAACAAATTAAAAGATGAATTAATCCATGCAAAGTGGGAAGAAAATGAACAAAAGCATCAAGAAAGACAAGAAAAAATACGAGAAATAAAACAAAAAATACATGAAAAAGGAATTCTTGAATTGACAGAAGACGAAATTATGTTATTAGCACAATCAAGGGTTCATGGAGACCATTTTACAATTAATGGTACACCTGCTCTTGGAACACCAACTACTTTTGAAGAACAATATGAAAAAATTAAGAAATCTATTGAGTATGAAAAAAAATTCAAAGAAGATACAGAACAACGAAAATCAGGGAATAGATTTCATCATTAATATTTATTCTAGATACCTTATTAGATACCTTGTTCCCTATAAATCCCTATTTATACTTTCTCGTCACTCAGTTAAAAGTGATTTATAGGGAAAATAAATGAATAAATAGGGAGTAATTGAAATAAATAAATAAGTATAGGGACTGAAAACTTAAATAGTGCATGTCCATTTGGTAGTGGACGCAAATATAAGCAGTGCTGTGGAAAGTAAGTAATATCAACGGTTTGCGAAGAACACAGAGTGATAAAAAGTGAAAAATCGTGAATTAGATACCTTTTAGATACCCTAAAAAAGAAAATAGTTAATTCTATGTTATAATGAATATGGTGATGTATATGGTATTAGACAAATATCAAGAAGAAATAGCAAATGATTTTGAAGGTAAAATAGCTGTAGTTGCAGGCCCAGGAAGTGGAAAAACAAGAACCTTAATTGAAAGAACAGAAAGAATATATAATACAGGGAAAAAACCACAGAGTATACTATTAATATCATACACAAATAAAGTTAGATCAGAAATTAAGAAAAGACTTAGAGAGAAAAAAGAAGAACTGGAAATGGTTAATGTTCATACTTTTCACAGTTTTGGAGTATATTTGTTAAGAATGCACGGTTCACTAATAGGCATTAATAGAAATTTTGAAATAATAGATGATGAAGATGCAAAAAGTATATTAAATAAGATATATACAGAATTAAATATAATTAAATCTGATTTTCCAATAAAAAAGACTTTAAAAGAAATGTCAAAAATATATAATGAGTATCGTGAGCAATTTGAAAACAGCAATGAATTTGTTAAGTTTTTATCTGAACAAAAAAATGATAAGGGAGAAAACAAAAATTTATTTGATATTATTTTTAGCTATTATACTCACTATAAAAGAAGTAATAACTATTTAGATTTTGATGATATTTTGACATACACAAATGCACTTCTATATAAAGAAGATGCAAAAAAGGTAGTACAGAGTATTGAATATGTTATGGTAGATGAAGCACAGGATTTAGATACCACACAATATGAATTAATACGAAAACTTGAAGAAAACGGAATCAACAATATACTTCTTGTTGGAGATTTTGATCAGAATATATATTCATGGAGAGGTGCTAGAACAGATTTATTTAAAGAATTTTATCAAAAAGCAAAAAAGTATAGTTTGGGTATAAATTATAGATCAACTCCTCAGATTGTACAGTATTCAAGAAAACTTATAGAACATAACAAAGATAGAATTGAAATTGACTTAGTAAGTAATATACAAAATAGTCAATATAAACCAATTTGCAACTATTTTGATAATGGATTAGATGAATTAAAATGGGTGGCAAATAGCATAAAAAGTCTTTTGGATAAGAATATACCGCCATCAGAAATTGCTATTTTATATAGAGCAAATTATTTAAGCAGAGGGATTGAAGGAGAATTAATTAAGAGTAACATAAAATATGTTATTTATAATGGATTTGAATTTTATCAAAGAAAAGAGATTAAAGATTGTATTAGTTTGCTTAAATTATTGATTAATAAAAAAGAGAAAATTGCCTTAGAAAGGATTTTATTAAACTTACCTAATATTGGTCCAAAAAAGGTTGAATATGTTTTAAATAATGAATTAGATAAGCTATCCGATAATGATAAAAAAGTGATTAACAATATGTATAAAATATTAGATGATACAAAGGAAATGAAACTAATAGCTTCAAAATTGAAATATATGATAGAAAAATTAGAGTACATTCCATTATGGGATGATGGAAATTTAGAAGATAGGATGGAAAATTATTCTGAATTACTTAGATTCATAGAAACCTTTGATGATGAATTAATTGGTTTACAAGATTTTTTGGATAACATTTCATTATTAAACAAACGAGATGAAAGAACAAATATTGGAGAATGCATTAAACTAATGACATTACATTCAAGTAAGGGATTAGAGTTTAGATATGTATATATTATTAATGCTCTAGATGGAATAATACCTAATGAAAGAAGTATTAATGAAGACTTGTTAAATGAAGAGCGAAGATTAATGTATGTAGGAATAACAAGAGCAAAAGAACAAGTATATATTACAGCATCTCCATTTTATGGATATTCTAATTCATATTTTGATATTAGTAGATTTGTAAAAGAAGCTGGAATAAATGTTAATAATTTTGCTTCAAGTAATTATATAAATAATAATGAATATATTCAGTACAACATTAATAGCAATATTAGACCTTCAAATCGAGTAAATAAGAGTAAAGATGATGTAGTTGTAGAATTAATATTAGCAATTTTTTTAGGATGGCTAGGAGTTCACTGCTTTTATAAAGGAAATACAACAAAGGGTATGATATATCTTTTTACATTTGGTTTGTTTGGAATAGGATGGTTTATTGATATCATAATATTGTTAGTGGCTTTAATTAAAAAAATGTAAAATTAAAAGTATAGAAAGGCGTGAAAAAATGGCAAAGAAAAAAAGTTTAGTACCAGGATTATCATTTAGTTGGAAGAGAGCACTTGGAGTATCTTCTGCAAAAAGAAAAGTAGCTAAGGCAACTGGACTTCCAACAACAAAATCAGGTCGTCAGAAAAAAGTAGGCAAATTATTTGGAATAAAATAACACTTTTTTAGATACCTTTTTAGATACCTATATTAGTTAAAAAGTGAAAAATATTGCATAATATACGAAGAATATGGCACTAATTAGGAAGATTATAACAGAAAATATGCAATTAAATTCCATGTGGCAGTGGTAAAAAATATAAACAATGTTGTGGAAAATAACTCGCAAACCCCGAAAAATAAGGGAAAATGCGAGTTTTTCTTTTTATCAAAAAATAGCCCAAAATAGGGGTTGGAGCCATTCTGGAGCCACTTTGATATTAATATATATCACATGCATTGACTTTTAACGAAAAGAGTGCTAGTATATGAGTTAGATTTTACGAGGGGATGGAGATGATATTATATGGTTAATTATTCTAAAGTATCAGCCGAAGATTGTGAAAATTTAGAATGTTTAGCAGAAGCATATAATTTATTTGCTCTTTTTGACACCCCAGCTAATGTTATTTTTGTTGACCAATTTATTAGTAATATTAACAATTTTAAAGATATTTTTACGCGATATTTTTCACGTCAAAATATCTTTTTTTCATGCAAATGTAACAAAAGCTTTGCTCTTTTGAAATATGCTTCAGAGCAAAATTGTGGTATAGAAGTAGCAAGTAATTATGAATTAAATGATGCACTTAAGTTTACAAAAAAAATAATAGCTTCTGGTCCTGCAAAGGATGATGATTATTTGAATAACTCAATAGACAATGATGTGTTGATATCTGTTGATGATATTGAGGAATTAAAACGAATTAAGGAAATTAACAAGCCGGTTCGAGTTCTTTTAAGAATTTCTGATTTATTAGGAAAAGTTAGTAGATTTGGAATAAACATAAATCAAATAGACTTATGTTTAGATATTATTTCTAATAGTTTAATACAACTTGAAGGATTTTCATTTCATATAAATAATTACTCCTTAGATGATAGAGTTAATGCTATTAATGAAGTATTAGAATTAGCTGAATCAAAAAACTTAAATATTAGTTTTATTGATATTGGAGGAGGAATCCCTACCAATTATTGTTCTAAAGATGATTACTATAAATTTGTAAAGCAAAATAATAAAGAAATGTATTTTAAAGAACATTTTATTAGTGATTATTATCCTTATTATAGCGAAATAGCTGATGAAAAAGCATTAGATTATATATTTAAAAAAGTTTATAAAAAATTAAATAAAAAAGGAATTGAAATTATTATAGAACCAGGTAGAAGCTTACTGAAAAATGTAGGAATTAGTATATACGAAGTTCAATATATGAAGAATTTGTTTAATGGTGAAAATATCGTTGTTACAAATGGTAATATTAATTGTTTATCAGAACAGTGGTTTAATAGTGACTATTTGATAGAACCTAAATTAATTTCTAAAAATAATAATTCTAATAATAGTATTTTAGCAAGTGTTGCAGGTAATCTGTGTTTAGAGCAAGACATGATTACATGGAGAAAGATTAAATTTGATACTATTCCAGAAAAAGGCGATTTGTTAATTTATTATAATACAGCCGGTTATCAAATGGATTCAAATGAAAGTGAATTTCATAAAATTCCATTAGTCAAGAAATATGTTGTTAAAAAAAATGATAATGGATATTTAATAGAGGAGGATAAGAAGTATGATTGTAAATAAAGTCACAGATTTAATTGGTAATACACCACTATTTGAAATCAAGATGAAAAACAATGATTGGAGGGTTTTTCTTAAATTAGAAAAATTTAATCCAGGAGGAAGCATGAAAGATCGAATGGCATTAAACATGATTGAACAAGCTGAAAAGGATGGAAGATTAAAACCTGGTGGAACAATAATTGAGTCATCGAGTGGAAATACAGCTATTGGACTAGCGATTGCATCAGCAATAAAAGGATATAAATTTATAGCAGTTGTTGATCATCATGCTTCAAAAGAAAAAATTGATATGATTAAGGCCTATGGTGGAGAAATTGTTGTTGTTGGTGATGGTTATAAAGCAAATGAAGTTGCAGTAGTTGAAAGAGAAAGAACAGCCAAAAGAATGTCTGAAGAAATGGGAAATGCCTTTTTTCCTAATCAAGCAGATAACTTTGATAATCGTTCAGCATATACTAATACCCTTGCAAAAGAATTAATTAATGAATTAGGTACAATTGATTCATTTTATGCTGCAATTGGAACAGGTGGATCATCATGTGGTACAGCACTTGGTTTAAAAGAACATAATCAGAGTACAACTATTAATGTCGTTGAGCCAGTTGGTTCTATATTATTTGGTGGTAAAGGACAACCTTACTTTCAATCAGGAACTGGTAATCCTATAGATGCGCCAATACCAAAAATAATTGATTATAAAATTATAGATAATAATTTTTATGCTAAGGATGACGAAGCATTTAATACTTGTAGATATTTTGCTAAAAAATATGGTTTATTAATTGGTGGTTCAGCAGGAGGAGTTATTTATAAAGCATTAGAAGATATAAATAGGAAAACAGGTTCTGGGAATGCCGTTATCTTGCTGTGTGATGGTGGAGAAAAATATTTAAACAATGTCTTTAATGATGAATGGATGATTAATAATAACTTAATTAATGAAGAAGTTGCCAAACAATTGGAACAATGGATTTAGGAGGTATAACTATGAGATTTGAAAAATGGGAAGAGGAAGCATTTAATTATCTTACAGATTTATATGAAAACTTTTTTAAAGAATTATCTGAAAAATGTATGGATTGTTTTAGAATAGATTCTAAGGAATTGTTCTCTGAAAATGTTAAAGAGTTAACCGAAGAACAGGAAAAAATGATAAAAGATTATTGGGAAAAATATACAAAAGATTTTGATATTGCATATCACAAATATTATATTGATAGAACTGGAAAATTTGATGAAAGATTTATCCCTGATGATTTATTTGTCGGATATATTGATGGCTATTTAAATAATAGGGCAATTGAACCTGGTGTTGCAGATAAAAATTATTTTGATTTATATTTGAAGGGATTTAAATTGCCAAAGACATATGTTCACTTAATAAATGGGGTTTTTGAAGATGAAGATTATAACATCATAACAAAAGATAAAGCTGTTGATATATTATCAAAAGCAGATAATATTACTATAAAACCAAGTATGGCATCTTATGGAGGAAAGGGAGTTAAGTTTCTTTCCAATCCTACAAGAAATGAATTGAATGAATATTTTGATAAATTAGAAGAGGAAAACTTAATTTTTCAAGAAACAGTTAAGCAATCAAAGGAAACAGCTAAATTGCATCCTGATTCACTTAATACTATTCGCATTATGACTTTGATAATAGATGGCGAAGTAAAAGTATTACCATGGTGCGCATTTAGAATGGGAATAGGAAAATCTAAAGTTGATAATGCGAGCTTTGGCGGTATATATTGCAAAATTGAGGATGATGGAACACTTTCTAATTTTGCCTACGATTCATTAGGAAATAGATTTAATAAACATCCTGACGGTGGAGATTTTTCAAATGTTAAATTTGATTTTATGGATAAAGTTAAAAAATTGGTTAAAGAGGCTGCACAAAGATTTCCACATTTTAGATTGATTGGATGGGATATAGCAATAAGTGAAGAAAATGAACCGATTATTATTGAAGCAAATTTAACTATGAGTGGTATGGATGTTATTGAAACGATATGTGGTCCATTATTTGGTGAGTACACTGAAAAGGTGTTAGATGAAGTATTCTTGAAAAAACATAAAAAGAAAACATCGATGGATATATCACAATATGTATAGTTAGGAGGAATAGATATGAAAGAAGAAAGAGAAGAAGAATATATATATGCTGGCATTCCCACTTATATGGGTGGGGAGTTCATCAGAGAAAAGGAAATAAAAGACTATGATGTAGTATTTCTAGGTGTTCCTTGTGATTATGGCGCTTCGTATAGATTAGGTGCAAAATATGCCCCTAGACAATTGAGAGAATATTCATTTTGGGATAGAATTTATGGGGAAGAATTATATGATTTAGATCATAATGAATATTTAAAAACTAATGAACTTAAAATAGCAGACTTAGGAGATGTATACGTTAATCCGACTAATCCAGAAGAAAACCAAAATGCAATAACAGAAAAGGTATATTCTATTGCAAAAAAAAGTTTTCCACTTGTATGTGGTGGAGATCATTCTATTACATATGGTAGCTTTAGAGGTTTTTATAAAGCAATGAAAGAAAGATATCCTGATTATGAGGTTGGATTAATACATTTTGATGCACACATGGATGTAGAAGATAAATATTTAAATATGCCAGATGTTTGGCATGGTAATGTATTTAGAAAATTAATTGAAGATGGATACTTAAATGGGGAAAATATGTATACAATAGGTCCTCGTGGTGTTGTTGGAAAAGATTGGTTTGATTATGTAAAAGAAAAACATATTAATTTATACACATCCAACTATACAAAAAAGAATGGTATTTTAAACATTATTAATGAGATAAAAGAAAAAAATAAAAATAAGAAAATAAAGTTTTATATAACTTTTGATATTGACTGTTTAGATGTATCATATGTTTTTGGAACTGGTACTCCACAATGTAATGGTTTAACACCTTATGAATGTGATGAGGCATTAAGAAATTTACATGATCTTGATATAGCAGGATTTGATATTGTAGAACTTAATCCAAAACTTGATGATTCTCATACATCATTTGTTATAGCTGAAGAATTACTATATCACTTTTTAGCATTTGGATTAAATAAGGAGAAGTTAAAATGACAAAAATAGCAATGTTATTTAATTTAAATAGACATCAATATGAATATGAAACAGAATTCGATTCTGAATTAACTATTGATAGTATTTACAATGTTTTATCAAAAAAATATGAGGTTAAAAAGATTGAGGCTGATAAAGAGTTTAAGTGGATAGATGAGTTAAATCAATATCATCCTGATTTAGTCTTTAATATTTGTGAAGGATATAATGGTCCTGCTAGAGAATCTGTATATGGAGCAATATTAGAACAATTTAATTATAATTATTCAGGTCCTGATAGTACAAATCTCTTAATGTGCCATAATAAATTTTTAGTAAAAAATCTTTTGAAGGATTATATTGTTTGTCCAAAAGGATATAGTGTTTGCGATGAAAAAGATATTGATTTATTGAAAGATATTCAATTTCCGGTAATTGTTAAATTAAATTCAGAAGGTTCAAGTATGGGAATGGACGAAAAATCAATAGTAAATTCTTATGATGAATTAAAAAAACAAGTATTATCTTTACTTGAAAAATATGATAGAAACATTTTGGTTGAAGAATATATAGAAGGCCAAGACCTTAGCATGATTTATGTTGAGGGTATTGGTGCATTAGGACCATGTATAGTTAATTGTGATTCTGAATTTTATGATTATGAAATGAAAACTATTAAAGATGATACAGTTGATATACAAACAACAAATGGCGAATTTGAGTCTTTAAAAAATATTGTTTTAACTATTGCAGAAAAATTAGACATTAAGGGATATGCAAAAATAGACTTTAGAAAAAAAGATGATAAGTATTATTTGATAGAAGTAAATTCTCAGGTTAGTTTTCATCCTACTGGAGAATTTATTACATGTGCTAAAACAGATGGATATTCATTTGATGATATCATTAATTATATTGTAGAAAAAGCATTAGAAACTAATGGCAAAAAAAATTCAATAGGATATAAGGTGATTGATAATGATAGATGAAAAAATAATTGATAAAGAATTACAAGAAAAATATAAAAAATTAGTTGAAACGGATAATTTATTACCGATTAAAATATCTGACTTTTATATGAAAAAACTTATAGAAGAAATAGATACAATAGGAAAAGGTGGACCATTATATAGATCAGTAATTCCAGTAAAAGATAAAATAGAATTAAAAACAAGCGTGGAAACTAGAGATTATGTTGAAGAAGATAAGCATAATCCAGTTGAAAATTGTGATTATATAATTCAAAAATATGAAGATCGTTTAGTTTTCATTATAACTGATGTTTGTTTTGCACATTGTCAATATTGCTTTAGAACTTACAATTTGTCTAAATTTCAACAAAGTAATTTGAAAGAAACAATAAAAAATAAAATATCAGTTTTGAAAAAGTATCTACAATCTCATTTAAATATAAGGGAAGTAATATTTTCTGGTGGTGATCCATTAAGTATTGGCTATGAAAATATGAAATTTGCATTAGATGAATTAAAAGAATGGGATATTAGAATACATACAAGAGCGATTGCCTATGAACCATCTATTTTTACAAAAAAAATGATAGATTTATTAAATGAACACAATGTTAGACTTGTATTTCATATTAATCATCCTTATGAAATAGATGAAGTAGTTGAAGAAAAGATAAATGAAATCAGAAAAGCTGGAATAAGGATGTATTCACAATTCCCATTATTAAGAGGTATTAATGATAATTCAAAAGTTTTAATAAAATTGTTAATAAAAATGGATGAATTAAATATTAGACCATTATCAATTTTTATTCCTGATCCAATATCATATGGTGCTGTAAATAGAATTTCAGTAAGCAGAATAGAAAAAATAATGGATGAAGTAAATTGGAATACTCCTTCATGGGTTAATTCGACTAGATTTGTAATGGATACTACAATTGGTAAAGTGAGAAGAGAGAATATTATAAAAAGAGAAGGTAAATACATTACGTTTTCTAGAGATGGTAAAACTGTAGATTATTATGATTTAGATGATGGGATTGATGTTCCTTCACCAATTGATAAATTATTGTGGAAAAACTAATGAATTGAATATATATTTTTTTAAAAAGTGATATAATATAATTAAGTAATTTCACTTTATATGAAAGGAATGATTAAAATGCCACATTATAATGCTTATGATAGTTTTAAAACTAAAAAAAGTATAGAAAAAAAACAAAGAGCTAAAGAAAGAGCTTTTGGAAAGAAAACTGAAACAGTAGATAACTTTATTATTGATTCTTGTGATGAATATGGAGTTGTTATAGAAGTTAGATATGATGATGCATATATACTTTATAACGGAGAAGTAGTATTAGCGAAACTAAGAAAAGATATTAACTTGGTTTGTAATCAAGTCGTTTTTCCTGGAGATAAAGTAGATTTAGAAAAAGCAAATGATTCATATGTTATTAGTCACTTATTAAATAGAACTTCAATATTATCGAGAACTAAAAAAGATAGTACAAGATTAAATGATGTAGGATCAACTAAAAATATTGCTTCAAATGTTGATTTGGCTGTGATCGTTGTAGCTGCTAAAGAGCCACCATTACATCCTAAATTTATTGATAGATATTTAATGATTCTTCAAAATAGTAATATTCCGGCTGTTATTTGTTTGAATAAATGTGACTTAAAAACAGATGAAGATGAAGAAATTCTTTCAACATATAGAGATTTGGGAATAGATGTAATCGAAACATCTACTTATAGTAATATTGGAATTGATGAATTAAAGGCACAATTAATTAATAAGCAAGCTATATTTGTTGGAAACAGTGGCGTTGGTAAATCATCTCTTACAAATGCTATTATGGGAGATGATGAAATAAAAACAAGCCATGTTAGCGATAAAAGTAAACGTGGAAGACATACAACAACAACTTCAAAATATTATGTATGGGAGGATAATTCTTCCATCATTGATACACCTGGTATAAGAAGTTTGGACGTTTCAAGTTTTAATCCAATTGAAATACAAGACTATTTTCCTGAATTTGAAAATTGGAAAGATAAATGCAAGTATAATGATTGCCTTCATTTTAATGAGCCTTATGATTCTTGTATAGTTAAACAAGGAGTGGCAAGTGGATTAATTAGTCCAGAACGTTATGAAAGTTATTTAAGAATTATGGGTGATGTACTTGGTGAAAAAGATTATGAAAATATTTTGAATGAAGTTGCTCCAGATTTAAAAAAAAAACTAATTTTAAAAAATAAGCGATAATTATAATAATCAATATGACAGTAATTATGCAGTATAAAATTACTGAAATATGCCAAGTTGTATGGACTTATAAGCAATTAAATGGTATATTGTAATTGAAGATCAAAGATAAAAAGATGTGGAAAATATGCAATTCTGGAGCCACTTTTAGAGCCACTCTGCTAGAGATTAGCTGGAATAAACTAAAACATAAAGGTAATAAAATCACCATTTTTAAAGGAAATTAACGAGTGGGAAGTGGTAAAAAGCCTTGAAAATGCTAGCCATGTGGGTCAGGGAAGAAGTATAAACAATGTTGTGGAAAATAACTCGTAAAGTCCCATAAATAAAGGGAAAACACGAGTTTTTCTTTTTATCAAAAAATAGTCCAAAATTGGCTTTAGAACCATTTTAGAACCATTTTGTGCATATTATTATAAATAATAGAAAAAAGCTAATAGATAGAATTAATAAAAAGTATGATATAATTGATATAGGTGGTGATACTTATGATTAAGGACTATAGTTTCTTAAATTATATGTTAGATGATAATAGACAAATGCCTGAAGAGATTATACATGGATTATTAGGAGAATGGTTAACAAATGGAAAATTGTACCATACTGTTGATGATAAACAATATTATATATATAGATTTGAAAACACAAATGCTGGGATTTTATTAAAAACAAGAAAGACAGGAGAAAATAAAGGTCAATTTGAGGATTTTCAACCGATTGTTTTTGGGAATGAGTCTATCAAATGCAAAATATCATCAATTAATGAAGAAAAAGAGCAATGTGTTTTACTATATGATGATAAGTGCCTAATTATTTGTGCAATGGATCCAATGGGATTTAAAGAAGATGAAGAGATATATGTGAATTTTAATTTTTTTGCTCATCAGATAGAATTAAGGAAGAACGAAGATGATTATTACAACCATTTGCATAAAACAAACGATGGAGAATTTAATATCTTCAACATAGGTCTTGAAGAATTAGTTCCTCCAATTGCATTAATTAAGGGTGATAGAGATAAATATCCACTTATTAAGGACGAATCGTTAGAGTTTTTTGATGACTCATTTATGATGGGATCAGGAAAGATTATAAATTCATATATGATAGAACCTAAAATAAAAGTTGATGGAGAAACAGATTTGCCAAACAATGAATTGCCTTTAGGAAAATGTGATTGTTATGAATTTAAAAGTAAAATTGGTTTGATACCTGCAATTGTTGAAGAAGAAATACTTGGGCAATTTATGCAAAAAGAAAAAATAGAAAAGTTCAAATTAGATAAAGAATCAATAATTAAAGTATATGGTTATATTGGAGCTTTTATTGATATAGAAAAAACATTAAAACAAAAGTAATAAATTGATCAGGATATTTCCTGATTTTTTTGTGTTCAACTCCGAATGGGCAGTGGTAAAAAGCCTTAAAAATGCTAGCCATGTGGCAGTGGTAAGAAATATAAACAATGTTGTGGTAAATAACTTGCAAACCCAGATAAAATAAGGGAAAAAGCAAGTTTTCTTTTTTGCAAAAAATAGCCCAAAATATGGGCTGGAGCCATTTTGGAGCCACTTTGATTTGAATATTTGGTGTATATTATCATTCAGATTGTAAAAAGAGTAAAATTCCAAACTTTTTAAAATATTTAGTGTAAAAATAGGTAAAATTCATATTATAATATTAATAGGTAATAGAGAGTGATACTTGTATGAGTAAAAAAGAAATTTTAGTTTTAATCATAGTTTTCTTATCAGTTATAATTATATCGTCATTATCAATATATTTTATTTTTAATAATAATCATGAGAAAAACACTGATGAAAGTTCTAAAATCAGCAATGTATTAAAAGTTGGAGATTATACTTTACGATATGGACAGTATAAAGGTATTGAAAAAGAATATAATGCTGATACACAAACAGTGGAAAAAAAAGAGATAATATTAAATTTATCAAAGTACAAAATTAATGATGAATTCTATGAAATCAAGGGAATGTCATTGTATATAAATGGTTATGAAATGTATAAGGTAATTGCTAATGATAAAATTAAATTATTGGTAGGAGAAGGAGTTGATTTTGAATATGAAAGAAAATAAGAAGCAAGATTCTAAAGTTAAAACAAATACTCAAGAAAAAATGCAAAATAAAAAATTTATTATTATCTTATCTTTAGTAGTTTTAATGGCTCTTGTGATAGGTAGTGGTATTGGATTGATATTATTGTCATCTGGTGATGCTAATGAAACAATTCGTACAAGTAAAGGAAAAGCAAAGATTGTAAAAAGCGAAGCAAGTGTTATTGAATATGAAACATTCGATAATGATTTAATATCACTCAAAATTCCAAGGGGATGGAAAGTTGAAGTTCCATTGCTTGATTATATTCATTATACTTTTAAAGTATATAATCCAAATAATCCAGACTATATGATGATATTTATGATGAAATTAGAAGGATTCAATAAATCTGAAGCTGCTAGGAATTGGCAAAAGAAATATTATCCTAATCAAGTGTTTGCAAAACTACCCGCAATTAATCCGCAAACAACTGAATCTTTTTATAAAGTTTGGAATGAAACTGCTGAATTTGTAAATACAAATAACGTAAAATTTGAATATTTACCGAAATTGAACGAATTTTCTGTAATTGAGAATTTAGGAGCCAATGTTATTGGTGGTGATATTTTAAGAGCAACTTATAAAAATAGTAATAATGATCTTATTCAAGGGTTATTTACTGCTAGTGTTAAAGATGTTGGACCATATTATGTAAATAGTAATATTTTCAATTTATTTAGTGAAAAGATTGATGTATGGTCCTTAAATGTTTATAATGTTATCTTAATGACAGCTCCAGATAGTGAATTTAATAATTGGCAAAGTATTTTAGATAATTGTTTAAGTACATTAGAATTTAGTGACACATTTGTAAACGAATTTAATAAAGAGGAATCAAATATTCTTTCAACTATTCAAGCAAATCAAAAAGTGTATAATGAAATGTCAGATATGATTATGGATTCATGGGAAAATAGAAATAATTCTTATGATATTATTAGTCAAAAGCAAAGTGATGCTACATTAGGTTATGAAAGAGTGTACGATACTAAAACAGGAGAAATTTATAAAGCATATAACGGATTTACTGATGATTATACGGGTGAAAGATATAAAACTATAACAGATGATATGTATACATCATCAATTAGTGGTTATATAGAAAAATAATTGATTATGAAGAAAAAAATAATATTGAATTTATTATAATAGAAATACTGACTTTGATAAGATGATGTTAGAAGAGTTAAAACAATATTATAAAACAATAATAATTATTGATTCTAAATTTCAAGATGGGGTACTAGATGATTATCAAATGCTTATACAAAGTATGTATTTAACAAAATATATTGCTTTAAAAAAGTCTAAAGATTTATCAAACGTAAAATACTTGCCAATAGTGAAAAAATTATATAAATACAATGGAAAAATTTGAATATAACAAATTTGTATAAAATAATAAAAATATTATATTGGAAGATAAGAGGCAAATATTGAAAGTTTGTCCTTTTTGTTATATGATAAGTTAGAAAGAAAAATAATGATTTGTATCGCTGGAGGATTTTTATGAATGAAAAAGAAAATATATTAGAGATAATAAATTTAAAAAAGTATTATGGAAATGTTAGGGGAATTGAAGATATTTCTATAAAACTTAAACGTGGTGAAGCATATGGTTTTATTGGACCTAATGGAGCGGGGAAATCCACTACAATTAGGGCATTAATGTCTTTGATAAATCCAACAAGTGGAATGATACTTATCGATGGTAAAAAATTGGATAAGAACGATTTAGAATTAAAAAAAATAATTGGATATTTACCAAGTGAAATTTATTTATATGATGATTTAACTGTAAAGGAAATACTTGATTTTCATGAATCATTCTATGAAAAGAATATTAATAAAAGAAGAAAACAATTAGTAAAATTATTAAAATTAGATGAAAATAAGAAAATTGAAGATTTGTCGCTAGGAAACTTAAAAAAATTAGGAATAATTTTAGCTTTAATGCATGAACCTAAAATACTTATATTGGATGAGCCAACAAGTGGTTTAGATCCAATAATGCAAAATGTATTCTATGAAATATTATTGGAAGAGAAAAAGAAAGGAACAACAATTCTTTATTCAACTCATATATTAAGTGAAGTATCAAAAATATGTGATAGGATTGGAATAATAAAAGAAGGAAAAATAGTAAGAGAAGATACAGTAGAAAATATAGAAAAAAATAACATGACATATTTGACGATTGAATCAATTGATATTGATAAAATAAAAAAAGATTTGAATTT
>OLYJ01000364.1_pt1 | contig 16412 bp, 13 predicted proteins | sample 1674121 | NCBI WGS metagenome assembly OLYJ01 (sample SAMEA103958146, study PRJEB25191) | human gut metagenome | reverse complement strand
ACCGTGTGCAGGAAATCTATAGCGAGGTGCTTACCTTTGCGGCAGATCAAGCCGTGCTGGTTCCGTTTACTTCAGCTCACCAGTATGCGGCATTTAACAGCGACAAGATTGAATCCTTCAGCTTCGGCAGTGACCAGCTTTTCATTGAGATCGCCAATGTAAAGGCAAAATAACGGTAGCTAATACCCAAAATACTTTGGATGGGAGGTGTGCCAATGGCTTTGACATCAGCAATGGAGGACTATCTGGAGGCAGTCTTGATGATGCAGAAAAGACATGGTTATGTCCGCTGTGTGGATGTGGCAGAGCATTTAGGAGTAAAAAAGCCCTCTGTAAGCCGGGCTGTCAAGGAGTTGTCCAAATCCGGGCATCTTGTAAAAAATGCCGACGGCACACTCTCCCTGACAGAATTGGGATTACAGTTTGCCGAACAGATTTATGAAAAGCACCAGTTTTTCACCAGGCAGCTCATCGAGGCTGGTGTACCCCAGGATATTGCGGCACAGGACGCTTGCAAACCGGAACACGTCATCAGTGAAACGAGCTATAAGAAATTGAGAGAAGCCGCCTGGCCAAGCAGCCGGGAGGTGATACCATCGGACGAGTAGTGATTATGGAGCTGGAGGATAAAGACAAACGGACATTTGAGGATTTTCTTACCTTTTTACAGTTCCACCCGGATTTGAAAATGTGGGAGATTGACCCAGAGCCGATCCTGTCACTCCCTGGCCTGCAAATCTACCCAGACCGCCGAAAAATCTATCACGGTCAGCAGGAAATTGAGCTGAATACCAAGGAGTTCGCCCTGCTCTGCCTATTAGTGACCAATAAAGGGCGGGTGCTTACCTACGGACAGATGTATGAAAAAGTCTGGAAAGAAGAACCCTTTGGCAATGAAAATATCGCGGTGGGCAGCCATGTGCGGAGTATGCGGCAGAAACTGTACGCAGCCTTTCCCCGGCCACCTTTTGCAATTTCCTGTATCCGGGACATCGGGTACTGCATGGAAGTACATTGATGATTGAGAACGGCAGCCCATAGAGGGCTGCCGTTTTTTCGCGCCATTCTCCCAAAGCCCTACAAATGGCGCTTTTTTCCGCCCTTTCCTTGTCGGCTTTGCTCTGAATTTGCGACCGAATTGTGTTCTATTTGCGTTTCGCTTCCATTTCATTTGTATTTTATCCATTATACTACCCCCATCTACATTTTTAGTCTGGGGAAAGGTGGTGATGTCTGTCAGCTTATCCCCATAAGGGGATAGCACATGGAGCCTGAAAAGAAAAAGCCGGGGGCCTGCCCGCCCCGCGCCGGATTAAATCCGCATTTCCTACATACCGCAGTCCTCAAGGGGATTGCGGTATTTTTTTGTTCGACAGGCTTTTTCCTTTTCCCTGGGCCTTACCCATCATCCGCCAAAAGCCAACAGCCGAGCGCGTACACCAGAAGGTGTGCGCGCTTTTTCTATGTCGGGAAATGCAGATTTCTGTTATTTCCCGTTAGGACAAGCCAGCCGCGTTGCAGGGGGCCGCCGTCCGTCTGGATTTCTTCCCGAAATTCAGACGAAACGGAGGTACACAGCGTGGACGCTGGCAAAAAGAAAATATGGGTTCGCGGCCAATTTGTCGAGGTCACGGATGAAGTATATGCCGCATATATGCGGGGCGACCGGAAAATGCGCTACTTTGAGGCGGATCTGAAAAGCGAGCGCCCGGTTTATGGCAGCAACGGCGAAATCAAACAGGTTCTCCCCAGCCGGGAGGATTCCCTGGACAGGCTCATGGAAGAAAATGCCCGCCAGTTTGCCGCTGCTGCGGAGAGCGTGGAGGATGTAGTGATCCGAAAACTTGCGGTGGACAAGCTACATACCGCGCTTATGCAGCTTACCAAAGAAGAACGGGATTTCATTTGTGCCCTGTTCTTTGACGAGAAAACAGAAAGCGAAGTGGCAAAGGGACTGGGCGTTTCCCAGCAGGCCGTCCACAAGCGGAAAAGCCGGATACTCAAAAAGCTGAAAAACTTTTTTGAGTAAATAGGGTTGTTAGACCTCTCACTCAACGGCAAATAGAGTGAGAGGTCTTTTTTGGCCTCTCCCGGAACTTTGAAAACTGCATACCCATTCATCAGGCACATTCCCGCTGCTTTGGCGAAAGCCAAAGCCCAGGCGGCTGCTGCGCGGTGATCTGCCGGGAGAAAACAACGAGATACCACCGAAAAAGAAATGACAGGTCTTTGGTTTGTTTCCCTGGCAAGGAGCGAGAAACAGCAGGCTGCCAGTACCGGATGGCTACCGGTACGGCCATGACCAGCAGCGGGGACAATGATACTCCCGTCCAGCCTAACGTCCGAGCGTTGAAGCAGCTTTGTTTGCCGTGATCCGTCGCAGGCAATGGGGGCGGTTGCGTGAGAACCACGCGAGGGGTGAGATTCCCCGTGGAGCTGGCAAGCCGCCAGCCGTTTGATGACTTCCCACCCGGTGCTTCGGGGTGTCGAGGACAAATAGGAGCACCTTTGAAATACGGGCCGTACAGCAGGACGGGCCAATGAAAACAGGAGAAATGTTTTATCTCTCCCCGGCCTTCATTCTGTTCTGCTGCGCGGCCTCTACATAGGCGGCCCATGCCGCCTAATTTTTCAAAGGGAGGTCATAAGACATGAACAGGACATATCTGCGCGGCGATATGTATTATGCCGATCTGGGCCGGGGAATCGGCTCTGAACAGGAAGGTTATCGCCCCGTCCTCATTCTTCAGAACAATACGGGGAACAAATACAGCCCCACCGTCATTGTGGCGGCCATTTCCAGCAAAGTAGACGCCAAGGCCAAGCTGCCCACCCACTATCTTCTCAAAGCGGAAAACGGGCTGGAGCTGCCTTCTCTCGTTCTTTTAGAACAGCTCCGCACCATTGACAAAAAACGGCTGGGCGCGTACATCGGCAGGCTGGAAGAAAAGCATATCCGAAAAATCAACCACGCCCTGGCGGTCAGCGTGGGGCTGATCGAGGAGGTTCCCGAAAACTTAATCATGTGCCTTTGCCCGGCCTGTGCCAATAACTTCTACGGCACAGGCTCTTATTATTTGCGCAGGGTTCACCCCGACAGGGTGGAAAAGGACATCTGCACCTACTGCGGCCAGCGCCCCGGCTTTGACTATGAGGTTGTCAAGCGCCATCAATGACCGGGGTACAGCATATGGAAATCGTATTTCATACCGGGAAAAACAGCGAGCAATCCCTGCGCCAGTTCGCTGAAAAACGCGCCGAATTACTCGCCCGCGAGTTGCGGGACATGAACGCAGAAGAATTAAAGGCGTTGCTTTCCACATTGAAGAACGACAATCGCACCTTTGAGCAGAAATGAGGATGTTCCTATAATAAAGGAGATGGGGCGGCTTTCGCTCCGCCCTGGAAAGGAGGATATTTGAGCATGAAACGAAAAGCAAGAATCCAGACAGGAATTGATGACAGGCTGGTGGCTATTTATGCGCGAAAATCGCGCATTACGAATAAAGGTGATAGCATTGGTGTTCAGTTCAAGCAAAGCGCCGACTATGCGATCAACCAGCTTTCCCTACCGGAAGATTACGAATTTGTCCGGTATGAGGACAAGGGCTTGAGTGGTTACTATTCCGACCGCCCGGATTTTCAGAGACTTCTTCGAGATATTGAGATGGGGAAAATCAAGGCTGTGGCCTGTTACAAATTAGACCGAATCAGCCGGAAAACTTCCGACCTCATGCGGCTTCTGGAATACTTTGAACGTCACGATGTGACGCTTTTGGTCTGCTCCAACAATATCAATACGCGGATCAGCACATCCAAAATCATCATCCAGGTGCTGGCTATTATCGCAGAATTTGAACGCGATATTCTAACGGAACGTATCCAGGATAATTTGATGGAACTGGCGAAGGATGGGCGCTGGCTGGGCGGCAAAACACCGACCGGCTTTTCTTCCCAACGTGTGACAACGGGAAGTGGAAAAAATAAGAGTGCCATTAGCTTTCTCGTCCCTGTGCAGGAAGAAAAAGAGATTGTACTGGAAATCTACAGCACCTTCTGGGAGACTCGCTCTCTCTTGCAGACGGCAAACATCATCAGTGAGAAATATGAAACGAAGCATGGCGCGAAGTTTACCACATCCACCATCCGATTGATACTGCGGAATCCGATCTACTGTGTGGCAGATGAATATTCCTACAATTACTTTCTGGAGCATGGCGGAAACCTATTTGGAGAACCGTCCGACTTTGATGGTCAGCATGGGCTTACTGCTTATAACAAGACCGACCAGATGAAAGTTGAGGATGAGGATTCCACCTTTTTCAATCCCAAGTTCTCACAACTTCTTACCAGGAAACCCATTAGCGAATGGATTGTTTCCGTGGGCCGCCATGAGGGATTTATCAGTTCCCGGAAATGGGTGGAAACACAAAATATGCTGGATGAGATTGCCGAAAAGTATAACCGGCCTCATAGAAAAACCAATGCTTTGTTGTCCGGCTTAATGTATTGTCCGATTTGCGGAAAACGGCTGCGGGTACTGCCGGAATCTAATCGCTGGACGAATGGCAAGCCTCGATTCAAGTACGCCTGCCCTGGTGTGCGGGCAAAGGAATGTACCTTCAAAGGGGTTGAGGGTGTAACGCTGGATGAATTTGTTATCCACTCACTCTCCAGCCTGCAAGAAGAACATTCCGACTATTACCGGCAGCTTTTGGAAAACAGGGTTGCCAGTATGATCCGCACCGATCAAAGCGAGAAAGAGTACCAGGAAACCAAAAAGGCTATTGAACGCTTAAATGCGGATATTGCCGCACAGGTACGAAATCTGCGTGAAGCAGACGACGCCCTTAAACGCTTTATCCAGGATGATATAAAGGAATTGACGGACGAGCTGGCAAAGCGCGAAGCTGCCCTGCGCCGAATGGAAGATACACAATCTGAAAATCAGTATCTCATCCATGAACTGAATGGCATGAAAAAAAGGCTGCTGTCCTTTGAGGAGTTTGCAAAGGGCGCACAGCCTGAAGCTCTGTTTACTTTGGTTCATTCGATTGTTGACCGAATTTATATTACTACTGATGGCACCAAACAGAAATGCCAGGTGTATATCAAAGGCTGCGCCACGGAGGATTATTCCGACGTACTCGGCGCAGCCGGGTACATAGAGGAAGAACCCCTGTTACCGGTGGCGTCGTATGTGCCGCCGATGTGTGATTTAGATTACTATAGCATTATCTAAAGCTAAAATAAAAGAAATCGTTGAAGCTAATGAGCAATCAAAGGCAGCACAACTCATACCATACAAGGAAATTAGAGATAAGTTAGGAAATCAAAAAGACTGGACAACTCCCAATCTGAAGTCAGAAAGGTCAAATGATATTTACAAAGAACAGGAATATGAAAAATAGAAAGGAGATCACTTGCCCTTATGGCAGGTGGTCTCCTTTCCTTTGTCTTAGCGTTTGATTTAATTATTTAAACTTATTCTTTGAAATATCCTCGCTTATCTTATCCCTTTTTTAAGCTTTCATATATTTCATCGGTAAAGATACCAAGGACTTCTTTCTTCAATTCCTCATTTTGTAGAAGCAGCGTGAAGAAGTCTTGATTCTGAGACAGGCCTTCAATCAGTGCGTCGTCGATGCCGTCAAAGAAGGCAAATGCAAAATCCTTAACGGTATTGTTTTTTGCACTCTTTTTCAGTGCATCGGACTTCAAAAGGATATCTCGAATTTGAAGCATGGCTTTCACCGCAACATCATTGTCGTATGCCTTGCCCGTTCTGCTGTTGATCTCCGCAATGATGGCTGACAGTTTCTCTTCCTTTGCAGGAGTCAGTACTACTTCACTAGCGGTAGGCAGTTTCACAATGGGGTCAGATTTATGGGTAGGCTTTTTCTGTTCATCCGTTTTCTTCTGAACAAAACCTGTTGCTTTGATTTTACCATCCAGATTGAAACCTGTTCCGCCGTGTCTGGTTTTCAGGAATGACAACAGATAACTCAGATAATTATACTTTTTGTGAAGCTCGACATCTTCAAAACAGGTCGCTTGAAGCAGGAACTCATAACACCGCACGAAACTACGAATATCCGTTACAATCTGTGCTTGCTCTTCCTGATCGTAGTTCTTTTCAATAATTTTCTTTGCCTTGCTCAGCAGGAAAGTCAGCTTCTTTTTGTCAATGCTTCCAGAATACAGAATCTGATTGAAGCTTTCAATATCCATGGGGTCGGTGAAGTAGTAGCCATCAATCTTTACTTCAAGGTCATACACGCTCTGAGGGCTGACACTATTGGCAAGCAAGGTCGTGGTGTAGTAGGTGGAAAACGCCTTTTCAATGTCCTTGTAGTCGTTTACAAAGTCGAGTATGAAGGTCTTTTTATCATAAGGCGGACAAATTCTGTTCAATCTGGAAAGGGTTTGGACAGCGGAAACGCCTTTCAGCTTTTTAAGAATATACATGGCACAGAGTTTCTTTTGGTCGAAACCTGTTTGGTATTTGTCAGCAACAAGAAGAACTTGATACTCGTCTTTGTCAAACTCTGCGGGCAGATTCTTTTCGGGAAAACCGTTCATTCCGCTTTCTGTGTACTCCGTACCATCGACATCGACCTTGCCAGAGAAGGCAACAAGGGCATGAATATCCTTGTATCCCTTGCGTGTAACATAATCCTCAAAAGCCTGTCTGTATTTGACAGCACCCGCTCTTGAAGCGGTGATAACCATTGCTTTCGCTTGCCCGTTCAGTTCCTGCATAACACAGTTGCGGAAATGTTCCACAATAACCTCAACTCGCTGAGCAATGTTGACTTCATGCAGCTCTACAAATCGTGCAATTTGCCGTTTTGCGTCGTTGCTCTGAAGCATTGGGTCTTCCTGAATTTCTTTGTTCAGGGTATAGAAGGTTTTGTAAGTGATGTAGTTTTGAAGAACATCCAGAATGAATCCTTCCTCAATAGCCTGTTTCATGGAGTATACATGGAAAGCTTCCGTATGTCCGTGGATGTTCTTTCTTCCGAACAGCTGAAGGGTTGTTGGCTTAGGGGTTGCGGTAAAACCGAACATGGCAACATTCTTCTGCTTGCCGTTCTTGCTGATTTCTTCGGCAATCAGCTCTTCAATACTGGCTTCTTCGTCAGGTGCACCAGAACCGAGAGCCTTTGTCAGAGCGGACATATTCTTGCCAGCCGTGGAAGAATGGGACTCATCAATTATGACCGCAAAGTTCTTCTTTTCCAGCTCCCTAACAGAATCAAGGATATAGGGGAACTTTTGAATAGTGGTTGCGATGATTTTTGTGTTGCCTTTAATCGCATTGGCAAGATCGGTGGAATTGCACTTATCGTCCATAACACGAATGAGTCCCGCCTTATGCTCAATTCCCATAACCGCCTGTTGAAGCTGACGGTCAACCACAACGCGATCTGTGCAGATGATGATATTATCGAAAATAATCTTGTTATTGCTATCATGCAGGGAAGCCAGACGATGGGCAAGCCATGCGATTTCATTGGTTTTCCCTGATCCTGCTGAGTGTTGCAGCAGGTAGTTCTGGCTTGTTTTATTGTCTTTAACATCATCCAGAATCTTGCGGATGACATCAAGCTGATGGTATCGGGGGAAAATGATTGTCTCTGTAATCTTGCTCTTATCGGTGATGGGATCTTTCGTTTCCTTGACCTCAATAAACATGAACTTGCTAATGATTTCAAGGACGGAGTCCTTTTGCAGGATATTCTCCCACATATAGCTGACGCTGTATTTATCCTCATAAATCGGATTGCCAGCACCAGCCCACACACCAGAACCATTGCCCATATTGAAGGGCAGGAAGTAGGTAGCGTCTTTGTCAAGCTTGGTGGTCATATAGACCTGTTCCAGATCCATAGCGAAGGAAACAAGCACACCCGCCTTAAAGCGGAACAGTCTGGTTTTGGGATTCCTGTCCATCCGATACTGATAAATCGCATCCTGATAGGACTGCCCAGCAAAGTTGCATTTCAGTTCAAATGCCATGATTGCCAGACCGTTCAGAAAGATAACCAAGTCCACCCGTTCCTCATCACTTGCCCAGACTTCTTCAGAAACGGAGAAAATATTCTGCTCATAGCGTTTAATTGCGTCTGGGTTGAACGGTGTTGCGGGTTTGGTATACATCAAATCCAGATGCATATTGGAAATGTCGATGCCATGTTTCAGAACATTCAATCGGCTTCCTTTGGCTTTGGTTTCCTCCGTGTTGATTGTGGCAACAATGGTTTTTTCTGTCTGATCCTTATAAATTTTGTATAGGGCTTTCATTGTGTCAGGCTGTGTGGAGTTCAAGAATCTGAATAATTCTTTTCTATCCACAGCAAACAAACGGTCATAGCAATCTGACTTCCAGATTTCATAACCATTGTCCTTCAATCTGTCCAGAATGAAGCGCTGATATTCTTTTTCAGATAAAATATCAAAATTAAACATTTTCTGGAACCTCCTTCTTACCTGTAACATATTCATAAATTAAACTCTTCTTATATTCAGCAAGAGTTTCAAGTTGTGCTTTTTTATCTGTGATAACAGCATCAACCTCTGCACACTTTGTATCAATAAAATCTGCAATTTCATCTTGTTCATTTTTGGGTGGTAGTGTATATGGTAATTCTCTCAATTTATTCCAGCCAGTATCACAAGTTCTTACTCTAATACCAGTTGCGAGAGCAATAAACACACCGTTATATGCCATATTTCTCAAATAATACATGAGATATCTTTTATTGTGGTCGGCATCTAAAACATTAAGTACTGGGGATGCTTTTCCTCTGGAATCAGAAATACCAATAGCACCAGCAAAGCCATCCATTCCGTGAACAACCAAATCCCCAATATCGATACCTTGATATCCAATTTCTTTAAACGAAATTGTGAATCCATCTTCACGACGATTAGTTCTTAATGTTACTTCTCCATCTCTAAAACAAGTAATTACATCATCGGTTTCTCTTACTGGCTTCTGTAAATAACGAAGGAAATACTTGCCTTTATCAACATTCCAATGAGTAGGAATCATTCCAACCCACTCAATTCCACTATCCTTCATTTCTACATCAGGATTTAATCCTTTTGTGACTGCTTTGGTGATGACTGATTTCTTATATTCTTCCAAAATATCAATTTGAGATTGAATATCGGTAAAAAGAGAGTCGATTTCGGAGCATTTCTTGTCGAGGAAGTTGGCAATGCGAATTTGTGTGTGCATATCTGGATACGGGATTAAAAAATTCGCCAAATCATCGTATTTAATAAATTGAATAACCGAACCCACAGATTTATATTCTGCTTCTGGGGGCAGATTTAATGCGATGTAATGCTTGAGAAAATGAGGATGTATATCCTGAAAATTGCTTAATACATATGTTCTTTGGTATGCATTAAATTTTCCATTGTAATATTGTGTAAAACCAACCAAACCATTCCCCGCAACTAAAAGTGCTTCACAATCAAAAGCATACTTATTTATATTTTTAGGGTACATCGAACAAGTAAAAAATGGATATTTTCCATCGGGGTCTTCAGCATTAGCATCCAATTTTCCTGTTTCGATTGTAAAAAGATATTTTCCTTTAATGGTTCGCCAATCATATGGTATTAAACCCATCCATTGATTGCCACTATTCTTCATTGCAGGCATATTACACACCTCCAAACAACTTCTTAATTCTTTCCGATACAGAATTCTCTAATGTGATAAACTTTGTTTCAAGTTCTTCACTTGCAGTAGGTTGCTTATACTGATAGAAATATCTGGTAAATGGGATTTCTGCACCAGTGCGAATTACAGGGTTTTTTTGGTCATGTCTTCTTCCCAGAACCACTTTGCATCGGGAATATGGGGGAGCACTTCTCTTTCCATATAGTCTTCAATGGTTTCATCCCATTTTACGATTTCTGTGTCCTTTGAAGCCTTATCATAAATGATTTCACCCTTATTCTTGCCCTTGGTTTCCCTCTGAATGACAGCTTCCTTATCCATAATGGAAAGACCATCCATTATTTTTGCTATCAGCTTATTGTCCATAGTTATGGGAGCCAGCACAGCTTCCAAAACAGGCTGGAACTCTTCAGGGGATAACCACTTCTTGTTGGAAATAGAATTCCTCAGAGCCGTAAGGATGGCTTCATAAACGGGCTTTGTGTTGTAGAAACTAAGAAGTTTATTCTGATCCTTACCTGTTATGGTGGTTCCCAAGTCTTCAAGGCTGGCAACAGTTGCATCATCCCACAGAGACTTTAATGCCCCAGACTGCAGCATCGCCTGAATGCTTTCCTCTTTTATACTGTAGCTTCTCTGCAAGGGTTGCATGACCGTATATTCCCGATAGATAAACTCGGTATTGGGATAAATTTTGCAATACTCATTCTCTTCAAAGTTTGCATACAGCTTGGTAATGGTTGCTCGGTCTTCAGGGGAAAACTCGTTCTTCTTGTTGCCCAGGGGCTTTTTCAACTTGTGGAAAATGGAAGATGCGTCAATCAACTGTATCTTGCCCTTGCGTTCGTCCCGCTTATTCTTGGACAGCACCCATACATAAGTGCTGATACCCGTGTTATAGAACAAATCGGTGGGCATCTGGATGATGGCTTCAATTAAATCATTTTCCAGAAGCCATCTGCGCACCTGAGATTCGCCAGAAGCCGTGCCACCAGAGAACAGCGGTGAGCCGTTTTCAATGATTGCAGCACGCCCCAACTTATCGTCCATCTTGGCAACAGCGGACTGCATAAACAGAAGCTGAGAGTCGCCACCAGAGGGCAGACCAGCACCCCAACGACCCGAAAAACCCTTGGCATACTCTGCGTTTACAGCATCTTCCTGTCCTGCTTTTGCGTCTTTACCGCTCCAAGGTGTGCCGAATGGCGGGTTCATAATCATAAACCGCATGGAAGTACCCTTGAAACAATCTTCCTTCAAGGTATCAGCATGGCGGAAGTTCTCTGCGTTCTGCCCCAGAATCAGCATTTCAGCCATGCCGACAGCATAGGAAACACCCATTAACTCCTGACCGAACAGGCGGACATCCGCAGAAGGGTTATAATGCTTCAAATAGCGGTGAGCGGTGGTCAGCATTCCGCCAGTTCCGCAAGCCTGATCGCAGACGGTCAGAATCTTGCCTTCATCAAAGATATCTTCGCAGCCCTCGGAAATCAGAATAGAAACCAAAAGCTTAATGATATCACGACCTGTATAGAACTGACCAGCATCCACATTTTGGAAGAAACGTCCGATCAGATTTTCAAAGATGTATCCCATCTTGATGGAATCAAAGGTTTCAAGGGACAGATCCAATTCAGAGAATGCCTTCAGGACATTATACAGGCATCCGTCCTTGTCCATCTTGGCGATATGGGTATCCATCTGCAATTCTTTCAGAATATCCTGCACATTGGCAGAGAATCCCGCAAGATATGCCTTGAAGTTAGAAGCCACATGGTCTGCGTCGTTACAAAGTTCCTTCAAACTAAATTCGCTGGTATTATAGAACTGATACCCAGAAATACGACACATAGCCTTTGCGGGGTAGGTAGGCATTTTCCTGAACTGCTCCACAACAGCCTGCTTGGTAGGCTCCAGGGCACACTCAAAACGGCGAATAATTGTCATGGGGATGATAACATCACCATATTTATCGGGCATATAAGAGCCACGGAGCTTGTTCGCAATGCTCCAAATAAAGTTCGCTTCTTGGGTAATGTCAACGGGACTATCATCCCATAAATAATCAAATGTCTTTTCCATCTTTGTCTGTTCCTTTCTATGTTGTCTGTTCTCAATGAAACGGCTTAAATCAATTTTTTTCATTATAGCAAATTTCTACAATGTGTTCTAGATTTTTTTCTCTTATTATACATCATTTTAGTTATCAAATGGAATATTTGCAAAATCATAAACTATTTCGACAATTTTTCCATCATCAATAGGAGTATGCTTATGATTTCTTCTGGCATAAATCTGGTAAATATCGTAGATTCGATATCTAAACTTATAGCCTACAACACCTCCGTTCTTTTTATATTTTTCAAAGTACGAGCCGTCTTTTGTTTTAATGATGTCAACCATTTCTGTTTTGTCAATGTCCTGCATAGCAGGGATGATGACTCTTTTTTCAAAGCTATATCTATCAAATTTTCCATTATCTCGCACATATGCAGTTTCATCCATTCCAAGTAATCTCTTGATGTCCTTGGTGCTTAATTGATGGGTGTTTTCTGGCCCACCAACCTTTCCGCAAGTGATGAACTCCATAAAGAAAAATTGCGAATACTTACTTGTGAATAATTGTAAATCGGATATTGGCATTATCATAAATTGCCATCCTCTGCCACGGGGTAAAGAGAACAGGTTTTCAAGATGTTCCATAAATCTTGGATTTATTTGCATTACCATACTTCTGCTGTTGAATTTGCAACCTGTAATCAAACATTCTGCGTAGTCTGGAACTTCTCGATGAACACCCTTCAACCACATTTGACAATGGCCCATCATGTATCTGATGTCGGGCTGGAGTTTTTCTTTCATATTTCTGGAATTTTTAGAGTAGTTCCAGCCCAAACCTTCAATTATTTCCTGATAAGAAAGTTCAATAGCAATATCATTGTAACCTTCATCATATTTCAGTTTGGCCAAAAATAATGATAACAGCTTTTGCTGCTGAGCTGACCAAGATTTGAAGGCATCTCTACCAATAAACTCTCTGATAAAGTCTCTTGTCATTGCTACCGATTCATCAATCATCTTGTTTGTTACAATTTTTTTGTCCATTTTTGCATCCTCCTCATAGTTTTTCTAAATACATACAGGGGTTTTCAAAAAAACGACAAAATATTTTTGTCTGGCGTGAAAAATTTTTTAGAGCGAATATGGTAGATTAATGCACCTAATCTGTCGTACCCCCGTGCACCTAATTTGGCGTTTTTTTTCACCTAATTGGGCGTACCATCGCGCACCTAATTGGGCGTACTCCCGCGCACCTAATTGGGCGTACCATATTTATTATGCTATGGTATGTTATATTCTATATGAGGGTTAGTTGCTGCCGATGTAATTTGCCGATTTGACACGGGATTATCCTTTGAAATCTATGAACATCATTTTCAAAGCTATTTCCCGTCCTTACACGAATGGATGGAATAGAATCATTTAAAAAAGGTGGAGTAGGACGATCCAGCCAGTTGTGTAAGGTTTCAAGGCTTTTCATCGAAAGAAGTGGAAAACTATATCTACCATTCTAAAGAAAAATGGCAGGGGCACTTATCTAGCCCATGCCATTCTTTCTTTTGGGTGTGATCCCCTAAACTGAGACATTGCGAAGCAACGCCATCAAAAAATAGCGAACCATGTGTGAGCGTCATTTTTTGAGACTGCTAACATTGGGAAAGGTACTTTCACGATGTTCAGTCCGTGTAGTATATGCGGGCTTTGCCAAGGTCTCAAAAGTGCATTTCTTTTCATTGACAAAAAGAATCATCAACAGTATATATTATGCAATGCAACTTGACAATTTCATACTGCTTACGATTTTCTTCTCGTCTATAAATAATACCTCCCGCCATGATCAACACTGCTGCTACCAGCAGAAATGTTGGTTAATATTATTAAGGAGGTACTTTATGTACAAGAATTCATTTATTAACCATTCCACCACTAACAAGGTGGAGACGAGAGTGGAAATCAAGTTTGATGCAGAACTTGGCCACGATGAAATCATTGATGTATTGAAACATATGCTTAATGATATCGAGCCATTTTCAATTATGCGTCAAAACGACTGTTACATTTGTAACGTCAATCAAGATTTCATTAAGGAGCATTTTGGCAATGATACCAAGGCGAGAGTCAAAAATATGATTGCCTTCCTTAATGCAGCCTCAAGTCTTCTGAATCCAGTTGATAATTCAGATGACTATCCTATCGCAGGATTTGTAGACTCAATGCTTGATTTTTTGGAGGGCTATAGGGAAATTCCATTGCTTTCCTTCTGTGATATCAAACATGAAGTTGAAAATGAGGTTATTCTTGGGGAGGTGGAAGCAGTATGAGTAAAGGTAAGCGTAATCGTGAGAAGAGAAAAGAAAACTTTAAGAGATTAAAGTTGACTGACTATTCAAACGATATTCTTTCAATCAAGTATAACAATGACGGTTCAGCTAACGTGTCCTTCGACATGGAAGGTATAGTAAAGCTATATAAAGAACATGACAAGGATGATGATTTCCTGTCTGAAGAAATCTTCAGACTTTTGAAAGCTGAAACGTTTGAAGAGTATCTTGCCTTTTTTGCGGCTCAGTATGTTGAGGTTGAACACTTTGACGGATTTACAAAGATTTCAGCTTTACCAGATTTCGTAATCAGTAGGAAAGATATTGTAGATTTTCATACAATGTATGAAAAATACTCGATTGGCAACTGCATTGCATAACGGTGGGGACAGTCTGAAAAGGCTGTCCCCATTGTTTACTTAACAAAGGCACCACCAAAGAAAAATCGTAAGCGTCAAAGCTAACGATATATCCATTAGTAGTGCCTTTTATTCAAGCATATATTTGTTCACGGAACAGTGGATCATCCATGGGATTAACGCTATCAATGAAGTCGCTAATTGAAGATTCCTCTTTTAACCTTTGGTAGCATTTTTCTGCTTCTTTCAGGAAGTCAATATAATCATTTGTGATAATTGTATTGCCAGCCAAGAAATACTCCCAAACAGATGCCCTAATGCCTCTACAGCCATACTCTGACTGCATGGCTTTATAGATAAGGCGATTTAGATCGCGTTCAAGAATGTTAAAAGAATCTCTACCATGAATAATGCGAATCTCTTCCACAGTATCCAATGCTATTCTTTTGTATACCTCCTTGTTTGGCTCATGGAAGTGAATAATAGAAAGGAAACGCCCCATGAACTGCTCAGAGCCACAAAATTTCGCCATAATATCTTTTGAGACATCTTTGGCTTCCTTTACCCTTCTTTTTTGACTTTGCTCGGATTCAGAAGGAGCATCACAGAAACCAATTCTCCTTGATTCTTTTTGGTTCTGATCCTCTCTTGCTGGCGAAAATGCGCCCATTCCAATAACAAGCATTCGCTCACAATTGATGTTGGTTTCGCCGTCTCTAGCCTTGATAGTACCACCATCAAGAATTTTCAAAAAAGTCTCAAGGGACTGGCGATGGAAGTTATCTGAACTACTACTGCTTATTGGTTCCATCAATTTATCAAGTTCATCAAGAATCAGAATGCCGCAACCCCACCATGCATCCAATTCTTCAGAGCGGAGTAAATCAGATGCCTCGGCTCCTTTGTAGCCCGCAGCAGTTACTTGAGTTGCATCAGCAATAATGACAGGACAGGGGACAACCTCTTTTAGTGCCTTTGCAAAAGTAGTCTTACCACATCCAGAAGTACCCTCAATCATAAAATGATACTTAGTATCATGCTGACAGACACAAACATTTCTCAGGAAAGAATATACCAGAATGGAGGCTTTTCTCAAGGCTTCGTCCTGGCCCATAACTCTTTCCCTAAGCTTAGAAAAGACATCCATAGCCGAGTGTTGTCTTAGCCATTTTTCAAGTTCCCGTTGTGGCATGAATTCGGATTCTTGTGTAATATCTTGATTAACTTCAGATACTGCCATTTGGCTACACCCCCTAATTAATACTAATTTTAGATCGCGGGCTAGTAGAAGTCAAGGAAACTGCCGAGTAAACCCAAAAGACTGTTAATTTTCAGCAAACTAACAAAAACGCAGGGAATAATCCCTGCGTTTTTTCTTAATCAATCATGCCAAAATGGCGGAAGGCTTCTATAAGAGCATCTTCCTTTTCTTTCGGGCAAATAGGAGCGGGGCGGGACTTTTCAGACCAAGGCTGATAGTAGTTCTTCTGCTCCTTTATACCAAGCTTTTCCTTAACCTGTGCAATGTACAGGGAAGGGATTTTGTACCCGTACTTTTCAAGTACATAGGCTTTAATCTCTGGGTAGGTTGCCCTGCCGTATGTCTTCCGAACTACTTTTACAGGTGGCGTATCGGACTCAGGTAACGGGGTATGGGGTATCTGCCCCAGCTTCTCAACATCGAAAGTAATGTCGATATACCCATCGACCTTTTCCCGACTTAAAAGGACAACCGTCTCCACATGTCCCGTATGTGGGAACATATCCACGGGTTGCACGCGCAAAAGGTGAAAGCCGCCTGCCGTAAGCACCTGCAAATCACGAGCCAATGTAGCGGGGTTGCAGGATACGTATACCAGCCGGCGAACGGAAGATGCAAGAATAGCCTCCAGCACCCGTTTATCGCACCCTTTTCTGGGAGGATCCAAAGTTATGGCATCTGGCACAAGGCCCTGAGCCATAAGCACT
>OLYJ01000353.1_pt1 | contig 16730 bp, 10 predicted proteins | sample 1674121 | NCBI WGS metagenome assembly OLYJ01 (sample SAMEA103958146, study PRJEB25191) | human gut metagenome | reverse complement strand
GTCCAGCATCGGGAGCTGACGCTCAGCCTCCTGATACAGCCTTACCACTATCTCGCCGGGGGTGAGAGTAGTGACCGATTGCTTTTTATATGCAGAAAATGCGTTATTCATATCGTATTCCTTACGCTGTGTATTTTTACGGGGTCATCAGAACTGCATCAGCTGCTGGATATAGCTGGTCTGGCTATTGAGCGAACCCATCATTGTTTCGAGATTTGAGAACTGTTTCCAGTATCTGTCCTGCTGCTTTTCATATCTTGTTTCAAGCGACGAGATAAGCGTGGAAATGCTCTTCAACTGATCGTATATCGAGTTATCCGTTGCAGAAGTGCCTGTCTTTGTGCCTGCAAGCTGTACAAGTGTACCCTTGTCTTTTCTTGCACCTGTTGTCTTTACAGCTCCTGTAAGCACACCATCAAGCTTGTGCATGATGCCAGTCTTTACGGTGTTGCCGTTTTCATCGACCGTTGTCTGTTCGGCGACGAGCCGATGACGCGCGACATGCTGCGCTGGCTCTATACGGCGCTGACCCGTGCGACCGACAAACTCTATCTGGTGAATTTCGATGAACGGTTTTACGAATGACCTTCGTTCGGAGGTTGCGAGCGGGGCTTTGCATCCGCAGCATTTCCGGATGCGTGCGATCGCCAAGTATCTGCGAGGTCGGGTGGTGGGCGGCTGTCGGTTGCGGAGGCGTTGTTCCCGCGATTCTGCATGGGCCGGATCGGATTGCCGGTGATGCCGGGCGAAGAGTGAGTCTCTTGCACAGCGCCCCAAAATAGGGGTTGAAACAGGATCATTTGGAAATAAATAATACGATAAATTAAAAATTATGACAAGCGAACTGCATCCTCTCGAACCTTTTCTGCCTGTCGGGGCACGTCTGCTGATGCTCGGAAGTTTCCCGCCGCAGCGGGTGCGGTGGTCGATGGACTTTTTTTACCCGAACTTGCAGAACGATATGTGGCGTATCGTCGGACTGGTATTTTTCGGGGACAAGGGGTATTTTCTGACACCCGACGCGAAACGTTTCGACAAGGAACGGATCGTGCGTTTCTGCGAGGAGAAAGGATTGGCTCTTTACGATACGGCCGAAGAGATAATCCGATTGAAAAACAATGCTTCCGACAATTTTCTTCAAGTAGTGCGCGAGGTCGATCTGGCGCAGTTGTTGGCTGCGGTTCCGACCTGCCGGGCGATCGTGACGACGGGACAGAAGGCTACCGATGTGATCGTGCGCCTTACCGGTTGCGCCGAGCCGCCTGTGGGAGGGAGTGTGGAGTTCGCCTATGCGGACCGTATGCTTCGGTTTTATCGCATGCCCTCTTCGTCGCGGGCCTATCCGAAATCGGTGGAGTGGAAGGCGGACTATTACCGGCGGATGTTCGCCGTGTGCGGGATGCTCTGATCGAATTTCCGATTGGATGAAATCGTACTGCGGCGATCTGTCCGCTGTGAGTTTTTTCGGGGAAAATATTGGTTTCCCCGAATTTTTCTTTAACTTTATAGAGTTAAATCTATAATTTATGACCGTTATGAGAAAATTAACTCTGCTTTTGCTCTGCTTGGCGTTGGGGATCGGCGTGTGTGACGCAAAAAAGAAAAATCGAGGGGTGTATTTTCGGACAGATGCCGAAATCGTGCTGGACAAACCTTATTTCGGGTTGAATGTGAGTAATATGATTCAGGTCGTACTCGAAGCCGACCGAAATCCCGCTTCGGTCCGGGTCGAAACCGAAAATGTGCCTGCCGAGGCGGTTTCCGTGCGGGTGCGGCGCGGTGAACTCGTGCTCGCGTGCGACCCCGGAGCCTTGTCGTCCAAGAGAAAGAACGATATGTCCAAGCGGGTTGTAGTGTATGTGGGCGCCGCTCCGCTGGAGTCGTTTTCGTTGTCGGGGATGTCCTCCGTTTTTTCCGAGACCGAGATCGATAAACCGTCGGTTACGGTCGAATGTATGGGAATGAGCGAGTTCGAATCCAATATTCGTTGCAGAAGCCTGACGATGTCTGTTTCGGGTATGTCGATTTACAAAGGGCAGGTGGTATGCGAGGATACAGCGACGGTGGAGGCATCCGGAATGAGCCAGGCCGTCGCGGATTTTATGTGCCGGGATTTGGATTGTACGCTGACCGGTATGTCCGTTTATAATGGAAATGTGAATTGCAGGCAGAAAGCCGAGGTCGCAGTGGATGGTTCGAGCGAATGTACCTTTTCGGGAACAGCTCGGGACCTGATGCTGGAAGTGTCGGGCATGAGTCAGTTCAAAGGGAGAAAGTTTTTGGCTTCGGGACTTGCCGACTGTGACATTTCCGGTATGAGTACCGCCTCGGTCGCAGCGGCGGGATCGCTGAAATATTGTGTGAGCGGTATGAGCGAATTCAACTATTCGGGCGAACCTGTGGTTATCTCGACATCGGTCGATAACGCCACGGTTCGACACCGTTGATCGACTGCGGGGCCGATTCCTGTAAGGGTGTACTATATTGTCGTACACCCATTTATTGCAGATTATATGAATTATGAATGAATGCAATATTCTTTCAATATTCGTTATTTTGAAGTCCTTTTGCTCCGGATTTTTCGTATATTTGCAGGACGTGGAGCAATCCTGTGGACCGGCATGAGCGAAGTCGTCCGCCGCCGGATTTTTAGGGTTTACTCCGATGTTTCCGACTTTATCTTGAAAGGTAATGGCAATAGAAAAAAAATATGTTGAAACTCCGCTGATGAAGCAATATTATGCGGTCAAAGCGGTGCATCCCGATGCGATTCTCCTGTTTCGTGTCGGCGATTTTTACGAAACTTTCGGCGATGATGCGATCAAGGCCAGCGGAATTCTGGGCATCACCCTGACGCGACGTGCCAACGGAGCCGCGACATTCGTCGAGCTGGCAGGGTTTCCCTATCATGCGATCGACACCTACCTACCCAAGCTGGTCCGAGCGGGCGAACGCGTGGCGATCTGCGAACAGCTCGAGGATCCCAAACAGGTCAAAGGGCTGGTCAAGCGGGGCGTCATCGAGCTGGTTACGCCGGGCGTGGTGCTGGGAGATAATATTTTGGCCAACAAGGAAAATACCTATCTGGCGGCGGTCTATTTCGGCCGGAAAAATACCGGCGTGGCTTTTCTCGATATTTCAACCGGCGAATTTTATGCCGCCGAGGGCAGCGATGCTTACATCGACAAACTCATTTCCAACCTGGCGCCGAAGGAAATCATCTACCAGCGCGGATACGAAGACCGCTTCTCCGATGCGTTCGGCAGTCGGCACTATACCTATCGGCTCGATGAGTGGGTCTTTTCGGAGTCGGTCAACCGGGACAAGCTCTGCAAGCAGTTCGGCACTCAGTCGCTCAAGGGCTTTGGTATCGAACAGTTCAGCAGCGGCATTTCGGCGGCAGGGGCCATTCTCTACTACCTCGAATTTACCGAACATAAGAATACGGCCCATATTTCGTCCATTTCGCGTATCGACCAGGAGGATTACGTTTGGGTCGATAAATTCACGATCCGCAACCTGGAGCTCTTCTCTTCGAACGGTTCGCGCGAGAAGTGCGCGTTCGCAGACGTGGTCGATCGCACCCTCACGCCGATGGGCGGGCGTCTGCTCAAGCGGTGGATCGCCTTGCCGATCAAGGAGATTGATCGCATCAACGAACGTCTGGATGTCGTGCAGCGGTTTTACGACGAGCCCGATTTGGCCGAAAGCGTCGCCGAGCAGATTTCGCAGGTCGGCGACCTGGAGCGCATCGCTTCGCGCATAGCGGCGGCTCGGGTAACCCCCCGCGAAATCGTACAGCTTAAAAATTCGCTTTCGGCGATCGAACTCCTCAAAGCCTTGTTGGAATCGACCGACGACGAGCGTCTTCACGCGTTGGCCGAACAGATCGATCTGCTGGCGGAGGTTCGGGAGCGTATTGCCCGCGAGGTTTACCCCGACCCGCAGAACAATCAAATTCAGCGGGGCGGCATTATCGCCGACGGCGTGGACGCCGAACTGGACGATCTGCGCCGCATCGCTCTGCATGGCAAGGATTTCCTGAACCGTATTCAGCAGCGGGAGAGCGAGGCGACGGGAATTCCGTTGAAAATAAGCTACAACAATGTCTTCGGTTATTATATCGAAGTCCGCAACACGCACAAGGACAAGGTTCCCGAGTCGTGGATCCGCAAGCAGACGCTGGCCAACGCCGAGCGGTATATCACCGAAGAGCTGAAAGAGTATGAAGAAAAAATTCTCGGTGCCGAGGAGAAGATGCTGTTGATCGAACAGCGGATTTACGCCGAGTTGATCGGGTTCATTACGCATTCCCTGGGAGCTTTGCAGCGGGATGCCGCCGTCGTGGCGCGTATCGACTGCCTGCAATCTTTCGCCCGTATCGCTCGGGAGCGCAACTACGTCCGTCCGACGCTCGACGACGGCACGCGCATCGAAATCCGCCAGGGACGGCATCCGGTGATCGAAACCCTGATGCCGGTGGGAGAGGAGTATATCCCCAACGACTTGCTGCTGGACGATAAGGAGCAGCAGATCGTGATGATTACGGGTCCCAACATGTCGGGTAAGTCGGCTTTGCTGCGGCAGACGGCCCTCATTATCCTGATGGCCCAGATGGGGTCGTTCGTCCCGGCGAAAGCGGCTCATATCGGCGTGGTGGACAAGATTTTCACCCGAGTCGGGGCTTCCGACAACATTTCGCAGGGCGAATCGACCTTCATGGTCGAGATGCTCGAGTCGGCCAGCATCCTGAACAATGTTTCCGACCGCAGCATCGTCCTGTTGGACGAAATCGGACGCGGTACGAGCACCTACGACGGTATTTCGATCGCCTGGGCGATGGTCGAATACCTGCACAACCATCCGACGGCCCGTGCCAAGACGCTTTTCGCGACCCACTACCACGAACTCAACGAGATGGAGCAGATGTGCCCGCGCGTGAAGAACTACCATGTGAGCGTCAAGGAGGTGGATAAGACGATCGTCTTCCTGCGCAAGCTGGAGCGGGGCGGAACGGAGCATTCGTTCGGTATTCACGTTGCCCGGATGGCCGGAATGCCGGCCTCGGTCGTAGCCCGCGCCGAAGAGATCCTGAAGAATCTGGAGCTGGTATATGGCAACAACGAGATCGTGCCCAGCAAGAGTCCTCGACGCCGCGACCGAAAAGCGCTCCCCGGAGTTCGCGAGGCGGCGGAAGCGGGGGATCAGACGCGGGGTATGCAGCTTTCGATGTTCCAACTCGACGATCCAGTGCTGGTGCAGATCCGAGATCAGATCAAGGGGTTGGACATCAATGCTCTCACTCCGATCGAGGCGCTTAATAAATTAAATGAAATCAAAAAGATAACTGGATTATGATAAAGCGATACTTTATAGTTGTACTGCTTCTTTCCCTGTTTCCGGCCGGGGTGTCGGCACAACGCCGTGCAGCCGCTAAAAAAGATTGGAAAACGAAATACGATTATGTGGGTGCAGTGCATGACGGACGTATTCTCGTACACCGGGGCGGAGAGGGTAGCAATCCCCGTATGGGCCGTTTTTATACGGACGGCTGTTTCGGTTATACGGACACCTGCGGTACGGTGGTCTTCCCGCTCATCTATGACTATGCCGATAGTTTTTCCAATGGGTTTGCCGTGGTCGGCAAAGGGGAAAAGAACGATCGTCGTTTCGGGCTTATCGATCGTCAGGGGCGTGAAGTCGTGCCCTGTATCTATGCGGATGTCGCGGGTTTTTCGTCAGGCCTTGCCCGGGTACAGGAGGGGACGGATTCCGTCCGCCGCTATGGGTATGTCGATACGCTGGGACAGGTCGTAATTCCATTGAAATACGATTATGCCCGGGATTTTTCCGAAGGAATGGCAGTCGTAGCCAAAGGCGAATGGAGCGGTAAGTCCGGCTATGGAAAAAGGGATTTTGAATTTACCGGGAAATACGGATTCATCGATCGTCGGGGTAACGAAGTGATTGCTCCGATATACGACGGTGCGGCCGATTTTTCCGAAGTGCTGGCCGCTGTCGGACAGATGGGGAAATATTATGTACGCTGGGGATTTGTCGATGCCGCAGGGACGTTGGTCATCCCATGCAAGTATTACGAGGTTTCTTCGTTCCGAAATGGCCGTGCGGTCGTCTGCATTGTTTCCGGCGGTGCTTTGAAGTACGGCAGTATCGACCGGAATGGACGGGAAATCCTACCTTGTATTTACGATTGGGTGCAGCACACGCCGTTCGGAACGACCTGGGTCGGAGAAGGGGAGGATTTCGCTTCCCGGGCCTGTACCCTGCTCGACGTTTCCGGCAAACCGTTGATCGACTATAAGGTCTATCAGGTGAACCCGAGCGGAAAATTCGGGCATGCCTCTGCGGCTGTTCCCGATTCTACCGGGTTGCTGCGATTCGGAGTATTGGACGGTCGCGGGCGTGTTATCATACCGTTCGAATACGATGACATAACGATCTTTTCGGAGTGGGATTCGGCCGCTACCGCTTACGTGGAGCGAGGAATCGCCGAAGTGAAGGGGAAAAAGTATCCGTTTGCCTTGCGCCGGGGGGAATAAATGGAAGAGAGTATCTGACAAGTCCGATTCTAACGTTTTCACCCCTGCCGGAAGACATTCTTGGCAGGGGTGATTTTCAAATTCGGGGAGTTGTCGGACGGTTCCTTTTTGTCGTAATGGACTGCGTGTCGAGGCGAGTTACACAGACTGCCTGTTGCGAAAATCGATTTTCGGGGAATGGATTCGCGTGCTCCTATTTGGCGTTGATCTGCGACTGGATGCTGCGGATCAACATGCTTACGGCAACGGAATTGAAACCTCCCTCCGGGATGATTACGTCGGCGTATTTCTTCGACGGCTCGACGAACTCCTCGTGCATGGGCTTGACTGTCGTGGTATATTGCGAGATGACCGACTGCATGGTGCGCCCCCGCTCGCATACGTCGCGCAGGATGCGGCGGGCGAGGCGGATGTCGGCGTCCGTATCGACATATACCTTGATGTCCATCAGGTCCCGGAGTTCCTTGTTCTCGAAGATCAGAATACCATCGACGATGATTACCTTCGAAGGTTTGACCAGCACGGTTTCGGCCGTTCGGTTGTGATCGACGAACGAATAGACCGGATGTTCGATCGGAACGTTGTTTTTCAGCGTGCGGATGTGTTCGACGAGCATATCTGTATCGAACGATTGAGGGTGGTCGTAATTGAGTTTCGTGCGCTCTTCGTACGTCAGTTCGGGATGGGCTTTGTAGTAGTAGTCGTGGCAGAGCGTGACTACCTCTTCCTCCTTGAAAGCCTCCTGCAATCGTTTTACCAGCGTGCTTTTACCCGATCCTGTGCCGCCTGCGACACCGATGACTGTCACATTCATAATTCCCGATTTGTGGTTCTTTTTTATTCTCCGTTTTCTGCGTGCGATAACCGCCTGACCGGTTTTTCTCCGAAAACGGTGTGATTTTTTCCCGTATTTGCACCCGCACGAAGTCGGTAGGTATTTCCGATTTCATCTGTCCGATGAAGCGTCCCGGAATCTGTTTTTTCTTTTTCCCCGCCGTCGGATTTCGGATAAATTACGTCAAAAAAACGGTATGTTTCGTTTTCTCATTTCCCGTTTGCCGTATGGCCGAACTCCGAGTGTGCTGCCAACTTCGTCCTTTCCGATGAACGCATCGGGTTAGCTTTCCGTCGCAATCGAACGATGGGGTAGCTCCCGCCAGCCAAACGGATATGGAAAAGGATTGCTCCCCTGCGGGGTGCAATCCTTTGTAATTTTCGATTATGCGTCGATATTGGCGTAGTGAGCGTGTTTTTCGATGAACTCGCGTCGCGGGGGAACCTCGTCGCCCATCAGCATCGAGAATACGCGGTCGGCTTCGGCAGCGTTGTCGATGGTTACTTTGCGCAGAATCCGGGTGTCTGGGTTCATCGTGGTTTCCCACAACTGATGGGAGTTCATTTCACCGAGACCTTTGTAGCGCTGGACGTGTACGCCCTTGCCCATTTCGGCCGTGATCTCGTCACGCTCCTTCTCCGTCCAGCAATAGCGCTCCTGCTGGCCCTTTTTCACGAGGAACAGGGGCGGGGTGGCGATATAGACGTGCCCGTTTTCGATCAGCTCTTTCATCTTGCGGAAGAAGAAGGTAAGCATCAGCGTGGCGATGTGGCTGCCATCGACATCGGCATCGGTCATGATGATGATCTTGTCGTAGCGGAGTTTTTCGAGGTTGAGCGCCTTGCTGTCCTCCTCCGTGCCGATCGTCACGCCGAGTGCCGTGAACATGTTCTTGATCTCCTCGTTCTCCCACATGCGATGCTCCTGGGCTTTTTCGATATTCAGGATCTTACCGCGCAGCGGCATGATCGCCTGGAAGTTCCGGTCGCGGCCCTGCTTGGCCGTACCGCCTGCCGAGTCGCCCTCGACGAAGAAGATTTCGGCGATCGAACGGTCGCGGCTCGAACAGTCCGCCAACTTGCCCGGAAGGCCCGCACCCGAAAGCACGGTCTTGCGCTGCACCATTTCGCGGGCATGGCGCGCCGCGTGCCGGGCCGTTGCAGCCAGGATGACTTTCTGTACGATGGCTTTGGCGTCGCGCGGATTCTCCTCCAGGTAGTGACTCAAGGCCGTCGACATCGCCTGATCGACCGCTGCCGACACCTCGTCGTTGCCCAGTTTGGTCTTGGTCTGCCCTTCGAACTGCGGTTCTGCGACCTTGACCGAAACTACGGCCGTCAGACCCTCGCGGAAGTCGTCGCCGTTGATATCGAACTTGAGTTTGGCGAGCATGCCTGAATCCTCGGCGTATTTCTTGAGCGTGCGGGTCAGGGCGCGGCGGAAACCCGTCAGGTGCGTACCGCCCTCGATCGTGTTGATATTATTGACGTAGGAGTGTACGTTCTCCGAGAAGGAGTCGTTGTACTGCATGGCCACCTCGACCGGCACGCCGTTCTTTTCGGTGTCGATGTAGATGATCGATTCGGTGATGGCCTGACCGCGCGTGGCGTCCAGGTATTCGACGAACTCCTTGAGGCCCTCTTCCGAATAGAAATGGTCGCCGACGTATTCGCCGTTCTCGTCCCGCTGGCGTTTGTCCAGCAGGTTCAGGTGGATGCCTTTGTTCAGGAATGCCAACTCACGCAGGCGGTTGGCCAGGATGTCGTACTTGTATTCCGTCGTGAGCGTGAAGATACTGCCGTCGGGTTTGAAGGTGATCGTGGTTCCGCGATCGTCGCAGGTGCCGATCACTTCGACCGGCGAAGTCGGAGCGCCTTTGCTGTACGATTGGCGGAATATTTTGCCGTCGCGGTGGATTTCGGCGATGAGCAGCGTCGAGAGTGCGTTCACGCACGAAACACCCACGCCGTGCAGACCGCCCGAAACCTTGTAGCTGCCCTTGTCGAACTTGCCGCCCGCATGGAGCACGGTGAGCACGACTTCGAGTGCGGACTTGCCCTCTTTTTCGTGGAAGTCGGTCGGGATGCCTCGGCCGTTATCCTTGACTGTGATCGAGTTGTCTTCGTTGATCGTAACGTCGATGTCGGTACAGTGTCCTGCCAACGCCTCGTCGATCGAGTTATCCACCACCTCGTAAACCAGGTGGTGCAAACCTTTTTCTCCGATGTCGCCGATATACATGGCCGGACGCTTCCGGACCGCTTCCAGACCTTCGAGGACCTGGATGTTGGAGGCGGAATACTCCTCTTCCTGCTTCTTTATCTCTTTTCCTTCAGTACTCATATTGACCTTAAATATATCGTACAAATATACGGAAAAGTTTCGTAAGATGCAATAATCAAGCACCCCTTTGCCATTGATTTTTGCCGCAGCCGGATTTGCGGGGTGCTTATTCGGGCGAAATATCGGATACCGGAAGCGTAGCCGGATCAGTGGATAAGAGCTTTGATAACATCCCGATCGACGTCGGAGAGATCGATCGGCTTGTGGGTCGGTTGCGTGTATCGCAATCCGCTGATGGTGGCGACTCCCTGTCGGCCGTTTCGGGTGACATAGATGAAATAACCGTACCGGAATAAATCTTCGACCGAAAGTACCGGGGACTGAAACATGATTTCGAACAGCTTTTTACCCGTATGGTCTATGGCTATAAACTTTCCTTCGTCTGTTTCCACGATCCCGATTCTGTTTTCACTTATGATGGGTGTGTGGCATCGGGCGTATTTCCCGAAAGGGACGATTGGACGTCCGGTCGCATTTTCATATCCGACCAACCGTCGGCCGTTTTTCCTGATTTCTTTGCGGTATAATATCGGCCGGGGAATTTCGAATGTTTTGAGAACGGCCTGTATGCTGCCCCGGGAAAAATTTACGTCGCAAATGAAATCTACTGTTTTCAGACTGTCGGCGATTGCAGTTTTCAGTCTTTTTTTAGCGGCATCCGAAGCATCGATGATTCCGCTTTTATGAGCTACTATCAAGGGCTGTATGGTAATGGGGTTTCCGGATGGATCCGGGAGGATACGCATCCAACAGGTCCACAGCCCGTCCGTGAATTGTGCGAATTGCATGTAGTCGAAGTGCAGAAACAGCGGATCGCCCAGCATCGGAGAGGGGCAGGGAAAGGAAGGATATGTCCAATTCGTATAGGTCAATCGCCCCTCCTCGAAAACGAATATGGGTTTCGTTCCGTCCTGGTAGAATATGCCTGATATAGGAAGTGTGCCTGAATAGAAGGTGGCCGGATAATAACCGGTATGGTCGCGGACGAAAATGCCGCTGAAATCTATTTCGGAGTAGTCTGATTTGCGTATCGTGTGATCCAGGTAGAGTTTGTCGTCGATCAGTCGCCAGTAGGAATGGTGTTCGTGATCACCGTCTATGTAGATAACGAATCCCTCTGCGGTAGGCTGATGAATAAGTGCCTGGAATTTTTTTTCGAATACCCGGTCGTTGCGGGCCAACTCGTCCAGCGGAGTGTCGTCCAACCAATGTAAGTCCAGTCTGAGCGTATCTGTGCCGATGATAAGACTGTCGGCTTTTGCCGTGGTTATTGGGGCCACTGCCGCCAATAACAGGAACAACCGGAAAAGAGTACGGAGTCTCATAACCCAAACCTGTTTTTATTCGGAATTATCTGTACCTGGCAACGATGAAACTTAGGTCGCAGGGTTTCCGTTTGTGCGGGCATTCGTTAAATATCCTGCAGCATCGTTTGTACCGGAACCTCCTTGATCTTGCCTTTCGAGAAGAGGATCGTGCGGGACGGATATTCTTCGATGAGGGCCGTGTTGTGCGTGGACATGACTACGGCGCAACCTTGACGAGCGATTTCCTGGAACAGCCGAATGATGCCTTCGGCCGTCAGCGGATCGAGGTTGCCGGTAGGTTCGTCGGCCAAAAGCAGGCGGGGACGGTTCAGCAGGGCGCGGGCGATGACCAGACGCTGCTGTTCGCCGCCGGAAAGCTCGAACGGCATCTTGTAGCCTTTGGCTTCCAGCGATACGACCTTGAGTACCTCGTCGATCCGCTTGCGGATTTCTGATTCGTTTTTCCATCCCGTTGCCTTCATTACATAGTATAGGTTCATGAAGACGTTCCGGTCGGTGAGCAGTTGGTAGTCCTGGAAGACGATGCCGATTCTACGTCGCAGCATCGGAATCTCCCGTCGTTTGAGTTTTCGCAAGTCGAAGCCTGCGACGTATCCTTCGCCTTCAATGAGTTGAAGCTCGGCATATAAAGTTTTGAGTAAGGAGCTTTTACCGCTTCCCACACGCCCGATCAGATAGACGAATTCACCGGCGTTGATGTCGAAATTCAGATCGGACAAGATCAGTTCTCCCTGTTGCAGCAACTTTTTTTCGGAGCGGCTGCCGAAAGGATCGTCCGTGTGGTATATCGTTACGCCGCGCAGCCGGATTACGTTTTGTTCGCCCATGAGTCGAGTTGGTTGAAAGGTTCGTGGTGTCCGTGTGTGCCGATCGGCCGATGCAGGACGAATGTTCTTCGTTTCGTGCCGTCGCACTCCGATTCGGACGGGAGCAAAGGTAATGAAAATGAAGGCAGAATAAAACAAACTCTTCTGTTTTTTACACCGATCATATCCTACCTTCCACAAAGGTAATGAAAATGTCCGAAAAATAGTCTGTTTCGGTCATCGTGCCGGACAATAATCCGTATTTTTTTTGGAACTCCCGGTAATGAATAGTATTTTTGTTATTAATTATGGTATAAATTGACAATAAGGGGATAATGGGAAGTGAATCCATGTTGCAGGAGATATTGTGGGATACGAAGATCGGGTGGTGGAAAGTAGATATGGCCCGACGGGTTCTTTTGTTGTCCGATTATCTCTGTAAGACGATAGGAACTGAGGAGTCCGAGATCGGTTACGACCGTTTTCTGCAGTCGGTCGGAGAGCCGTTCCGGGCTTCGCTCAAAAGCCTGATGTCCACGGATGCGAGCCTGTTCTCCGCCGAGCAGATTTTTTCGCTGTGTGGTCCCCGGGGTGAGGTGTGGTTCCGCTGGAAGGTCCTGCGCCGGGAAACGGCAGCCGACAAGGGGCTGGTTGTTTCGGGATATGCCCAGGAAATCAGCGAAAGGGAGGCTTTGCCGGTCGATCTTTGCTCGATCGAGCGGATGAATACGCTTCTTTATCGGTTGAACAATATTTCGCATACGCTGCTTTCTTTCCTTCATATCGGTTCCATCGACGAGGCGATCAACAAGGTTCTGACCGATGTCCTCAAGATATTTCGTGGCAGCCGGACCTATATCGCGGAGTTCGACTGGGATAACCGCAGGCATATTTGTACGTACGAAGTGACGGACAAGGGCGTGGAGAGCGGCCGGGATCGGTTCGATCGACTTTCGATGGACGAAACCCCCTGGTGGGTCGAGCAGCTCGAAAAAAGGAGTCCTATTGCTCTTTCCTGTTTGGACGACCTTCCTTCCCGGGCAAGGAACGAGCATGATATTCTGGCTGCACAAAATATCGGTTCGCTGTTTGTGCTGCCGATGACATTTCGTGATAAACTTTGGGGGTATGCGGGAATCGATGTGATCGGGGAGCACCGCGATTGGCAGAACGAGGATTACCAATGGTTCGCATCGCTGGTCAATATCATCAATATCTGTATCGAATTGCAGCGTTCGAAGCGGGAGGCGCAAATCGAACGCGATTATTTGCAAAACCTCTACCGGTACATGCCGCTGGGGTATGTCCGTTTCCGGATGATTTACGACAAGACGGGGACGCCGGTCGATTACAAGGTGCTCGATTCGAATTATGCTGCGGAAAAGATTATCGGAAAATCCCAAGCCGACTATGTGGGGCGGCTGGCGAGCGAGCTGGAGATCGAAGATATGCCCGAGTACCTGAAAGTTTTCGCCAAAGTATTGCAGGTGGAGCAGCATGTCGAAAAGGAGGTCCGTTTGTTGGCTTCCGGCCGGTATGTTCATGTCGTTATGTATTCGACCACTCCCGAGGAGGTGATTTGCCTGCTTTCGGATATGACCGAAATGTATGAAACGCACGAGGCGCTCGACCGCAGTGAAAAGCTATTGCGTAATATTTATGACAATATTCCCGTCGGTATCGAACTGTACGACAGGAACGGCTTGCTCGTCGATCTGAATAACAAGGATCTGGAGATTTTCGGGATTCGGGACAAGGAGGATGTGCTCGGGGTCGATTTTTTCAAGAATCCCATTCTCGACGAGGAGGTCTGGCGCCGGGTGCGGAACCGGGAGGAGTTCTCGTTCAAGGCGTATTATCCCTTCGATCGTTTGAACGGTTATTATGTTACCTCCAAGCAGGGCCGCCTCGAAATATACAGTTCGGTGTGTATGCTTTACGATGCGCAGGGGCGGTTGAGCAATTTCTTCCTGATCAATATCGACAATACGGAAATCAATCGGGCGCATAGTCGTATCGCGGAGTTCGAAAGCTCGTTTTCGCTGGTCAGTCGTTTCGGCAAGGTCGGATACTGTCGCTTCGACCTGGTTTCGAAAGAGGGGTATGGCGTGCCGCAGTGGTATTATAACCTGGGCGAGAAGGAGGATACGCCGCTCGATCAGATCCTCGGTGTGTATAAACATGTCAATTCCTCCGACCGGGCTGAAGTTCTGGAGTCCATCCGACAGGTGAAAGCCGGCGAGATCGACAGTTTCAGCCATGATCTTCGGATCGATGCGGACGGACGACAGAAGTGGACCCGTATCAATGTGATGCGCAATCCCCTGAATAACGATCCTTCGAAGATCGAAATGGTGTGTGTCAATTACGACATTACCGAGTTGAAGGAAACGGAGAAGAATTTGATCGAAGCGAAGAACAAAGCCGAAGTGAGCGATCGTCTGAAATCGGCTTTTCTGGCTAATATGAGCCATGAAATCCGCACGCCACTGAATGCCATCGTCGGCTTTTCGAATCTGATCGCTGAAACCGAAGATCCCGACGAACGACGGGAGTATGTAGCCATTGTTCAGGAAAATAACGAATTGTTGTTGAAGCTGATTTCCGACATTCTCGATTTGTCGAAGATCGAAGCCGGAACGCTCGAATTCAACGATGTGGAATTCGATGTGAATCAGATGTGTCAGGAGATTGTACGGTCGTTGAGCCTCAAGGTCCTGGATAAACCGGTGGAGTTGCGTTTCGGCGATCATCTGCCCGAATGTCGGTTGGTAGGCGACAAGACCCGGATTACGCAGGTGTTGATTAATTTTATTAATAATGCGTTGAAATTCACTCGTGAAGGGTCTGTGACATTAGGCTACCGGTGCGATGACGGGATGATGCTTACCTTTTATGTCGAAGACACCGGTACCGGGATTCCCGAGCAGGAGCAGGAGTCTGTCTTCGAGCGTTTCGTGAAACTCAACAGTTTTGTCCAGGGGACCGGGTTGGGACTGGCCATCAGCAAGAGTATCGTCGAACAGATGGGCGGTCGTATCGGCCTGAACTCCGAACCGGGAAAGGGTTCTTGTTTTTGGTTTACGCATCCTTACATCCGGACCCGGTCTGTGTCGGCGGTTGCTTCCGATGCGGAGATGCGGCAACCAGGCGTTTCGGAGGGGAAAATGCCCGTCGTTCTCGTTGCCGAAGATACCGACAGCAATTTTCTGCTGGTGTCGCTGATTCTTAAGAAAGGGTATGAAGTGCTTCGGGCCCATAACGGAGCGGAAGCGGTGCGCATGTGCCGGGAGTTCGCTCCGGATGTGGTGTTGATGGATATGAAGATGCCCGTTATGGATGGTTTGGAAGCTACGCGGCAGATTCGGGAGGCGGGAAGTTCCGTTCCCATCATTGCCGTCACAGCATATGCATACGACAGCGACCGTGCGAAAGCGCTCGATGTCGGGTGCGATGATTATATTGCCAAACCATTAACGGGGGATGTTCTGAAAAAGAAGCTGCGTAAGCATCTGAAACGGTAGCGGTTCCGCAGGCATGGTACGTGAAAATATTCTTGTATGCAATGCCGATCGGGTGAATTTTTATGTTGGATGCGCACAAGGCAGAGGTGGGGCCTTTGGAAAATAAGCAGACGAATTTTCGGTGTTATATCGATACGTGCAGGTAATGTCTGCATTAGGTGGTGGAACATCATTGACAGTAGCAATGGCTTTTTTATGTATTTTTTTTGGGAGTATTAGTTTGCTTTTTTTTATTTTGCGTTTAAGGCAAAAAAAAGCAGAGTTCAAAGATGAAACGGAAAAGTTTTATCCGAATTTTTTGCATCTGTTTGTGGCTATTTTTTTATGCTTGTGCTATATATTGTATGATTGTTAGGCCCTTTGCTTAATACCAATATATAATTCGTTGGTTAATATAATCGAAGAATGGTTTTTTTCTTTTTTCTTATTGGAAGTCTTAGTTTACTTTGGTTCATTACGGGTCTGAAGATGAACAAAACAGATCCTAATAATGAAATAGAAAAGATTTATCCCAGTTATTGGCATTTAATTACAGCTATCATTCTGATTGGTTGTGCTATATTCCAACTTTATATGGTATATGGCGATTGATTGGTTCCGTATAAAACTTTCAATAGTGACGAGGACATTTTGGTAAAGTTCCGATAAATTTGGCTTTCTGCCCGGTTTTTCGTATCTTTGTACTCACTTCAATGAAATTCTATCCCTACGAAGGGGGTGACCGGTTTTGACAGCAGGCAGAGTTTGATTGTAAGCACGTCGAGCATTGTGTGGTGGCTCGTAAATATCAACACTCGAACTACAAATGGCAATAATAGCTATGCACTCGCTGCCTAATTTTCAAGGAAAATTGGCTTAATCGTTGGATCCAAGGCGGTTCGACGACGAGTATCCCGGAAGGCCGTTCCGCTCTTTAACGGTTTTCCATACGGGGTATCGATCATTTAGAGATAGTACGGCGGAGGGTTCCGGCTGTCGTGCGAAAATTCAGGAACTGGGATCCGGGTTAGGTTGCCGCCTGCCAGACCCGGATAGAAGGACGAAACGGCGGATAAGCGTGTAGAAAGCTTTCGGGTTCCTTGTTTGGACGCGGGTTCGACTCCCGCCACCTCCACATTCGGCGACGTTCCGGTTTTCCAGAACGTCGCTTTTTGTATGCGGGGCATCTTACTTTGCAAAGCTTCATCCCGCTTTTCAGACTTCAGCAGCACTCGGTCGGAGGGGGAATACTATTTTTATCGGTATTTCGAGGAATTCTTTGATCGGGCGGGGTATCCCGCAGTTCCGGATACAGAGATCCATGAGTCTGTCGTAAATCGGATGCGTCGTGTTCC